>Ga0256404_1008200_pt1 | contig 15895 bp, 15 predicted proteins | sample RumenRJG_01DNA_FD_185990 | JGI IMG/M metagenome (GOLD analysis project Ga0256404, IMG submission 185990) | Bovine rumen microbial communities from Lethbridge, Alberta, Canada - RJG_01 | ecosystem: Host-associated > Mammals > Digestive system > Stomach > Rumen | place: Canada: Alberta | collected...
AATTCGGCGTTCGAGTCGGCGTTCCCGCCAAGAGCGGTGTTGGCGGAGGTCTGGTTTGCGCCGCGCCGGGCATGGGCATCGGGCTATACGGCCCTGCGCTCGATCCTTTCGGAAACAGCATCGCGGCGGTCAAGTCGATGGAGCATATCTCCGAAAAACTCGGACTGCATGTTTTTGACTATTAAAATAATATTGTAAAAGGAATAACAGCATGGATAAAAACGCGGCAATTTCGCTCATAGGCGAGCTTTCAAACGCCTTCGGCCCATCGGGCTTCGAGGATGATGCGGTGGAGGTGCTCAAAAAGCATTGCGCCCCGCTCGGAAGAATTGAGGAGGATTCGCTCCGCAATCTCTATGTTTACCGAAACGAGAACACGGGGGATAAGCCCGTTCTTATGCTTGATGCGCATAGCGACGAGGTTGGCGCAATAGTTCAGGCGATCCGCCCGAACGGAACCATACGCTTCCTTCTGCTCGGCGGCTGGGGCAAAGCTGCGCTTCCTTCGAGCAAGGTGCTCGTTCGAAACCGCCTTGGCGAATACCTGCCGGGCATCGTGGCGGCAAAGCCCGTGCATTTTATGAGCAATTCGGAGAGGGCGGGCGCGAGCTATGAGGTTACCGATCTGAGCATAGATATCGGAGCTTCCTCGAAGGAGGAGGCTGAAAAGGTGTTTCATATCGGCGTGGGCGAGCCCATCGTTCCGGCTGTGGATTTTGAATTCGATGAGGCGCACGGCCTTCTTTTCGGCAAGGCGTTCGACTGCCGCATAGGCTGTGCTGCGCTTGTTGAAACTCTGAAAAACCTTGCCGGGAAGGAGCTCCCCTTCGATATAGTGGGAGTTTTCTCCTCGCAGGAGGAGGTGGGCGAGCGCGGTGCGCAGGTCGCGGTAAATAAGGTCAAGCCCGATATCGCGCTCTGCTTCGAGGGCGCACCGGCGGACGATACCTTCACCGAGCCATGGCTTGCTCAAACCGTGCTCGGCAAGGGCGCGATGCTCCGCTACATGGATAAGTCCATCATCTGCAATCCACGCTATATGCGCCATGCCGTGGAGCTGGCGGAGGGGGAGAATATCCCCGTTCAATGCGCTGTGCGCGAGGGCGGCGGAAACAACGGCGCCATGATAAACCTTGCGGGAAACGGAATCCCCGTCATAGTTGCGGGCGTTCCCGTAAGATACATCCATTCATCGAACTGCATCGCCAAATATGAGGACTTTGAATCCACCGTTCGCTTTGCCGTCAAGCTGGCGGAAAGCATGAGCGAGGCGCTTCTTGGTTCTCTGTAACGGGATAAAACAATAGAATTTTACAGAAGGAATCTGAAAAATATGAGCAAATTTATCGAAAATAGCGCGGCTCTTCGCGCAATGGAAACTCCGCATTACAACTGCGCGCAGTCGGTCGTTATGCCCTTTGCCGAGGCAGCGGGAATAAGCATCGAAGCCGCAAGGCGCATCAGCTCGAACTTCGGCGGCGGCATGAAGCGCGGCTCGGTCTGCGGCGCGGTAACGGGCGGACTGATGGCGCTCGGGCTCTTCGGCTTGGACGACACGGAAACGGTCGCAGCCTATTATGAAAGGCTGAATGCGCATAAAAGCCTCGACTGTGCGGAGCTTCTTAGGGAAAATGAAGAAGCGGGCGGAGAGAAAAAGCCCTTCTGCGACGGCTTGGTGCTCGAATGCGTGGCGCTCGTTGAAGCCATATTAAGGGAAAAAGGAAGGCTGTGAGCATGAAGGCTTTCGTGATGGATGCCTTTTCCGAAAAGGCTTTTTCGGGCAATCAGGCGGGCGTTGTGCTCGTTGATCGACCGCTTTCGGATGATCTGATGCAGGCGATAGCGGCCGAGTTCAAGCATTCCGAGACTGCATTCATCCACCTGCTGGATTTCATCGAGGATACGGTCAAAATACGCTACTTTACGCCAACGGGCGAGGTGGAGCTCTGCGGTCATGCCACGGTCGCAAGCTTCGCGCTGCTTCGCAGGATAGAACTGATAGGGGATGGCAATGTCTTTGCCGACACAAAGGCGGGCAGGCTGAATATCACCGTAAACGGCGATCGTGTTTGGATGGATATGGCGGAGCCGAGGCTCGTAAAAACGCTTGAAGAAGCCGAGGCGCTCGAGCTGTATTCCGCATACGGGCTGCATCCGGAGGACGGCATTGAGGGCTTTATGCCGCAGATCGTTTCCACAGGGCTTTCGGACATTATAATGCCCGTTCGCGATAGAAAAACCCTGCTTGGCGCGGTTCAAAACGAAGCCGCCGTTTCCGCGCTCTCAAAAAAGCTCGATTGCGTGGGCGTGCATATGTTCGCACCGGGCGGGGAAGACTGCACCGCGTTCTGCGGCAATTTTGCGCCGCTTTTCGGCATTCCCGAGGAATGCGCCACGGGCACCGCGAACGGCGCGCTGACCTATTATCTTTATCTCAAGGGGCTGATCGCGCCCGAGAGAGAAAATGTTTTCGTTCAGGGCGAGCGCATGAACAGGCCGTCGAAGGTTTTGAGCAGGCTTTATAAAAGCGGCGAAAGCGTGAATATACGCATAGGCGGCAGCGCTGTGATGAGCATGGAATGCGATATTAGGCTTTGATATGGTGCGGCGAATGCTCCGCTTTGGGCGCTCGCTGTCGATCCATGCAGCGATACTCTGAATAAAACATATATTTGCAAATAGTGTAATTTTTTGATAGAATGCAAACGGCGGTTCGTTGAGCGCAGGGGCTTGACGCGCCGTAATTTCGTAGTGAGGGATACGGAATGCAAGCATACAGCTTCTTCGATTATAAGTACAATATCGAGGGATTCGACAGCGATCTGTTCAGTCCGATGCATATTGTTTACATCATCGTGGTATACGTGCTTGGCTTCGCGCTTTCGTTTCTTTTCAGAAACGCGAAGCGTGAAAGCATCTCCCGCGGCTTAAAGGCGCTTTCGCTGATAATGCCGATTCTTGAGATAAGCAAGATCGCCTGGGAGAGCTATTTCGATATAACCACGGGGCAGGGCTTCAACTACGGCGGGATCCTTCCGCTCTACACCTGCTCGCTGTTTATGTATGCGCTGATCGGCGCGGCGTGGGGCAGGGGAAGGCTGCGCGAATACTGCCTTTCATTCATAACCACGATCGGGCTTTTGTACGGCGCGGTCGGCGTTGTGTACTGCAACGGGCTAAATTATTACCCGTTTTGGACCTTCGGCGCGTTCTATTCGCTGTTTTTCCACTCGGCGATGTTTATAACGGCCGTTTTCCTGCTCGTTTCGGGCTATAAAAGGCTCGAATGGGCGGACTGCCTGCGCGCTATGATCCCAATACTTGCTCTTGCCGCGGTCGCCGTGCCATTCAACTACGTCTACAACCACCTTGCCCACTCCAATGCGGACTATATGCTTCTGTATTCGGGCGGGGGAGTGCCGATCTATCAAGACCTTTCCGAAAAGCTCGCTCAAAAGGGTCTGCGCTTCATCTATACGATAATAATGCTTCTAACGCATATCCCGCTCGCCGCGCTCGTAACAGGTGCGTATAAGCTGATAAATAGCGCATCGGCGCGAAATAAAAAAAGCAAAAGCGCGATCAAGAGCTGAAGAACAAAGTAAAGAACATAAGAAAATTGTGCGGGGAGGCAGCTTTTGCGTTTAAAAGCTGTTTGCTTTCAGTTGTTGGCTTCGGTCTCGCTCAGAGAGGTGAGCTGCTACACGAGCTCGTAGGGTCGCTTCATCCTTGGGAATGCTCATGATAACGCCCATGAGGCCAAGATAGGGCTTGCCGATATACTGGGCGATATCGAGGTTCTTATTAGCTGCTTCGGTCTATATAGCCTTTATAGCGATGATGGTGCAAAATAGCAAGAATGATTACGATCGCACCAGCGATGATAGAGCGATGCCCTTCCCGCCGAGATTGCGGGCTTTAATGCCGAGAAGAACGTCGATTATGCTAAGAATGATGGCGATGCCGCCTACGATACCGATTGTAAGTGTAAGAAGCATGGTTGCAAGAATAACGAATTTGTTAAGGACAACGCCAAGGATGGATGTCCGTTGCCGGTAGAGTTTCTCATTTGTTTTTCTCCAAGTTACCATTTGATCTTTGAAAGCATCGACCCGAAAACAGAGACTACGCTCTCAAACACAATCATAACATATTGCACTCAAAAAATTACATGCAAAATAGATTTTTTGTTTTCTATTTCTGTTATGAACTTGTTTGATTTCGGCATCTGATTTGAATTCATAGAACGATGCTCGGAAAAACCATATAGAACATATAAAAACAAGGAATCATCGCTTCTTCTACAATCCATTGGGGGCGAATGCCGAACGGTGATCTGATAATGGTTGTAAGCCCGACTAACATCATTTCAATGCCCGAATCAAACCTGTCGGTTCAATATGGAGTACACAAGCTCCATATCAAGACCTTCGCGAACGGCATCTGCGAGCTTGTCGTACTGAGCCTGTTTATAGGCTTTGGCATCGAATGAAGCGATGCTTTCAAAGCCGATGCCCTTCTTTTTGCAGAGTATTCGCAGCACGGCATCCGCTATGCCGTTTGCATCGAAGAATCCGTGGATATAGCTTCCGTAGATGCTGCCGTTTGAGATCACGGGCGCGTGAGTGTCGCTTCTGCCCATGTGTATCTCATAGCCCTCGTATGCAAGTCCGTTGAGCGGTGAAAGGATACCCTGTATGCCGTCAAGAATGCCGCTCGTCTGCTTCTGCACCTTTTCACCTTCGAACACGGTTTTTATTGGCAAAAGCGCCATGCCGTTTATCGCGTTCATTTCGCTCGCTTCAACATTCATAGGATCTTCAACACTTTCGCCAAGCATTTGATAGCCGCCGCAAATTCCGAAAACGATGGTGTCGCGTGAAGCGGCTTGCTTTATCCGTGCTTCAAGCCCGCTTTCGCGCAGAAAGATAAGGTCGGAGATCGTGCTCTTTGTTCCGGGAATCACGATCATATCGGGGTCTCCAAATTCGGACGGCTTTTCTATATAGCGCACGGAAACGTTTTCATAACGCTCAAACGCGGCAAGATCGGTGAAATTGGATATTCGCGGCAGTTTTATTGCGGCAATATCGATAAGCTTCGCCGTTTTGTTTTTTGAAAAGCGCTCCGAAAGGCTGTCCTCATCATCGATATCAACATGAAGATATGGCACAACACCCGCAACGGGTACGCCGCAGAGCTTTTCGAGCATCAGAAGACCCGGTTCAAGAATCTTTTTATCGCCTCGAAACTTGTTTATTACCGTGCCCTTCATTCGCGCGCGCTCGTCCTCTTCAAGAAGGGCGATCGTGCCGTAGAGCTGCGCAAACACTCCGCCGCGGTCGATATCGCCAACGAGCAGAACGGGCGCATCAACGAGCTTTGCAAGCCCCATGTTGACGATATCCTCGCTTTTGAGGTTTATCTCCGCGGGGCTGCCCGCGCCCTCAATAACGATGATATCGTTTTCGGCGGCAAGGGAAGAATACGCTTCCATAACCGCCGGGATGAACTCGCGTTTTCTTCTGTAATACTCCATCGCACGCATATTTCCTATGGGCTTGCCGTTCACGATTATCTGGCTGCCCACGTCGGTGGTCGGCTTCAAAAGTATCGGATTCATACGCACGTCGGGCTCAATACCCGCCGCCTCGGCCTGCACCACCTGCGCTCTGCCCATCTCAAAGCCGTCCTTTGTGATAAACGAATTGAGAGCCATATTCTGGCTTTTAAATGGCGCGGCGCGGAAGCCGTCCTGCTTGAATATGCGGCAGAGCCCCGCGCACAGAAGGCTCTTGCCCGCGTTGGACATCGTGCCCTGTATCATAATGTTTTTAGCCATTCTTCTTTTCCTCTGCTATGATTCTGAGTGCGCAAAGCAGCATTTCGTTTTCATAATCGAGCTTAACGGCGATCCTGTAAAAGCCCTCGTTCAGGCCGTGAAAATTCGAGCAATTCCGAATCTTTATCCCCTTTTTGATAAGCGCACTCTCAAGATCCTGCCACCCCTTGAACAGCAGGAAATTTGCGTTTGAATCGAAAACCTTGAAGCCGAGCCTCTCGATGCCTTCCTTAAGCTTCCGCCGCTCTTTTTTTATATGCTCCAGCGTTTTTTCAAGGAACGTGTTTTCGCTGAGCGCGGCAAGCCCGGCCGACTGCGCAACTGTTGAAACGTTCCAAGGCTGAACGGTGCGAGCCATTCTTTCAAGCAAAGATGCATCCGAACAGAGCACGTAGCCAAGACGAACGCCCGCCATGCCGTAACTCTTTGTGAAGGCCTTGAGGATGATGAGGTTCGGATGGGAGTCAATAAGCGAAACGAGGCTCTCTCCGGCATCCGAAAGCTCGAGAAAGCATTCGTCCAGTAGCAAACGTATTCCCTTTTCACGGCATAGCCCTGCCGTTTTCTTCAAAAGCTCTGCATCTATCACGCTTCCCGTAGGATTGTTCGGGCTGCATAAGAACACGGTGTCGGGAAGGCTGCTTTCGATTAGCTCGAGCAGCTCCTTCGTAACTGCAAAGCCGTTCTCCTCCTTGAGAGTTAAGCGCACGATGCGCGAATTTTCAAGCGGAAGCGTGTACTCAGAGAAGGTAGGAGCAAGTTCAAGCGCGATCTGCGGCCTTTGCGCGTGTGCAAAGGAATAGATCAGCTCAGCCGCACCCGCTCCAACGAGCACTTGCTCAGCCTTAACCCCATCATGCTCGGCGATCGCTCGAACGAGCCTTCGGCAGTAGGGATCGGGATAGCGATCGAGCGAATCGAGCGAGGCGCGGATCGCAGCCTTAACGCCCTCCGGCATGCCGAACGGATTCGTGTTTGCTGAAAAATCAAGCATCACGCTGCCGCCGTACACGTCGCCGCCATGTGGGTTTTCCGTGTTGTAAAGCATCATTCCTCCTCCCGCACGCCCTGCATCGTGAAGATATAAACGGGGTTTTGAGCCGTCATAAGGTCATAGCCGCCGATGCGCCGCGCCTTTGAAACGTTCAGGCAAACGACCTCGCGCTCGATGAAGCCGAATTCCGTTAAGCATGAATTCAGCTCCGAAACCGTTTCAAGCGATATCGCCGCGGCAACGATGCGTGCATTTTGATTCTTACTTAAAACAAGCCGGATTATCTGCCTCATATTGCCCGAGCTTCCGCCGATAAAGGCATGAGTCGGCGAGGGAAGATCGGCGCAGGCTTCGGGCGCCGAGCCAAGTACAGAAACGACATTCGTAAGCCTTGCCGTCTCTGCGTTCAGCCGAGTAAGCTCAGCCGCCTCTGGCTTTTTCTCTATCGCATACACCGTGCCGTCAATGGCTGTGAGCGCCGCCTCAACGGACACCGAGCCCGTGCCCGAGCCAACGTCCCAAACAACGGAATCCGAAAGCAGCCTTAGCTTTGAGAGACACACCGCGCGCACCTCGGATTTTGTCATAGGCACAACGGCATTCTTCTCGTCATTTCTCATAAACACCGTATCGGGCAGGCCGAAGGCAGAGCTCCTCGGAGACGGATTTTCGATATAAACGGCGCTTAGCCTGTCGAAAGCGCGGCCTTTAAGCTCAGACACGCGCCCCGCATTTATGCGCTCATCGGAATGGCCGAGTCTTTCGCCGACGGTAATGCGCAGGTTATCAAGACCTGCATCAGCAAGCATATCGATGAGTCTTCCTGCACCGTTTTCGCCGCCGACAAGCGAAAAAACACGGTGGCTTCTTTCGCATATCGGAACGATGCTCGCCTCGCGCCCGTGCAAACTCACGGTTTTTACATTCTCGTAGGAAAGATTCGCCCTTGCGCAGAGGTATGAGAGCGAGCTTATGCCGCTCAGCACGGTCACATCGCAAAAATCAAGCAGCGGCAAAAGCTTTTTAGTGCCGCTGAAGAAGCCCGTATCGCCGCTCATCAGTACTGCGAAGCGAGAATATTCGCCGTGTTCGCGTATAAAAGCGGCAATCCTTTCGGGAGAAACGGCTTCAAACACGGCTTGATGCTTATGCGCCGACTCAAGCATGCGCTTTGCGCCAATTATGCATTCGGCCGATCTTATAGCTTCCTCCGCTTCAAGCGTCAGGGTAAGACCTGTGCCGCCCATGCCGATACCGATTACGGCAGCCTTCGGCCTGCTTGAAAAGCCGAAGCGTTTTTCAAGCTCTTTGAGCGTTTCGGAATACGAAAAACCCGAAATGCTTTCCTCGGGACGGCCTATGACGATCAGCTTCGCACCCGCCATTCGTGCGGCCTGCGCCTTTTCATCGAATCCGCCCGCCTTGCCGCTTTGCTTCGTTACCACGAACGAAGCATTCACAGCCTTTATCGTTGCCGCATTCATTTCAACGGAAAAAGGCCCCTGCATGGCGATTATGTGCGATGGAGCAAGCCCCGCTTCGCGGCAGAGGAGAAGGGAATCCTCCATCGGAAGCACTCGTGCAAAGCAGCGTTCCGAGAAGCCTTCGAGCTTTGAAAATGCCGTCAGCTCCTTTGAACCCGTGGTCAGAAATATGCTGCCCTCCGTGCCGTTCAGATAGGAAACGGCATCGTCAACGCTTGAAAAGCTCTCCTCGCCGCGATCCTCCGCACTCTCCCTTTCAAGGCGCAGATACTCCGTGCAGGTGCGGGAGCAGGCGAGCCTGATATTTTCGGTAACGATCGAAGCGTACGGATGCGTTGCATCTATAACAAGGTCGAATCTCTCACGCTCAAACAGCTCCGTCATCTCGTCCGAGTCCATCCTTTTTGCCGAAGTCTCGATGTTTTTCAACTCTTCAAGCAGTGCTTCGCCGTAATCGGTGGCAACGCAGACAAAAACCCTCGCATCCTTGCTTGAAAGAAACTCAACCAGCCTTCGCCCCTCGGTCGTTCCCGCAAAAACACAGATATTTTTCATTCTCAAACCTCTCTGTAGCCCCTCGGGGTCACGATGCTGCCGTTTATCATGCGCGTTTGAGAGTTTCCTATAAACACGGTGCAGAACATATCGGCCGGAAACTCGGCAAGCTCCGAAAGTGTCATAAATGCGCGGCTCTCGCCAGAGCGCCCGATATTTCTTGCAACAGCACACGGACGGCTTCCCGGCAGAACCTTCATCAGTGTTTCGCAGGCTTTTTTGAGATGCTCGGGACGGCCGTGGCTTGCGGGGTTGTAGAGTGCGATGCTCATATCCGCACCCGCAGCCGCCTCGAGCCGCCGCTCTATGAGCGCCCATTCGGTCAGTCTGTCCGAAAGGCTGATAACGGCGAAATCGTGCGTGAGCGGAGCTCCGAGAAGCGCCGCACCCGAGCAGGCTGCTGTAAGCCCGGGAATGATCTCGATCTCGGGCTCGCTTTTCTCACCGCGAAGCTCAAGAGCCAGCCCCGCCATGCCGTAGATGCCGCTGTCGCCCGAGCAGATTAGAGCTACTGTTTTTCCTTTAGAGGCCTCGTCCAATGCCATACGGCAGCGCTCGGTCTCCTTCGTCATCGGAGTTGAAAGGAATTCCTTATCCGCATACCGATCACGAACAAGCTCGATATACACGTGATAGCCGATCACCGTATCGGCGCAGCTGAGCGCATTATCAGCGCGAACGGTCATATTTTCATAATTTCCGGGGCCGATGCCCACGATAAACAGTTTTCCCATATTCTTAATGCTTAATTGAAGCTGACCTCCGTATTCTTTAGCCCAATGGCAACGGTAACACCGCTGATGGGCGTTTTATTGACCAAGAGCCTGTCTGCAGCGATCATGGCGGCGCGCTCGCAAACGTTGTCAACCCCCGTTACGCTCTTAACAAATTCGGATTGCGTAAAATCGCCGCTCACTTGCCGCAATTCCTCTGCGGAATAAAAATCGATCTTGAGCCCCTTTTCGCGGCAGAACTCCAACAGCCCGGCTTCATCGGATTTAATTATGATGCTCGCCGCGCTCTTAACGGCGCGTATATCAAGCCCGTTTTCGTCCATCACGGCTTCAACGGCGGATTCGATCAGTTCCTTCGGCGTTCCCCTGCGGCAGCCTATGCCAAGAAAGAGGCACTTTGGTATCAGTCGAAGCGTTTTTGTGAATGGCTCCGCCGTTTTATAGCTTACAGCGATGCCGACCTCGCCGCTTGAACCTAAAACAACGCCATTCGGCAGCTCGCCCTTTATCGGGAAATCGCTGATAAGCGGGATATCCCCTTCAAGTATTGCCGCACTCACCGCTTTTGCAGCGCTCATATCCGAGAGCGCGAAACCGCGCCGCGCCGCCCATTCATCTGCGGAAAAACGCCCGCGAACGTCCGTGGCGGTGGTGATGACAGGCACGGCGCCTATCGCAGAAGCTATGCTTTTTGCAAGCGTGTTCGCCCCGCCGATATGCCCCGAAAGCAGCGGGATAACAAAGCTTCCCGATTCATCGACCGCTATAACAGCGGGATCGGAGGTTTTATCCTTTATAAAAGGAGCAACCGAGCGCACGGCAATCCCGCAGGAGGAAACGAATATCAGCGCATCGGCTGAGGAGAAAGCCCGCTCATACAGCGATGCCGAGGGCTTTTCAACGGGCATAAAAGCGCCGCACGCATGTTTTTCGGCAGCATAGCAAAGCTTTTCGCCATCAAGCGCCGCAGCAATGCGCTCGGCGGTCTCAATTCCCCTTTTGCTGTAAGCAAAGAGATAGGTTTTCATTATCACACCTGCTTTTTATCGCGAAATTCCGTTGAAAAATTCGGGTCATACAGAAGAGAGCGCATATACTCCTCGCCCATGCAGCCGCCGACAATTATCAGCGCGGTTTTGGTTATGCCGCTGTTTTTAACCGTCTCATGCAGAGTGCCGACGGTGCAGCGAAGTATGCGTTCATCAGCCCACGTGGCCTTATAGACGACGGCTACAGGCGTTGCTTCATCGTAGCCGCCCTCAATAAGCTCCCTCTGAAGCTTCTCCGTCAGTGATGTTGAAAGAAACAGCACCATCGTTGCTCTATGCGAAGCAAGCGAGGCTATGCTCTCCTTCTCGGGCACGGGCGTTTTACCCGCAGCTCGAGTGATTATAACGGTCTGGCTCACGGCGGGCAGAGTGTACTCGGCCTTAAGCGAAGCTGCCGCGCCGCAGAATGAACTGACTCCGGGGCAAACATCGTATGCTATGCCAAGCTCATCGAGCGCATCGAACTGCTCGCGCACCGCGCCGTAGATCGAGCTGTCGCCCGTATGAAGGCGCACGGTGGTTTTTCCTGCGGCCTCGGATTTTTTGACGATTTCAAGCACCTCTTCGAGCGTAAGCTTTGAGCTGTCGTGTATCTCGCAGAAGGTCTTGCAGTAGCTCAGAAGCTCCGGATTCACAAGCGAGCCCGCCCAAACAACAACGTCCGCCTGTGCAAGCAGCCTTGCTCCGCGAACCGTGATAAGATCGACCGCACCGCTGCCTGCGCCAACAAAATGAACCATACTATCCCTCCGTTATCAAGCTTAAAAATTCGTCCGCATGCTCGCTTTTTCCAAGCATGCCGTATTCCTTTGAAAACATTATCAGCTCCACGTCGAGCCATTCGCCCGCGCGGCATTTCAGATTCGCTTGCGCCTTTTTCGCAAGCGAGGCGAGCGCAGCTCGCTCAAGCTCGGGGCTTGCCTCGCGAAGTATCCGCACAGCCTCGTCGCAGGCGGCGCAGGCGAGCATTTGCTTAACGGTGTCCATAGTTGCTCCGCAGGCGGCGGCGTGGGCGCAGATTAGTTCCATGCGGCAGTCGCCGTATTTGGAGTGGGTGTTCAGCATGTTTCCGGCAAGCTTAACGAGCTTTCCGATATGCCCGATAAGAAGCGCCCTTTTGAAGCCGAATTCCCTGCATATATCGATCGTATCGCCAATGAAATTGGATGCTTGAACGGCGATATCGGGATCGAGCCCAAGCTCGCTCTTTATGAACTCGGAGCCGTAGTTGCCGGGTGTCAAAAGCACAGTTTCATATCCGAGTGCGCGTTTTTGAGAAAGCTCGGCTCTGATCGTTTCAACGAGCGCCGTCTCACTCATAGGCTCAACTATGCCGGTAGTGCCGAGTATGGAGATGCCGCCGAGTATGCCGAGGCGCGGATTAAAGGTCTTTTTCGCAAGCATGGCTCCCTCGGGAACGGAAATCAACACCTCAATGCCGCTCTTGCAGTCAAAAAGCGCAGCCACTTCCTCGACGTTTTCCTTTATCATCTGCCTCGGAACGGAGTTTATCGCCGCTTCGCCGACCTTTTGATCGAGCCCCGGCATGGTAACTCTGCCAACTCCGTCGCCGCCTTCGATATGAACGCCGGGTTCATCGCAAAGCGATGCCCTTGCGTAGATCAATGCGCCGTGGGTGATATCGGGATCGTCGCCCGCATCTTTCTTTATTGCGCAGGAAACGGAGCTTTCGCCAATAACCGTATCGTGCACGCGAAGAGTCAGCGTTATCCCTTTGGGAGTTTCAAGCGTAACGGTTTTCTTGCGCCTTCCGCTCAAAAGCATGTAGCAGGCGGCCTTTGCGGCAGCCGCAGCACATGAGCCGGTGGTATAGCCAAGGCGCAGTTTTTTGCCGTCCTTTTCTATAATATCGTGAAATACCTTCATCTTGCTATCTGATACAGCAGCGCGTTGACTATCGCTGCCGCAACGTTGCTGCCACCCTTTCTGCCGCAAGCCACGATATGCGCAGCGGCGGAATCAATAATGAGCTCCTTGCTCTCCACAACGTTCACAAAGCCGACGGGAACTCCGATTATGAGCTTCGGCGCTATTCTGCCGCTTTTGATAAGCTCGTCGAGAGTTATCAGCGCGGTTGGAGCATTGCCTATTGCGAAGATAAGCGGCTTTTCGAGCCTTGCCGCCTTTTCCATGGATACGGCCGCCCTCGTGGTTCCGCGTTCCTTGGCCTCTGCCGCCACGTCCTCATCGCTCATAAAACAATGCACCTCGCCGCCGAGCCGGGCAAGTATAGTTTTGTTGATACCCGACCTCGCCATTTGGGTATCTGTAACGACGTCGCAGCCGCCTTTCAAGGCTTCAATACCTTTTTGCACCGCATTTTCGGAAAACACAAGGTTTTTAACGTACTCAAAATCGGCGGTCGTATGTATAACGCGCTTGATAACAGCCTCGTTCTCGGGCTGTAGCGTTATGCCGTCATCCTCGAGTATTTCCGAGATCATCTCAAAGCTGCGCCTTTCTATATCCATCGGCTTTACTATTTCAAACATTGTTTTTCTCCCCGTTTTTTCGTTTTAGGCAGGCATCATAGAAGCTTTTTGCATAGCCTCTGTTCGCATAGAAATGAAAGTGCGGAAAGCCCGCATACAGCGTTTTTGTTGTATGAACGCAATCCCATCTGCGCCCGTCCGTTTTTTCGGCGGTGAAGCCGCTTCCGCAGTTTTCAGCATCCCAATGATGGAATTCATGCGCAGATATGCCTTCGCCCGCTTTGCAGAGCATATTGTCGCTCTTTGCTGTCAAGCTAACGTATCCGAAGCGCTGCAGCCTGCCGCTGTCGAAGCTGCCGCCGTTTAGTGCGCCAACGGCCGGAAGAGCGCCGATGCGCTCAGTCAGATACATAAAGCCGCCGCATTCTGCAATGGTGGGAAGACCTCCCATAACCGCATTTTTAATACTTTCGCGCATCGAAATGTTTTCCGAAAGCTCGGCTGCATACAGCTCGGGATAGCCGCCGCCGAGATACAGCCCGTGTACGCTGCTTGGAATAGCCGTATCGTCGATGGGGCTGAACGGCACGAGCTCCGCACCCATAGCCGTAAGAAGCGAAAGGCTGTCCTCATAATAGAAGCAGAATGCCCGATCGCGCGCCACGGCTATGCGTACGCACTCGCACTTTTCAATGAAGAGCGGGGTATACTCAAGTTCTGCTGCGCTCCGAGCAAGCTCGATAATGCCGTCAAGATCGATGCTCTTCTCCGCCTGCGAAGCAAGAAGCGCAAGCTTCAGCTTCAGGTCAGTCACCTCATCGGCGGTTATCAGTCCGAGATGGCGGCTTTCGAGCTGCGCATCCTCAAGCTTCGGAAGATATCCGAGGGCGCGTATGCCGAGCCTCGATTCTATCTCGGCTTTAAGCGAAGCATACACCCTTTCGGAGCAGTTATTAAGGATAACTCCCTTAATGCAGCTGTTTTTTACAAAGCTCAAAAAGCCATGTATCTGCGCCAATATCGAAAGCGAAGCGCCCCGAGCGTTTACGACGAGGATGACGGGGGAGTCCGTTAAGCTCGCTATCTCGTATGCGCTCGCCTTGGAGCTTGTCAGCCCAAGGCCGTCATAATAGCCCATCACGCCCTCGATAACGGTGATATCTGCGTTCGCACCATGCTTTGCAAGCAGCAGGCGGAGCGTGTTTTCATCGAAAAAGTAGCTGTCCAGATTCGTGCTCGGCGCGCCGATCACACTTCGGTGAAACATTGGATCGATATAATCCGGTCCGCATTTGGCGGCGGAAACATCCATGCCGCGATTCTTTAACGCCTGAAGCAGCGCGATCGCAGCGGTGGTCTTGCCGCAGCCCGAGCCCGTGCCCGCGATCAGAACCCTGTTGACCTTTTCTGCTTTTTGTAGTGTGTTAGTCATATTTTCCGTTTATTAGCCCCTTTTCGCGTGCGATACCGAGCAGCCTTTCGTTCGGCTTATTAAGCGCACCTATCGGCGTTCCCGCATCTATAACGCTTTCGCAGCGGAGCATCAGCTCCAGCGCTTTTTCATAATCGACCTCGCTCATCGGCTCGAACGCGGGTGTGATAACCCAGCTTGAAGCAAGGTTTTTCGCCGCAAGAGCATCGACGTCGTTTTCAAAGAGTATGCCGCTTGAAAAAGGAATGCTCTGTCGCTGAAGCCTTCTGAAAACGGGTACGCCGAGCCCCGCGCCCGCAACAACAAAAGCCTTGGGCTTTCCGGCGGCGCTTTCAAGCTCCAAGCTGCCAAATGCGGGATCGAACGAGCCCTTTTCAAGATCGTAAAGCTCCGATATCGAAACGGCGGAAAGCGCCTCCTCGGGCGTTCCGAATGCGGCGATGCGCTCATCCTTAACGCAAAGTATAAGGTCGGAAGTTTTGAGTGCGAGATCTATTTCGTGAAGGCTCATTATAACGCTCAGTCCCTTTTCCCGTGCAAGCATTCTCAGCAGCGACAGAAGCTCCAGCTTATGCTTGATATCAAGAAACGCCGTCGGCTCGTCGAGCACCAAAAGTTCGGGCTGCTGAGCAAGAGCGCGGGCTATGATTATGCGCTGTTTCTGCCCGTCCGAGAGCGTTGAAAAATCCTTTTCCGCCAAAGATGAAGCATTCACAAGCTCGAGGCAGGAATCAACGATGAACCGATCCTCAGCCGTTAAGCGCCCTATCATATTCGTATACGGATATCTGCCGAGAGAAACTATTTCGCGCGCGCTGTACAGCTCGGGACGAGTGCGGTCGGTCAGCACAACAGCCTGCTTTTTTGCAAGCTCCTTTGGGCTCATGGCGAAAAGATCGCTCCCGCCAAGCGCAGCTGCGCCGCGTATTCTGGCGATCTGGCGGGAAACGGTCTTCAGTATTGTGGATTTCCCGGAGCCGTTCGGCCCGATAAGAGTCAGTATCCTGCCCCTGCCGAGCGCAATATCTATATCCTCTATAAGCGCTTTTCCGTTGTATCCGACCGAGAGCGAGCTCGTTTCAAAATAATTTTTCATTTCCTCAGCCCTCCGATCCTCTGCGCCTTGACAGCATCATCAAAATCACTACCGGCGCACCGAAAACGCTTGTAACCGTGCTTATATTCAGCTCTGTAGGAGCAAAAACGGTTCGAGCAATCAGATCGCAGCCAAGGCAGAACACCGCTCCCGCAAGGAAGGCGGCGGGAATTACAAGCGCAGGGCGTGAGCTTTTCAGCAGAGTTCGCGTGATATGCGGAACGGCGATCCCAACGAAGGAGATCGGCCCCGCAAG
>Ga0256404_1008201_pt1 | contig 15892 bp, 14 predicted proteins | sample RumenRJG_01DNA_FD_185990 | JGI IMG/M metagenome (GOLD analysis project Ga0256404, IMG submission 185990) | Bovine rumen microbial communities from Lethbridge, Alberta, Canada - RJG_01 | ecosystem: Host-associated > Mammals > Digestive system > Stomach > Rumen | place: Canada: Alberta | collected...
GGTAGCCTGAATCATGAAACAGTATCATGATTACCATAATTTCTGCCTTTGACATGGTTGACTTGCGGTGATATTGCCGTTTCTTATCTGCTTTCAGAGTATTTTTCCATCTGTGCATCAAAAACTTTGCAAAAATCATCTGCAATACAGAAAATTTCAGTATCTTTGTCCTCGGTAATCATAGCGAAATTCTTAGTTTCATTGTTTTTATCCACTACAAAGTTTTTCGCTTCGTTCAAGGAAGCTCCTAAAATTTCGCTAATTGCCAAATTTTCAATGGGTTATATTTCATCGAACTCACGTTAAGTTGCTGAACAGCAATGAGGAGGTAATCTATATAGGAGAGGCTGTAACCATAGGAAAAAGATTTGGAGACTATTTCCGTTATGATGAAAATAACAATAACGATTGCATGATTAAGGATGTTTCAAAAAAGGATTCTAAATATGTTGTTAGTTTTGCACTTACGTAAAAAGAACAATATATGCGTTACTCTTTAGAACAATATTTAATTGGGGAACTTAATCCTCCCTTAAATAAACATGGGAGAACCCACTAAATTAAAAACATTGATGTTTTGTTGATTCATCTTATCAAGATTCACAACGAAACGAATAAACCCACTGATTTTCAGCAGAAATGCCGATTGTTAGTGGGTTTGTTGTTGGCTTTCCCTAACGGCCGCCGAGCTAAACCTTCCCAAAATGAATCCCACAAGCCATGTTGGGAAAATTAGATTACTTCGACCAGTGGTAATGGCTATCGAGTAGCAGGAAGATGGTCAAGCCGAAAATGACGATACCAATGACGCAGAAGAACCAGAAGAAATATTGCACATAGTGTCCGAGGTAGGTTCCATCGTATTCTTTGTACCGCTCCCGAACCCTTTTGCGTTCATCATAGAACATTTCATTGACCTCACGGATATGCTTCTGCATTTGACCTGTCATCCACTGGTGTTCCTTGTCGAACATATCTTGAATCGTCTTCCTGTCGGCATCAGAAACCTTGACTGAAACCTGCAACTTGGTTGGGGCTTCCTTCAGAACATTATCAATGTGCTTGTTGATGGTATCTACCTTACCGCTGATAGTGCCAACGGCATTGCCAAGGACTGTCTGGGCTGAGTTGTACTTACGGATGGCAGACTCCAGTTGAAGAGTAGCATTGACCCAAGTGTTGGTCGCTTTGTCAATGTTCTCACTCAACTGTCTTAGGTCAGGCGCACGACTGACAACAGCATCCTCGGCATCATGCTCTTCTATCTCTTCTTGGACTTCGGACATCATGTCATCGAAGTCAGGCTTCTGTTCGCCCTCTTCGATAAACTTGTTGATATTGTTTGTTCTTCTCATTGATATGTGGGATTTGATTAACGGTGGAATGTACGTCTCTTCTGCGGTGGCTTGCACATAGCATGAGCCATCTGAAGACAACGGTGAGCATACTGACGGTCATCCTCATCATCCTTCTTGCCCCAACCTGAGGAAGGTGAGCTACCACCACCTCCGCAAGAAACGGATATAGATGTGGCTGCATCGACATAACCTGCAAAGAGTAGCATTGCAACATGGGAAATGTTCTCAATTGTTGCAGTGTCATTGCCTTCAGGAATCTGGGCTTCATTGAGGAAGATGTCCTTGACCGAGTTAGGAATCCAGACTTGCTTGGTTTCACTACCTGTATTGATAGTGAAAAGAGTTTTCTGAGATTCTGGTTTTGGTTGAACTTTGGGCTGAACCTTGGGCTGGGTAGGTTTCGTTGTCTGAGCAGTTGGGCGAGCAGGGCGAGCCTGTGTAACGGAAGGTGCAGCAGGTCGCATCTTGACCTGAGTAGGCTTGGGATGCATCTTCTTCCATGTGGCTTCAAGCTTTGATACCATGAACTTACGACCGATGGCAGAAGCCTTGAACACTGAGGCATTCTTGCCGATGGTGTAGCCCACAAGTTTGCCGTTCTTGTTGTCATGCTTGGGCTTGACCTCATAGCCCTTCATGCGTAGCAGATTAAAGTACCTGTCAACGTCAAAACTATCCATCTTCTGAAGGGTATATTCGCAAAACTCCGCAATCTCCTGTTGGCGCATATCCCGAACCTCCTGAGGTTGCTCCCAACCATGCCTTGCGTTGATAATCTCCGCAGCCATCATTGCCCTAAGGTGAATATCGTGAACATCATTGGTCTTGCCGTCATTATCCACACGGCAACAGTCAAGATGCAGGTGCAGGGTACCAGACTTGGAATCCCGATGCAAGGCTGCAACGCTCATGGAATTGCGGAAATTGGTCTTGACCTTTTCCTTCATGCCTTTGGGTAAAAGTCCGACTGAATCCAGAGCTTCCAGACCTTCGTCAGCGAGGTCCGCCCAGTCATCCATGGTGAAGTTCTCAGACTCTTCCTTGGATGGTGAGATTACAAACGTGGTCATGAAGCGCTCCAACTTTCGCCCGACAGTCCTGTCCTGCTGGTGCAACTGGCAGTGATGCTTCATGCGATACCATATTTCTGTGGCATCGAGATAGTCAGGCATGTGGTTCACCTTGACCACGGTTGCATCCTCCTTCTCCATCGCGTACCTTGTGGCATTACCGCCATAGGGTACGGCTTTAGCGAGCATTATCATTTGTCTTCTTGAGCTTTGGTCAGTACAGGAGATGTGATGTTCTCTTCTATGCTATACCAGTGTTTGATGAGTGCTTCAACGGCTTCTATCCACCATTTCATGAACTTGTTTGACCTGAAGTATTTTAGTTTTTCCCCGGTTGAAGCCTTTCTGAGTATGCTGCGGATTTTTATCAGGTCAGTTCTTGCCTCAGTCAGAGAATTGAGGGCTTTGCTTTCCTCTGGAGTGAGTCGCTGACGTGGGTGATGCTTCAAGCCAGTCTCAACGAGATACTTGCCTATACTGATACCACATACTTTGCCGAGTCTTTTCAGCTCCTTCCAGTCCTTATCGGTACAGCGGAAGGCATGCACCCTTGTGGGTGTCTTCTTGATAATCTTCTTTTTCTTAGCCATGACTATGAAAATGAATAAAGGGATGAATATAAATCTGTTAAAAAGAAGGACATAGGTCTGCGAGCCTGCGAGTAGCCCGAGAAACTTTTAGGACTACAGAAATTTGGTTACAAATAATGTAGTACAAAAGGATTTCTCGAAAAGAACCTCTATTAAATCGGTCCTTTTACCTGCAAAGTTCCCGTCAGGGCTTAGAAGACCGTTTCGGCTTGCCGTGCATCCTGTGTCGGTAAACGTCCTTTGGGATGGTTTGGCGGTGCAGGTCGCATTCCTGAGCCTCAGACGGCTTATTTGTCGCTGTCCTGGTGATAGTAGCCGTTAGGCTTCTCATAGCCATTGTTAGGCTGTCCGTGGCTGCCGTATTGCTGTATTGGTTGACTTCCTAATTGCTTATCTCCCTTTTGTAATGGAGTCTGCTCATTCACCTTCCCTTCATTCTGCTTGCCATCAGCTTCACCTTGGTGCGAAGGGCTGTCAGCAGACTGAGGAGAATTGTTTTCAGGAGGTGATGGTGACTTGTTGCCATCTGCTCCAGACTTATCCACATTGCCACTATCATTAGATTGTGGTGATTGCTGAGACACATTGCCAGTTGCCTGAGGATTGTTGCCCTCGGCAGAGTCCTTGGATTTGTCCTCGGCAGAAGCAGAACCATCCTTGACCTTCTTCTTGTCATCAGGTTCCTCAGTGATGATGACCTTAGCAACAGGAACGTCCGCATGGATGATTGCCGTACTGCCGTTGTTGCGCTTTAAGGCAAAGGCATTCGACACGAACTTGGCATCCACGTACCAACCTGAGAGACAATGAAGGGTGTAGATGCGGTTATCTTCCACTTCCTGTGAAGAGAAAATGCCCACAGCCTCCATAGCATCCAACAGCTTTGGAACGGTCTTGCGGTCTTTATCCCAGAGTTTGGCAAGTTGGGTGTTGTCAACCATCACCTGACCAGCCAAGATTTCTACCTGCTTGGTCTTGCTTATACGAACGAGTTTTGAAACTGGCTCAGCAAGATCAACAAGCGACATGAAGCATTCCATACGGTCAATCTTGTATTTCTTGCTTCGAAGAAGCTTCAGCTGCTCTTCTGAGAAAGTGAAGCAACGATGTAACTTTTTATCGTCCATAGTCTATGATATTTGAAAAATGTAATCTAAGTAAATGTCTTTTGGTCATACAATTGGAAGTAATAGGTTCTATGTCGCTGAATTGTCTGTACGATAAGAGCTGTTTTTGAATACGATTTTCTCAACCATTTCGTTTAGACGGTCGGCAATACGGTCACCATAATGTTCGCGAATCTGCTTTGGAGTAAGATTAGTGGTAATAATGGTGAACAACTGCTCATCATATCGCATTGTAAGCAAATCTATGACAGGAGTCACCACGTTGCCAAAATCCATTACCTCTCGTGGTTCGGTGCCGAGATCATCAATGCCCAGCATTTTCTTTTGAGACAATTGAATGAATGCCTTATAATCAGTCTTGCCCAAATAGGCAACAGATTTGGAGTCTGTAATCTGGATTCCATAGTTGCCTTGACCATCAGGATATGGAATGGAGAGAAAGTTAAGCAATTGCTGGAATGCTTTGAGCAAGGTGCTCTTGCCGTTACCACATTCCCCACAAAGCAGAATACCGAACTTACTGTTATCACTCGTTATCCAGTTTGCCATCTGGCGCAATTGAGACTTGGTGTCTTCCGTCTCGTAGAAGTTGCGGTGTCGAAAAGCCACCTCTGCCATAACTGCAGCAAGCAAACAGTCGTATGCCTGTTCCGCGGACATTGGCAATCTAAAACGAGGCTTCATAGTCCTCCGATGTAGCAGTATGGACATCAACTGACCTACGTCGATTTTTGATGGAAGATGAATCATAATGAGAATCTGAAGATTGAGTCTTAAAATATTTTTTGTCTTTCTCTTTATTATTAGCCGTCAAGTCATGCGTCAAGTTCACCGTCAACTCAAGTAATGAGTATTCAGACGGTAGAAAACGTGACTTCCCATTTGAGAAGCTGATAAGTCCATACTCTGCAAGATGCTTTCTGGCAGTCATCAACGTTTGCTTGGATATACGAAGCGACTCACATATATACATTGTAGAGCATGATATGGGCATCTTCCAGAAGCGAGTGTTACATTCATTTGCGAGGAATGCATATAACGCCACCTCACTTGCAGGCATCAGATGACTCGAAGCAACACGCCAGAACTGGTTCATGTAATCAATGTACGTCATACCGTCACAGTTTTGGTCTCGCCCTTAATCTTGATGGTTCCAGCCTTCTTTGCTAATGCAAGGGCAAGATTGCCATCAATAACAATCTGACGATCAATCTGTGTAATAGCATCATCAATCACACCACTCTTCTTGATACGGTTGGCAGTTGGAACACTGCAACCGAATAACTTGGCAATGCCATCGATGCCATAGTAGATTCTTCTCTGGCTAAGACTAGCAATCTCGGTCGCCCAGGCAGCCATTCGGCTATCTATGAGGAAACTCAATTCCTCTCCTGTCATCATTGCAACAGGCTTTTGTGTCAATTCTTCTATTGTCATGGTTTTCTTTATTATTACGTTCGTACTCAAAGGTCTGCAGAACCTCTATTAATCTCTTTGAAATCGATTTCGAGTGCAAAAGTAATAACAAAGCTCCAGAGCATTGGTCGGTTTATTTTTACCTTAATATAACCGAGGATTTAATGAGGGAAGTTCAATATTTGTTAACAGTGTATCAAAAAAATAAGCGGGCAACCAGCTATTATGCCGATTGTCCGCCTAACACAGATTCGAACTGCAAGAAGCGCCTTATGCGACTTCTGCAAATATCTCTGTCCATTTCACGATAATAGTCTTTGCCTTAGCCCAACAACCCTTCTGAGGCTTTTGCAATCTAAAATTCTTAAGTTCGCCAAACCGCTTCTGAGGACTGTCAATTCCGATTTTCCGTCCGGTAAGATGTTCTATAGCACGATGGAATGTAGTGTAGCTCACATTCCTCTTGATTACTCCTGCTCGTATCAGTGATTTCAGCAGATAAGCAAGGCAGATAGGACCAGGATTCTCTTCAAGGAAATGGAGTATCTGTTGTTTTATAGCAGCTTTGTTCCCATTCAGAAGATTATCAATGCAGACAATCTCTGCTTTTCTTCCACGATTGCCTCCTGACTTACTAAGTTCATAGGTGACATCTCTCCAAATCTCAGGGTCGCATTTTGCTGCAGCGTCTGTCCACGACTCCTTTGTCTCAACACCGAGATCTATGCTACTGGGAACCAAAGAACTGATGCATGAATGAATCATTGCCATATCCTCTTGATCTAAAATCTCATCGTTCATAATGTCATTTAGTGCCCCTATCATCTTTGTTGATCCGCCATCATACATCATATAGTAATACATGCAACGGATAAGGTCATTGCCTTCATCGATGGTTTTATTACGCAGATTACACAGAAGTTCTGGAACGACGGACATACATGTGCTCATGTATTCTGTAGTTTCTTCGACGAGCGACAGACAATTCTCCTTCGTAACGGCTTTCCCATTTTCCTTGCAGGCATCTGCAATGCAAGACTTAGCATATTGTGGAAGGTTGCCCCAAATTTCATCGGGTGAGCCGTAAGTAGGTAAAGAAGGATTGTCGTCTCCTGCCAATTCTTCAGGCAGGCAATCACAGACAAGATCAAACATTGATTCCAATACTGACATGTCGCCTACGCTAATGTTTTCCATCTTCTTCTTGAACTCAGCATACACATCTTCATGTTCTGCTTTCCATGCACTGATATTGAGTGCTGTTTCTTCACGCAACTTTGGTATGTTACCTACATTGCAAATATCGTCAAAAGTATACATTATTTCAGTTAAAGAGATTATACGGCTTTATTTAGAAGTTGCAAGAGCTCTTGGTTCGACAACTTGGAAAGTTTCGACATGAGTTCATCACGCTGTGTGGATTCATCATCAAGAGCAAGTAGTTTTGAATTGTATTCCATCTGCATTTCAAGAGGATAGGTATCGAGATAAACATTGGTCATATCATTGGAGTTGCTAGAATGTCCCATGCTTTCATCAATGTAGGTCTTCTCAACACCTGCATTACGGAGATTGGTAGCGAATGAGTGACGGCACCATGTGCCTGAAGGACGGATAGCCTTATCCCAGCCAAGAACATCATGACATATCTTAGTGACACGATCCTGGATATTCGAGTTCTCTTGTGCTGTACGCTTTCTGCGTTCCTTCTCGCTCGTTACCCCATTGAATATCTCGGGGAATACGTAACCATCACGGGAAGGAGTAGCTGCTATCTCATCAAGGATTACCTGCAAAGGTTCTATGATTGGTATTACAACCTCGGAATCATTGGAACTTCTATCGGCAGTCTTCTTGCGATTGAAGAGGAATGCTCGTTTGCCAGTTTGGAAATAGTAGTCATTATACTGCAAGCGCGCTGCATCTGCAAGGTTAAAACCGTTGCAGAGATACTGAGCTAAGAATAGACCAAGGGAGTAGTGGGCACGTTCTGCATATCCTTTCTTCCATGTATCAGGATAGTTCTTGTTTACAAACACATTGTATAGTTCTGTGAACTGCTCTCTCTTAAGATAGACTTTCTTCTTCACCTTGCTCCTTGGAATACTAACCAAATGCTTCTCCTTTTTATTAGAGAAGGGATAAGTCACATCCAAGAGATAACCTTGGCTTCGGCATACATTCCAAATGGTTCGGCACGAACGAAGGTATATGCCAATAGTGGATTCAGATATTTGTCCTTCGATGTTTCCGTCTTTGCCCTTTACGCCATTTGTCATGCAATCTTTCCATTTCTGGATTTCAACAACACTTATGTTGAAACCCTTTATGGCGTCTTCGCCAAGAAACTTCTGCATGGACTTCAATGCACTGATATAGCTCTCGCTTGTAGAATACCGTTTCCCATTATCGTCATGCTGAAGATGATAGATGTATTCCCGCCAAATGCCAATGAAAGACTTGTCTTCCTTGGCAATCTCCGTGTTGATGTTTCCTGTGGTGATGGTAACACGTACCATTTCATAGGTAAGAGAATTGCCCTTATTGAGATTGACCAACATGTCTTTGTACTTTGGTACAATCTCTTCACGCCACCTCTTCTGCTCTTTATAATTATTAGAAGAACTTTTGGTCGCATTGCAAATATCAGAAAAGCGCTTTTCGGAATAAGAACCTCCCACAGGATGGTAAAAGAACTTGCGATCCACAGTGAAACGGATAGCAAGAGGGTACTCGCTCACATTCTTACGATTGGTGCGAGTGTCAAGAACTAAGGATGCGCTGCAATTGCGCTCCTTAATAACAGGTAACGATTTTGTAAGTTTAAGCATTTGAAATAGCCTTTTAGATTAAACATCTTATTAATACGTGGCTATTTCGTAGACACAATATCCCCAAATGCCACGTTGGTTTGCTACAGTATATAGCAACCGAAGTGCAGCTTGGGGACAATCTTCGAGTGATATTATGTCGCTGTTGATGGTGCCGGGCCGGTGCTAATCGGACACCACATAATAACTCTTATGTAAGTCTAACATTGGCGCTGCCCTCAAATCGCGCGACTTACATTGATCACACCGGGCTTTCTTGTTTTTTTCAAGTGCAAAGATACGATGTGTTTGTCTAACAAACAAACTATCACGACCATAATCGAATGTATTTGAGGTTATTTAACTCTCATACTTGTCTTGAGTATAAAAAATCTACGATATAAACGCATATTTTGAGACAATCTGATATGTTGAAGTTGAACATTTCGCAAAGTGTTTTGTTTAATCTTGTTATATTTGGTGCAATTCATTCAAGATTTTCATAATTAAATCGTAACTTTGCAAAACAAAATATCTTTAGCATGATGGATAATAAGGATTATAACCGTATAAAAGTTGCTCTGGTCGAACAAAAGAAGACTGCCAGATGGTTGTCGGATGCCTTAGGCAAGGATCCTGCGACTATTAGTAAGTGGTGCACCAATACCACACAGCCATCTCTTGAAATGTTGTTCAAGATTTCAGAACTGCTACAAGTTCCCATCCAGGATCTTGTAAGAAAACAAAACTTTTAGTATGACCGAGTTGGAATTTTTCACGTCTCTTGATTACTAATATAAAAATTGATTAAATAGTGCAAACAATAGTTTGTTAAGAAATGGCATTACCAATAAACATAGAAGATTTACTTCGAAAGCAAAGAGTAGAATCTAACAGGATAGAATTTAAGGAAGGATGGAACCCTACGTCCATCTACCATAGCATCTGCGCTTTTGCCAATGATATTGATAATCTTGGAGGTGGTTATATTATTGTTGGTGTCGAGGAAAATAACGGCATTGCTGTTCGCCCAGTTAAAGGTGTACCAGAGGAATGCCTTGATAAGATTCAAAGAGAGATTCTTCAGTTCAATCAATTGATAGAACCAGTGTATGCTCCAAGAGTATCTGTAGAAGAAGTCGATGGCAAATATGTGGTTGTGATTTGGGCCACAATCGGCCATATACAGCACCTGCGGATGTAAATGCCAAGCTCAAGAGACCTGTCTTCTATATCAGATATGGTACGTCATCAATAGAAGCAAAAGGTGAATTTCTTGACCAGTTAAGAGATATGGCTAATAGAGTGCCATTTGATGATCGTGGTAATGAAGATGTCAGTATTGAGGACATCTCACCTTTACTGTTGAAGGACTACCTAAAAAAGATTGACAGCCGGTTAGCAAAAGCGAACTTTGCATCTGACATGGAGACAATATTGGACCAAATGCAACTATATGATGGTCCAAAAGAGAAAAGGCTCATCAAGAATGTTGCTGCAATGATGTTTTCAGAGCATCCAGAAAAGTTCTTTCCAACAACACAGGTAGATATTGTCGTTTTCCCAGAAGGAAGAGAAAACGCCCCGGAGAACTTCATCGAGATTCCACCTATCAAAGGACCTGTGCCTATGATGATACGTAATTCGTTGGAATACCTGCGTACAAATATAATTAAAGAGCGTATTACCAAACCCATTGATGACGAACGATCAGTAAAGGTATTCAATTATCCTTTCCAAGCATCGGAAGAGGCTGTTGTCAACGCTTTATACCATAGAGATTATAAGGAACGTGAACCTGTAGAGATTACTATTGAACCTGACAGAATCAGTATACTCAGTTATTCCGGTCCAGACCGGTCTATAAGTATGGAATCACTAAAAGAGGCGAATATGCTTAGATCTCGCAGATACCGCAACCGCAGATTGGGAGATTTTCTCAAAGAGTTAGACTTGACTGAAGGCAGAGCGACTGGCATTCCTACTATACAGAAGAAACTCAGAGAGAATGGTTCACCTAAGGCAACAATAGAGACCGACGAATCGCGTTCGTATTTCCTTATTGACATACCCGCGAGGAAGGATTTTGTCCAAGATGCAGAAATAGTAAAAGAGCCTGATACAGAGAGAATTAAACTTAATATGTCCAAGATGTGTCCAAGATGTGTCCAAGATATGTCCATGAACGAATTAGGTTTATTAGCAGTTTGTCTATTGAGGGCTCAAGAGGGCATTTCTGCACAGGAAATGTTAGATAATATAGACAAGGTTTCTTTTAAGCAGAAGAAAAGAAAGTACCTTAATAAATTACTTGAGATGGGAGCAATCTTAATGACAATTCCAGACAAACCAACCAGTAAAAATCAGAAATACATTCTTTCAGATATAGGATATGAAATTGTCCATAAGCAATAATGGAACGATTACATTAATGCGGGCGCTTGTAAACCAATAAAATTCACATGCGTTTACGTGAGAATTCCGTAAACTTAGTCATCGTCAACATCAATTCTACTATATGGATGAGCTGCAAAAGAAATACAACCTACTTGTTACACAAAACGAGATTCTACGAAAGGAGAATACAGAGTTGAGATCTCTTCTTTGTGCTCATGGCATTGAGTACAAGCCAAGGCCTACAAATGTAATAGACTCCATATATTCGCCTATTTCTCTCCCGGTATTCAAGCTCTCGCTTGACGAACGAGTCGCTCTATTCATGTCTTTATTCAAAGGTAGAAAAGATGTGTTTGCCCGAAGATGGTTCAGCAAGTCAACGGGGAAAGCAGGTTATCAGCCTATATGTGTCAACGTATGGAGACGAGGAGTATGCGATAAGAAGACATATAAATGTGCAGAATGCCCCAACCGTGACTTTGCACCATTGACATCACAGGATGTCTATCGTCATTTGGAAGGTAAGGATGAAAACTGCTGTGACGTGGTCGGGCTTTATGCCATCATGCCTGACAATAATTGTTCATTTCTATGTACGGACTTTGATGACAAGAGCTGTAAGCATGGCTACAAGGATGATGTTCTTGCTTTTGTGGGTGTATGTAGAGATTGGCAGATTCCATACGCAATTGAACGTTCCCGCTCTGGTAACGGTTCCCATGTCTGGATATTCTTTGAAGAACCACTCCCAGCATTCAAGGCAAGGCGATTGGGAAATGCAATACTTACAGAGGCGATGAATCGTGATGGACGAATGTCATTCAATTCATACGACCGCTTCTTTCCTAATCAAGACCGCATGCCAGAAGGGGGATTCGGCAATCTTGTCGCACTCCCTCTTCAAGGACAAGCTCGTAAGAACTTGAATAGTGTGTTTGTTGATGATGATTTTCTTGCATACAAAGACCAATGGACCTTTCTTTATAATATTAAAAAATTAAGGGAGGATGATGTAGATAAACTACTGAACTTGCATGTCAATGAGGAATTTGGTGCTCTATCTACATCAAGCGAGAGCAAACCATGGGTAACTCCTACACCACAAAACGTTACGAAAGCAGATTTCTATGCCGTCATGGAGATAGTCAAGGCAGATAAGATTTACATCCCACTAAAATCTATTTCTGCAAAGGTCTTGAATCACCTGAAGCGCATAGCTGCATTCAAGAATCCAGAGTTCTACAGTAAACAGGCACTTAGGCTCTCAACATATTCTATTCCACGTATCATCTCTTGTTTCGATATGAGCGACAAATATCTTGCTATGCCTCGTGGATGTGAAGATGCTATCCTATCATTCTTAAACGACAACAATGTAAAGTATAGTATTACAGACGAAACAAGTCACGGGAAAAAGATATCAGTAACATTTACAGGAAAGGAACGAGAAGAACAAACAGATGCCATCAACGCATTGCTTACATATAGCAATGGTGTTTTACATGCTACTACAGCTTTTGGAAAAACCGTTACGGCTGCTGCAATTATTGCACGCAAGAAAGTAAACACACTAATTCTTGTTCACTCCAAGGCCTTGCTTACACAATGGCACGAACGTCTTACGGAGTTTCTTGACATCGACTTTAAGGAACCGGAAGAACCAAAGAAGCGTGGTCGCAAGAAAGTATTCTCCCCGATAGGTTGCCTTGATTCTGCAGGTAATTCCCTGCATGGAATTATTGATATAGCTCTCATCCAATCTTGTTTGGATGAAGATGGAGTCAAACCATTTGTCCAGGACTATGGAATGGTCATCGTTGACGAATGCCATCATGTATCGTCTATTACATTTGAGAATGTATTGAAGAACATAAAGGCTCACACAGTGTATGGTTTGACAGCGACACCAATTCGCAAGGACGGTCAACAACCTATCATTTTCATGCAATGTGGTCCAATACGATTCTCTGCAGACGCAAAGAGTCAGATAGCCAAGCAGTCTTTTGACAGGTATCTTATTCCAAGGTTCACAACATATCGGTCAATTACAGAAGACAGGCAGACCATTACCGCGATGTACCAATCGCTTTCTGAAGATACTGTGCGAAATGACCTCATCGTGAAAGATATTTTTAAAGTCGTTGATGCTGGACGCACACCAATCATCCTTACAAACAGGACCTCGCACGTAACCTTATTGGCAGAGAAACTAAAAACTACCATCCTAAACGTGATTACCTTGACAGGTTCTGGCTCAACAAAAGAAAAACGAGAAGCCTTGCAGCGGTTACAGGCTATCTCGCCATCGGAGCCTTTAATAATAGTGGCAACAGGCAAATATGTTGGAGAAGGTTTTGACTATCCTCGTTTGGACACGCTATTTCTTGCATTGCCAATCTCATGGAAAGGACTCGTCGCTCAGTATGCAGGACGACTGCATCGAGAGAATGAAGGGAAGAAAGATGTGCGCATCTATGACTATATAGACATCCACGAACCAGTTTGCGACAGTATGTACAGAAAACGGCTGAAAGGCTATTCGTCTATAGGTTATAAGACCATCATCAAAGGCCAACCAACACTATTTGACAATGTTAATGACATAGAGTTCTCAATAAACGAAGGACAGATATTCAATGGTAAGACATACTTCCGTCCATACAAAACAGAGCTCGGAACAGCCAAGCACTCCATAGTGCTATCCTCTCCAAAATTGTATAAAGTAGAGCGGAATAGCCTCGTGGAATATTTAATGAATTTGTCAAGTCAAGGAATTGAAGTACTCGTCCTCACCCATACCGCCAACGGACAAACAGAATATCTGCAAAGAAAAGGATTATCCGTAAAGATTATCCCAACCTTGTCGCTATGCACGACTATTATAGACAAGACTATAGTATGGTATGGTGCAATCAATGCGCTTGGCTATACTTCCGAAGAAGACAATGTAATAAAAGTCACGGATAATAACTTGGCAGACGAATTGACGAATGCACTTCTTTCCAGCAATTCTGCGTAAACAATGCGTAAACAAACTATTTCAGTTAGGGGTATTTTTTGAGATTCAAAGAAGATGATAATTTTGTAAAGCACTGATAATCAGGAGTGATTAAAAACGACAAAATCTCATGGAATATCACTTTGCGAGACTCATAATCTGGAGGTCCCAGGTTCAAGCCCTGGCTGGTCCACACTAATAATCAAGCACTTACGAGTTTCTCGCAAGTGCTTTTTCTTTTATCGGTGACCTTCAAGTGACCTTTTTGAGACAAAAGTGACCTCGCGTGAGCTTCTGAAACGTAGAGAGATTATTTGTGATTTCAAGAAATGTTTTCGCAAAGATTACAGCGAAAACAAGGAGCATTATCTCAAAGCGGCAAACAGGAGAAGTAAACCAGATACCAGATTTAGGTATGTGGTTTGGAGTTGCCCCAAGCTAATCATCAAGAAAATCACATTTGGTAGGTGTTTGAACAGCAAAAAACACATAAAAAAGCATAAAATAGGGGCGCATAACCACGATTATTTAAAAGAGAGCAGTAGAAATTGAAAATTTTTCACTACCTTTGCAGGGTAAACATTACATTATATATAATATATGGAAGATATTAACCGAATAAAGATGGTTTTATTCGAGAAGAAGAAAACAGCTCGGTGGCTGGCAAGTGAAATGGGTGTCACCCCATCTACTGTCAGCAAGTGGTGTACCAACTCTTCTCAACCCGACCTCGCCACAATCCTTAAAATAGCCGATTTGTTGAAGGTTGATATACGGGAGTTGCTGGTACGTGAATACAAATCATATCTGCTTTCTAAAGAGTCAAAGTAGAACGAAATGAATAGCAGTGAATGACATAAGGAAATCACCAAGATAAAATCATGTTTTATAAACTGATAGAAAATAAACGTAACGAATGGCTGGCATCTGAGGAATGCACCATTAAAGAACTGTTGCAGTATATTGTGCAACGGGGCATGATGCGTGACGCTCAGTTGGAGGCCATCAAGACATACTTGTTTCTGAAGATAGCCTGCAAGAACCAACCTCTGTGGCGGCTCTTCGTCGATGGTGTGTTCAACGACACCAATATCGGGCAGGTGGAGCTGACAGAGACTGCCCGTCAGATATTCAGCACCAAAAAGGCTGCTGTGGCTCTGTTCCAGTATTCGTGCCTACACGACAAGAAAGGCAAGCAACTGGCTCCGGAACTGGAGCAATATATCAAGCAGCATGCTGACGAGATAGACTACGAGGCCATATTCCAGAAGATATTCTACGGAGTCACCTATACCGACTACCTCTTTAGTCTGCCTATGGGAGCTGGCAAGACTTATCTGATGGCAGCATTCATCTATCTCGATCTCTACTTTGCCCAAAATGAACCGAACAATCCTGCCTTTGCCCACAACTTTATGGTAATGGCACCATCGGGCTTGAAGTCATCGATTGTTCCAAGTCTGAAACATATCAAGGAATTCGACCCCTCATGGATCATTCCTGAACCGTCGGCCACAGAGTTGCGCCGCCTTATCAAGTTCGAAATTTTGGATGAGCAGAAAACTGCAAACAAGAGCAATCGCATCAAGAATCCCAATGCCCAGAAGATAAACAATCACCAGCCTTTCGAAGATTTGAAGGGATTGGTGGCCATCACCAATGCAGAAAAAGTCATTCTCGACCGTCTGTCAAATAATCAAGACCCATCGCTCTTCACAGAAGAAGAGCTGAAGCGCATGGAGTTGGCCAACGAGTTGCGAGAACTCATAGGGTCTATTCCGCATCTTGCTGTTTATATCGATGAGGTGCACCATGCAGCCGACGGCGAAATCAAACTCCGTCAGGTGGTCAGCAAATGGACGGAGAAGCATACGTTCAACTCCGTACTCGGCTTCTCAGGTACACCTTATCTGGATAGCGTAGAACCGCTGAAGATATCAGATGCACTGACCATCAAGAATACCGACCTGGCCAACGTGGTGTATTATTATCCATTGGTAGATGGGCATCGACCACATTTTCATTGATGAATCGCACCAGTTCAAGAATCTGACTTTCAACACGCGCCACGACCGTGTGGCGGGATTGGGGAACAGCGAGGGAAGCCAGAAGGCACTGAACATGCT
>Ga0256404_1008202_pt1 | contig 15892 bp, 13 predicted proteins | sample RumenRJG_01DNA_FD_185990 | JGI IMG/M metagenome (GOLD analysis project Ga0256404, IMG submission 185990) | Bovine rumen microbial communities from Lethbridge, Alberta, Canada - RJG_01 | ecosystem: Host-associated > Mammals > Digestive system > Stomach > Rumen | place: Canada: Alberta | collected...
TATATACTAGTATTGTTACAGCAAAAACAATTTTATACATCGCGGGGTGGAGCAGTTGGCAGCTCGCAGGGCTCATAACCCTGAGGTCGTAAGTTCGAGTCTTACCTCCGCAACCATTGATACCGGCACTTTGCCGGTTTTTATTTTTTCTAAAATGTTGATTTTGGTGAGTTAATACGACTTCCACCTTTTTCATTTTTTTTGAAAATCTCTCAATTTTTCTTATTTTTTCAACCAATTGACTTCCAAAATTGCACATTTTAAAATTCTGTCAGCTGACGACGACTTCCATTAGTCATATCAATGGTTAGAAGCGAAAAAATATAAATTAAAATTTTGTCTTTTATCAAATTAAATTATTCAATTTTTAATGTACAAATAAAATACATTTTGCCTTGCTAAAAAATATTCTAGCAAGGCTTTGTTTTATCTTTCGTAATCATAGTCATAATTATTTTCTTTGACATCTTTTTCATCCTTTGAATTATCAATTACTATAGAATTATTCTCCTCTAATTTCTTTGGCTCATTATGAGGTTTTATCAAATTCTGTTCTATATAGTAATCATTTACTTTTTCTAACTCATCTTTCTTGTATTTATCAAATACTGAAGTATACGCATTTAGTGTTACTGATACATCAGTATGTCCCATAAGTTTTTGTAAAACTACCGGACTCATTCCTGATTCAATACATCTTGTTGCATAAGTATGTCTTAATTGGTGAGTTGAAAATTCTTCTATATCTAGTTTTTTTAATATGTTTTTTAATTGCCAATTTAGAGAACTTACTCTTGCATAATGTGTTAAAGGTGGTTTAAATAGTAAATGTTCTTCTTCATTTCCAGGCAAATCTTTTGAAAATTGCATTTGCTCAATTATATAAGGTTCTAATACTTTTGGAATAGGTAATGTTCTGTTACCAGCTTGTGTCTTTGGAGAATCGCTCATCACTATACTTCCATCTGCAAGTTTTGTTAATGTCTTATCTACTTTTATTAAATGATGAGTAAGATCAATATCTCCACTATTTAGAGCAAGCACTTCACCTATACGAAATCCCATAAACAACTGCATTAAATAGGCATTTTTATAATACTTATCTTTAATTGTTGTATTCATTAAATAATCAACAAATTTAGATTCCTCATCAATTGTCATAGCTCGTATTTCTTTATCTTTTCTTACTGACTTTGGTCTAATGACTTCGATCATTGGATTTCTATAAATATATCCTTTGTTGAAAGCATATTTAAATGCTTGTCCAAATTGTTCACTCAATTTCTTTAATGAAGAATTACTATAATTTTTTGACATTTCGTTTAAAAAGGCTTGAACTTCTTCTGCTTTAACGTCTTCAATATTCCTATAAATAAATGGTGCTTTTTTTATAACATTTAGACTTCTTAATACTCTATCATATTGTGCATCACTTATTAAATTTGCATCTCGTTTATTGTTTAGATTTGCAATCATTAAATCATATAAAGGAAGTCCATGTTTATCAATATATATTTTATTTTCTTTTTGGTACATTATAGAATCCAAAAATTTTTGAGCTTCTTCTTTAGTTGTAAATGACTTTGATTTCTTTATTGACTTATCACTCATAACATCATAATCATAATACTGTGCTATCCATTTTTCTCTGTCTTTTCTAAAGAAAATAGAGCCTTCACTTTGATTATTACTAGCCATTAATTCCTCCTTTCCATCTTCCAACGTAAATATGCAAGCAAAGTCACTGTCTTAGTTTTCCCAATATTTACTGATGGAAAATCATCTCTTTTAAATAATTCGTTTGTCATAGCCTCACCCATTTTCAAATCTTCTGCCACATCTTTAACAGTTAGATTCTTAAATGGATCTTCTACTTTTTCTATTGCATACTTTAAATATTCAGTTGTTAATGGATCTCCTATATTTTTATTTTCATTGATAACGATTTTTACTTGTGTATTATCCGTACTGCTTTTTGTCGAATTTTGCCTGAAATTATCATAAACAACTTCTTCAGGTTCTGATAATATTTGATTTCTTACAATAGTATTATCTTCCACGATCTTCATCTCCTTTTATTTGAATTTTCTGACCTTTATCAATTAAAACTTTATAGTTAATAGGTTCTTCACAAATTTTGTCTTTTTTGGCTTTTATCTTTTTCATTTTAGAATCTTCACTTATTTTAATTGTTTCTTCTTTAATTTCTTTCTTGCCATCCGGAGCATCAACTTCAATAGTTGAGCCATCATCTTGTATTAATACATAATGAGCATTTGATTCTTCAACCTTGTTTTCTTTTTCCTTTGCTTCTTTCTCCTTAGTTTGTATTCTCTTCAACACTTCTGGCTTATCTTTATCATCCAACCTGTCTAAATGAGTTTCTTCCCATTTTTCAGCATATTCTTTTAACTTATCTTCTTCTAGTCTTTCATCTTTTGGTTGGTGATCATTGATATAAACTAAATCATTAAATATTGGATCTTTTCTTTTTTGATCTTCGTAATGTTGGTATAATCTTTCTTTTATGTCCCAACCTTTTATGATATAAGTTCCATTATCCCAGTTGTCAGTATCCATTCTTTCGAACCTTCCAATTCCAAGTGATAATGTTCCACCAATTGTGTTTCCAATAACTTGGCAAAGTCTTGCCCAACCATATTCATCATCCACATCAGGACTTCTATATTCCTTTAAATCGCAATATGCTAAAACACTTTCTACAAATTCTCTATATCCGTTCCAATGTAAATAAACTCCTAAATTTTTTGCTTTATTTGATATAACTGCTCTATCTCCCATTATCTTTCACCTCTTTCTTTTAAATTGAAATTTTTGTCGAATTTTGTCGAATAATAATTTTCGACATTTTCTTTAACTTCTGCTTTATCTTTTGCTCCATAGTTTTCGCCAAAAGACTTTTTTATTTCATCAACTTTCTCTTTTCTGTTTTCTAAATCTTTCTTTTGTTTTTCTTCAAAGTCAGGTTCAAAGTAAACATCAGGAGTTAATAAATCATCAACTGCATGTGATAAATTAAAATCTTTTTCCATTTCATCTAAATCTTCTTCAGTAGGTTCTTGCTCTATATCATTTTCTAAATCTTCGTAAAGTTTTTCTAATTCATCATCAATTTCCTTTTCTTTAAAATCTCCATATTGTTTCATTAGATCTTTTTCTTGATTTAAAACTGCTTTCATTTGTGTTTTAGTATAATGGAATGACCTATTTTTTAAGTCTTCCTTAATATGTTCAATTTCATCTTCAGTTAGGCTTGCAAAATCTCCAGTTTCATAATCATCATTTGCAATAATAAAGTTTCCATTTATAATGTCATAATCAAATCCAACATTTGGATATAATCCCATTATTTTGCCCTCCTCGTTGCAAATAAGTTCATGATCTCCATAAGGAACAATTTCAATGAAGCCCCCAACTAATTTTTGCTTTGCCTCTAATGTGTTTTCTATTTCAATTATTGTTGGATCTTGTCCAACTCTTTTGTATAAAACTTTTATTTTATTACTCATTTTTTTATCTCCTATCTTTCAATTTCATCATTTTTCCTTAATTCTTCGAATATATTTTGATCAACATAGTCACCATCTGCTCCTTCTAAAAGCATTGTTTTGTTATTTGCTTTGTCATACGTATATGAGATTGCATCAGATACAAATCCCATCTTCACAAGTTCTTCAGCTCTTCTAAAAAACAATTTGTCAGTTGTTGCTAGAAAAGCCCTAGTTGAGCCAGTATCAGAACATCTATTTTTGATATAACCACCAATTTGTCTATATCTCATATTGATAAATGAGTTTGGAATATCTTGCAAAAGTCTGATCTTGGCACTTGCAGAAGTTAACACTAAAGTAGAATAGTGATTTGAATGTTTTACATCATACATAATTCTTGCTAATTCATTCCTTGAATTAATCTTTACGTTTAATAGTGGATTTCTATTTATAAATTCAGATGAATCTTTATCAATTAAATTTTCAATCCACATATTGTTATTTACTTCTAATTCTCCAGTTCTATCATCAAGCCCAATCCATGCGTAAGTTCCATGATCAATAATTACATGACCTTTAAAATCATTTAAATTTTTAATGAACAATTTTGTTATTCCAACATCTTGCCAACTTGCTTTAGCATTTCCGCTAGGGTGGTTATGTTGAATATAAATTCCATTTGCACCTAGTCTATATTCACGGATCTTTATTTCTTCAAAATCTCTAAACTGATTTAATCGTTTATCCTTATATCTATCTTTAAAAATATAGACTGCATTTGGTAATCTCGAAGTAATAGACTCATATCCAACAATGTTATTGTCACGAGTATAAATAACTCTAAAAGTTTCAAACCTTGGATCTCTAAAGACTTGACAGATGTTAGCTAAATCTTCTCTTGACTTAATTTCAATATTTCTTAAATCAACATATTTCTTCATATCTTCAAACTCTGGAACACCATCAAAAATTGTTTCAACCTTTAAATCTGACATTCCTTTTTAACATCTTCCTCTAATCTAATACGAAGATAATGGATAACATTTCTATCAATTTTATCTATGTCTGATACTCCAGTTGCTATTTTTAATTGATCATCATTAAGACCGAAGAAATATTTCAAAGCAATAAATTGATAATTTACAAAGACATATCTTTTTAGTTCCAATAGTGCATATAGTAAAAATTTTCTATAAAATTTCATTTCATAAATTTTATAGTCTAAGTAAACTTCAAATTGCTCTTCAGACATCGCCAAATCATCAAGGAATTCATAATTTCCTAATTGTTCAAAGTTAATGAACTTGCTTTCAGCCTTAACCTTGCCACTTAAAATTTGTTTAGTACGCATCTCAATTAAGTCATCAAGAGAGAAGAAATTCTTTAAATACTTTTTGATTTTTTCATCCGTAATTTCAATTGGTTGTTTGCTATATTCAGCAAACCATGGAATAACTTTAGCAATTTTTTTGTAATTAACTCTTGAACCAAAATCAGCAAAACCTTTAGTAAAAGCATCAATATCATCTTGTGGTATTTTTGTATTTCTTAATTTAGTGTATGCATCACTATTCTTGTTAATCTCTTTGTAATCTCTATTATTTAAATTCTTTAGTGTCTTTCTATATCTTTCATCTTCAGTTTTTTGTGGCTTAATTTTCAAAAAAGTAATTTTACTTGGATCAAATTCATTTGGATTTTTAATCTTTCCTTGTTTAAGTAATTGCTTTTTAATGTCATTAAGTATCGTATTCTTTTGTTCTTCTGGTACTGGTGTAAGCTCTAATTTCTTTTGCTTTTCTGGTACTGATGTAACATCTAATTTCTTTTGTGTAGTTTGTTTGTTCTGTTTGGCAGAAGTGCTAGAATCATTAGAAGGCTTGTCTATGTTATTTGTTAAAGTAGAATCATCTACGTGTGTGTCAGCAAAATCTTCTTTTCTAAATAATTCTCTTGCATCTTCTCCATAATTAATGTTTAGATCCTTGCTTTCATCTCTAGGATCAATTTCAAATTGTGACATTGTTTTTTCTCCTTTATAGTTAGGAGTTCGAACTCTTTTGTTTGCTAGCAAGTATAGGATAGCATGGAAGTATTGATAATTGTGGTTTTGGTACCAATAAGTACCAAAAATTACCTAAAGCTACTAAAAGTTACCATTTTTGCATAATAAAAAGGCCTGCAGTTCTTAATAAATAAGAACTACAAGCCTTTTTAAAATATATAAAGTTATTCTTCTTCAAAATCTTGAGGTTGACTCAATGATAAGTAAAGTACATTTTCTTCTGCTAAATATTTTTTATCATCATCATTTATCTTTAATAATGATTCAATCTTATCATCAAAATCTAAATTTTCTTTTGATATTACACATTTCCTAACTGATGGCACATAATGATTGTTAGTTCCTACATAAGATCCTAACATCAATTTATTTGTGCCATTTGAAATATTAATTATTAACTCTGAAACTTCCAATCTAGGAGAAGACTCAGTATTGTTTTCAAAAACACAAAATGCGACACTATCATCTGCTAAAACATATCCTGATAGATAAATATTTCCAGTTTTAATATCAATAAAATCAATATTACATCTACCATTCTCTTCATAAAGTTTTAATTTAAACTTTCCATGTCCAAACTTTTGCTTCGCAGAAAAATATGCATTGTAATAAAGATATAATATATCCGTTTTAAACGGATTAATACTTTTCTTTATATTTCTAATAGTTTTATCGCTATTAAATAATTGATATTCAAAAATATCCAATACTTTACAAATTCTAGTAATATCTGATGCATCAGGAGATAAAACTCCATTTTCATATCTATTAATGGTACTTTGGTTTTTACCAAGCACAATTGCTAATTGTTCTTGAGAAAGACCTTTTTGTTTACGATATTTTCTAAGATTATTTCCAAAATCTTTTAAATTCAAATTTTTCATATAAAAACTCCTATGTAAATTATATCATAATACTTACAAGTTGTAAACGATGTAAATATTGAAATCATTAAGTTTAAAGTACTTTGATGTTGTAAAAATAAAGAAAATATGTTATAATAAATGTATAATTACTTTTGTAATTATGAAATTTTAAATTGAGCATAATGCTATACTTTAAGATTAATTCATTAATTTTGGGTATAGCGAGTGCCCAACAGAATATTCAGTCTTTTATGACGAATCTCTGACTATGGATTAATTTTACTATTATTGTATTTTTGCCCAAGGAAAGGGATTCTCTAGATGAAAGACAATTTTGAATACTCTGACTACTTTTGTAGAGATGGTGGTTCTCCACGGAATGTAGTTTTTATTGAGAGGGGAATAAATTTCCCCTCAACATTTTAATTATTTGGATATTAACTTGACTACTCGCTATAGTCAATTAATATAGATTAAGGACGCATGAAACTCTAGAGAATCCCATGTGTCCTTTCTTTTTTGAATTATTTTTATTCAAGTATTTTATTGTAATATAAATGCTTTTTGAGTATTTTATGCTTTTATTGCATAAAATGTTTAATTTCGGTTAAAACCTTTTATTTTTCAGCGATTTTAGTCTTATTTTTTTATTTTAGTGTAAAATAATATGCGTTATGGGCATATTTCTATGCTTATAACGCATATTTGTCGTTTTTGAATTAATCTTTAATCCTTGCTATTATTGAATTAGCAAAGGAGGTGAGATAATTGAATAAACAATATTATGAAATCTATAAATTATTAAAACAATTAGGTTTCAAATCTAGTAACCATGGAACAAAACTTTTAATAAAAGTTATTATTGAAGCAAATAAAACAAATGAAGAATACAAACTAGTTGATATTTATTCAGTTATCTCAGAATCCACAAAATTAACTTCTAACAATATCAAGAAATTGATATTCTATGCAATCAACTCAAGAAATAAAGCTCTATCAAAGAAAAACTTTGAGAAGATATTTGGGTATGAGTATGATGAAAACTTATTTGTATGTAAGGAATTAGTGGAATATATAGTTGAAATAATAAATATAGCAGAATAAACTTTAAACCGCTGTATCTATTATTTTTATTCATTTTATTTGTTTTCACCCAATTCTTACTCTGCTTTACTTGCCTTTTCAATATCCTCAATTAATTTATTAATTTCAGGTTTTACAATTTTAAAATAACAATCTATTAGATATTTTGTATCTACTAAAATAATAGCAACCCTTTCATAATTTCTTTTCTCATCAGATTCATTTATTGGTCTATCTCTCCAATCACAATATGCATAACCTTTATATTCTATTTTGTTTTCACTATTTTTGCAATCAAAAGGAAGAATAAATGCATTATAAATTTTATCTTTCAAAGTATCATACCAAGCAAGATGATTGGCAATATGGTCGCCATATGTTACTTGTTTTTGTACTGAATCAGTATTTGGCAAGTCACTAAATAAATCTGTAATACCATATTTATAATATTTAGCATCTAAAATATAATATTTGAATAATTTGTTGTCACTAATAGATGGAATTTCATCTCTTCTAATAGCATCTGGTCTCATTTTACTTCCAATTTTTTCTCCAGACAATAATTTCCATATTGATGTAGGGTAAAATTTATCTGGATTTTCATTTCCAAGTACTTTTCGAACCATTTCCTCCCAAATATAATCAAATTTATCCACGCCATAATTTGCATTTTCGAAATTAATATCATTAGATAAAAATAATAATATTCTTTTTATATGTCTTAAAATCCATTTTTTTCTATCATTGAATGTCTTCATCAATATATTATCAACAATAGAAATATATTGAAAAATCATTTCTGGATCATCTTCTATATTTGTGTCAATATACGAAACCCTTCCATATAGCCAAGAAATAAAATCAATACTTTTGTTCACACAAAAAGCATGTATATTGGTTATAATATTGTTTTCATATATATTTTTATTATAATACGGAGAAATAAATACTACACCCTCATCAGAAAAATAATGATCTGAATTTAGAGTTTTCTTCCAATTTATCTTTCCTCTTGCATTTTGAGTGACTATTTTTTCTGTTTCAGTATATAAACCATTTTCTAGATAATCATTTAATAACCATCTAAAAGAATTAAATGGTACTTCCTTTTTTTCCCCTGAATCTATTCCAAATTCTGTTGATGATTGAGATAATGTCTTAGCTATACTTATTATATTTAAAAGATTATCTATTTCTTTTATCATTTCTGTAGTTAATTTAGATGATTCTGATATTCCATCAAAATTATCTAAATTATATCCAATAGGAAAATATATATTTATTTTATCTTTTAAAAACTTTAACCCAACAAAATAATCATCTTTATTACCACTTACAATAGGTGAATTTAGAATACTAATATTTTCTACAAAACTATTCATCTTTATTTCCTTCATGATTAAAAGACATATCTTCATCTAATTTAAATACACTTAATTTTTCGGCTTTTGAATTATAAAAGCTCTTTAATAAATCATCATATGTTTGTTGATTAAACCATTCACTTGGTTTTATTTTTGCAATATCATCCCATATATATAGTAATACTTTTTCAGCAAATGCTTCAATTTTTTGATTATTATCTATATCAAATGGCTTATCAGATAATTCCTCTTCTGAAACAAAGTGAGTTCCAAGTTGTTTATCCTCAGAATTTACACCTAAAGATTTTGTGTTCTTTATTTTTTGATTTATTACTTCAATAAAGTTTTTCCAAGTAACATCAGTCCCTGGAACATACATATTTTGAATTTTATCTGTAGACTCAAATTCATTTTGTACCCTATGCATCTTCCATCTTCTTTTAAAAGCCGTATCTAACGTAAATACATTTTGATCACTAGTATTCATTGTTGCAACAATCCATAAGTTTGATGGCAATTTAATATTCTCATCTTGATTTAATTTGTTTATTCCAACTTCATCTAATTTTATTCTTAAATATTCTTCCAATAAAGGATTGTTTATACCAAATACACTTTCTCCATTTTCATTTCTGTCTAATAATTGAAAGATGTCACCAAAAATAGCAGAGGCATTTCCTCTATTTATTTCTTCTATTATTAAGCATACTTTTTTTTCAGGATTATTTATTGCTTTAATTAATGCCTCTGAAAAAGGTCCTTTTTGAAATTCATACGAAATATGATTTTCCTCGTTTTCATCGTCTCTAACTAATTTAGGAATTAATTGTCCTACAAAGTCACTATTTGAATATTCTGGATGAAATGTTGTTCTAATTTTTTCATATACATCATTTTTTAAATCAACTTTATCAACTAAATAACTTTTTCCACAACCTGGAACACCATAATATATTTTATTAAATCCACCTTTTATTCTATTCTCTTCAAGATGTGTTTTTATTTGATTTTCTATATACTCTATTAATTCCTCTTTATTATCAATATTTTCTGGATTTTGTAATTGTGATAATATTCCATATTCTCTTAAATTGTTATATTCAAGCTCTGCTACATTAATTATGTCTAATAACTTTAATTTTAAATATTTATTATTGTTATCATCAAAATGATTTTCATCTTTCCAATAATTATCTTTTATTTCTAATTCATTATAAGTTATATCTGTTTTCATTATTTGTGTTTTATATTTTATTTTTGTGCCTGGTTTAGACTCATAAATGTATACAATATCACCATTTTTACCATTGAATACCTGATGCCATTCTATAAATCCATACTCATTAAAACATTTGCTATAATCAAACAATTCTTCATTAACAGGTATAATCCAATGAGATATTTCATTTAAATTTATAATATTATTTTTACTTTCTTTATCTGCCTCACTAAGATACTCATTAAATTTTTTTATTGAAGCAATATAAAATCCATTGCCTAATTTATTATTGGGATTATTATGGTCGAATTCATACAATGTCATTTCTTTGCCGATAAAATTATTAAAATCATGGGGATCACTATTTATTATCTCACTAATATATTTTTTGTAAAAAATGTTGTTTTTATAGCAATATTCTAAAGTATTCCTTAAAGCTCTTCTATAATTATAGATGCTACCTGATTTAAAACCTTTGATGGCCAAATATTGAATATACCCATCAATTAATTCATCGATTTCATCTTCAGACAAATAATTCGTATAAGAATCCCCTGAAATATAATTATTATATGCATCTTCGGAATTTAATTCAATTTTAGCTCTTTGATATCCTTCTTTTCCTATGTATGTAATATTACACCTACTTATAATTTCATCAATATCATAGTCAGAATTAAACATTAATGTATCATTTGATTGCTTAATAAAATAGGATGTATCACCTAGTAATTGATATAAGCCATTATTACTTCCATCTTCGGTTGGCTCATTTAGTGCTTTTTCATATTCATCTTTTGAAATTGTATTTTTATTATTATTTCTTAAATAAACTAATATTGAGTATAATATATTAATAGTATCTTCATTTATTGGTTGAATATAGTTAAGAAATATTTTATCTAAGTAATCTACTATTGTTATTTTATCCTCAGCAACACTTATAGCTAGAGGATTTAAATCTAGATTGGAGTTTTTCCAAATTGCCATCTCATGTCCTATTGTATATTGACTTTCAAATTGAGATGGATTCCCATCATAACTTCCATATCCATTATCATATCCCCTAACATTATCTCTAAATAAAGCATATGCATATTGTAATCTTTTTGCAATATCAGCTTTCACTTCATCAATATTTACTGAATTTTTCTTTGAAAAATATGTTGCTTTAATTAAAGCATTTAATGTTTCCTTTTTTTGTGTTCTGCATAAAGCATCAAAATATAAACTATTATGATTTTTCGGTAATCTTGCCATTTTTATCCCTCCTTCATAAATTCAACTATTGCATTTGCGACTGCTTCCGCAAGTTTAACAGGTACAGCATTTCCTATCATTTTAAATGCATCACCTTGTGATCCAACAAAATCAAAATCATCATCAAACGTTTGTAGCCTTGCAGCTTCTCTAACAGTAATTGACCTTGCTTGAGATGAATCATAATGAATAAATCTTAATCCATCTTTATATAAATGTGCCAGTATCGTAGTACTAGGTTCATCTTTTCTTAATACATGGTATTTATGAACATTGGTATTGCTACCTGTTGCCTTGTTATATATCTCTTTTAGAACATTTGAATCAATATATTTATTTTCACCTGTTTCAATATCTTTAGCTAACATCTGAAAAATTTTAACATCCCTTAAAGAATGGTACCTTGGAATTTGCCAAGTAATATTTGTTTTTGGTGTAATATGAGAAGGCTTATTATTAGTATATAATGGCATACACTTTGGCAAATCACCAATAGCTTCACCAACGTTAATTATTTTTTTCCCTTTATACTTTGGCAAAATTATTGTATAAAATTTTTTTAATTCTTCTTGAATATCTTTATTTTTAAAATAACTTTTGTTAAGTCCAATTAAAATTACTCTTTTTCTTTTTTGTGGTACATTATATTGTGTTGCGTCAATAACTGCATATTTTTTTATATCATTTATTATTTCATAACCTTTAGCAGAAATGTCTCTTCTAATCAAGTCTATTATTGGCGTCCCATCTGGCATAGCAGAAAGCATACCTGGAACATTTTCAAATACAAATAATTTTGGTTTAATTCTTTCAACAACATTTAGATAATATTCAAAAAGATAGTTTCTATAATCACTTTTCATGTGGTTCTTTTCTCTAATCCTTCCTGCCACAGAATATGCTTGGCAAGGAGGTCCACCTATAATAAAGTCAACATTTCTATTATTAATAATCTTAGTTAATCCTTCACTTTTTCCAAATTTAGGGTCATCAAATCCATCAAATAATTCATCTACTCTTTGAATATCAAATAACAATGTACTTTTTTCAGCATGTTCAATTTTATATTTTGTCTTTAATCTTTTTATCATTGTCTGTTGTGGCTTTTCTTCCCATTCCACTGATGCAATTGGATTATATTTTCCAGTTTGCATAAATCCGTCTAACAAACCTCCACAACCAGCAAATAAATCAATAATATTATATTTTTCCATTTTTTAAATCCTCAATAATTTTTTCAGCAACCGCTTGACCTAATAATGGTGGAACGGCATTCCCTACTTGTTTAAATTGGTCTTGTTTATTACCATAGAAAATAAAATCATCAGGAAAAGATTGTAATCTAGCACTTTCTCTTACTGTCGGGATTCTATTGTACTTGTAGTGAAAATGTGTTCTATGACCTGTATCAATAGTAAGCGATGGTTTATCGCTTCTGAATCTTTTTAATGACTCATGATACTTAAAGTTTTTTGCTTCATCCGGTGGGAGGTTTTTATAACTTCCACCATCAGGTATTCTAGAAATATTTTTTATAGTTTTATCTGTATGTTTAGTAGGTGTGTGATTATATACTTTAGTTGAATTTTTTCTCATTAATTTTTCATAATCACTATTGGGTTCACTTATATAGTCTCTAACAGTATCAATTGAATAATCATTATCATTCTCTAATGATGGAAGATCATCTATAGCTTCTTTACAAGTGATATACTCATCTTTAGAAAGTTTAGGCTTAGGATATTCAAATTTATTTTTTCCATTTAAAATGCCAACAAATACGACTCTTCTTCTAATTTGTGGAACACCATAGTCAGGAGCATATAATATTTTGGCATTCATATTATATCCAAGATCAGAAAAATCCTTCATTACTCTTTTTGCTCCGATTCCATCATATAAAGTAATCATTCCAGGTACATTTTCTAAAACAACTACTTTAGGTTTAATTAATTTTGCTGTTTTTACCATAGCAGAATATAAAACATTTCTTTTGTCAAATTCATCTCTTTTTCCTGCTAATGAAAAACCCTGACAAGGTGGTCCTCCAATTAAAACGTCTAGTTTTATATTTTTATTATTTAAATATTCTTCTATTTTATATATATTATCATGATTAAATAAATCTAATTTCATTGCATCAGCATTTCCGTGATTATGCTTAAATGTAGTTAATGATGGATCATCAAAATCAATTCCTAAAACTACATTAAATCCAGCATCCATAAAGCCCTTAGAAAGTCCCCCAGCACCGCAGAAAAGATCAATTGCAGTATATTTTTCTTTCATGTTATCTCCTATAATAAATGATTTATAATTATATGAAAAGATTTTATCACAAAACATTTTATTAGTAAACCCTCAAAAGTTTGTTTTGTCTACGATACAGAGGTTGTATTGTGTCTATTTACGGAACTCTTACAACATTAAAAAGCCAGAGAAATTTTATAAAATTCCTCTGACATTTTCATTTGTCTTCTATTATTTTCTTAAGTGAATCATCTCCATATTGCTCACTCATATAATTGCATTGGTCTATTAATTCTTCTGCAAATCTCTTATTAAAATTTACATTGCCATTTCTTGGATCAATATCAAATGTCTTTTGTAGAAGGTATAAAAATATCTCCTTGTCTTGTTCAAATTGTACTTTCTTAATAATATCCATATATTTGCCTCTCAAATTATAGTAAATTGATCAATTTCTAGAATTCATTATAGTTTGAAAGTACTAATTTTTCAATCAAAATCGACTACAATGTTTCGACAATTTTCGACATTATAATTTTGTAACCCTTATATTACTTATTCTTTTCGTTTTGTTTATCATCAAACTCAATCCCTAATCTCTCTTTCAACACCTTTTCAATTTCTTTTTATTTTAACTGACGCTCTAATTCTTGACTTTTCTCTTGTAAATCCACAAATTGCTCCTCTAATGTGGAATAATAACTTCTAGCATTCTTTGCCTTACTAAATTCTATCAATAATTGATTATTTTGCTTTGTCAGATTAATTATTTTTCTATTGTAAAAAATTATATAGTTAAAATTTACAAAGTCTTATGTATTAAAATTTTGATGGATTTTATGTACAATACATTTTAATATGTGATATAATCAAATCAACAATATTATTAAGGAGACCAACTATGAAAAAATTTAATAAAATAATAATTCTTTCTATTATTTTTTGTGTAATTGCTTCATATAGTTTTGTTTTTGCTGATGAAAATACAATAAATGTTACTACAAGTGAAAACAATGAAACAGTAATTGAAAATCAAAATAACACTGAAAGTCATCAGGAAGTTGTATTAAATGACACAAATACAATTTATTATGAGAATTTTTCAAAAGTTAAATTAGACTCTGGTTATTCTGGTTCAAAAGATATAAATAAAAATGATCCTCATTTTGGTTGGAAACTTGGTAGATTCGCTATTACAGGTTTTTCTAACAAAGTTAAAGATGAAGATGGTAATTGGATATTATTAAAAAATGTTGGAGATCAAATCTCTCTATTTTATATATTAGATCAAGACATTAATAGCCTTAATGGAGATAAAAAGTTATCTATTTCAGAAGACAAAAATGGATATGACAAGGAATTTGGAATTCCTCAAAGTAACTTTGGTCGTGGATATTTAATCATTCAAAAAATTGATGCATCTGGCAAAAAAGAAGAACCTATTAAATATCAAAATTATCTGGATGGAGTTACAGTTGGTGCTAATACCAAAGTTGATGTTTTTGAAGAAGGTGATTATGAAGTTGCCTTAGATTATGAAATAAAAAATGATGGTTTCGCATTTTTTGATAAACATAACGATTATAGAATAAGATTTAAATTTTCAATAAGAAATGGCAATAGTATGGTTTATCCTATGGATATTGCTACGCATAGTGAATTAACAACTTCATCTATTGCTCCAAATGGATTTTATTTGGATTTTGCTAATAATAAATATTTGGATGTAACAATCAAAAAAGAAATACTTAGTAATAGTGCTGACGGTTTAGTTGAAGACACAAGATTTAATAGACCTGCAAAATCTGATGAACAGTATACTGAAGAAGGTATCTACACTATTACAGCTAAAAATAAATATACAAATGAAACAACTACAAGGAAAATTTATGTTGGTTCAAATAAAATCATGAAGGCTAATGTAAAAACTGGCTATTCAATAAAAGATTTAAACGATATGGTTAATAACTATGGAGTTAGTATTGATGATGATGGAAATATAGATAATATTCCAAATCAATATAAAAAATTGTCAAATAATAAAACTATAGATAATCAAAATGATACTGAAGAGAAATCTTCAACAAATCCCCTATCAATCATTATTCCAATAGTTTTTGCTGCTATACTAATATTTATGATTATCAAAAAAAATAAAAATGATGAAAAATTCATCAAAGAAAAAGTTAATAATAAAAAAAATATAGATGATGATGATGATGATGATGATGAAGCTGATATAGAAGATAATGATAACCAAACTACAGAAAATA
>Ga0256404_1008205_pt1 | contig 15885 bp, 13 predicted proteins | sample RumenRJG_01DNA_FD_185990 | JGI IMG/M metagenome (GOLD analysis project Ga0256404, IMG submission 185990) | Bovine rumen microbial communities from Lethbridge, Alberta, Canada - RJG_01 | ecosystem: Host-associated > Mammals > Digestive system > Stomach > Rumen | place: Canada: Alberta | collected...
ATTGGCGCACCGTCCATAGCCCCATACTTACACGTGCTATATCCAATGAGAACTTGAAACGAGCGCACTATCCCACGCTTACGGAATATTACGAGAAAAAGCACCCGCGTTAAGAACCGCCGTATGCCGAACGGCACGTACGGTGGTGTGAGAGGTCGGTAAACACGAAAATAGGAGATAAACACCCTATGATTAGTGTTTACCTCCTACTCGATTATCTGCACTGTTGCCCTCGTGCTACAGCGGGCCTGTCGCGCTGCCCTCGTGCTTTTACCCAAATGCTGAGTCGTACCTATATGGCCGTTAGCACTGTTGTGCGCTCCTGCAACAACGCATGCGTCTCGGCATGGTGGCAGCCGTAATGAATTGATCGAGGATGTGTAATCGCATGTAAATCGGCAATATCAAGATCGGCATTTTCCCCAATTGACGCAATCAAAAAGAGAAGCGGCAGGAAGACGCTGTGTGGGGTGTGTGGCCCCCTGCTTCCTGCCGCGTGGTGCGTTGTTGCCTGAACGGACTTTATACCTCTGTTACTCTGCCGATTGCTTGGTATACACGACCTTGATTTTAGCCTTGTCGAGGCGCAGCTTGCCCAGGCAGGGTTGCGACACCGAGGGCGCAATCTTGGTGACCGTGGTCTTGGTGCCGCCGTAGTAATAGTAGCTGGAGTTGGAGGTAGTGTAGGTGCTCACGTCGATGGGCGTGATGGTGAGGTTGATGTCGTCGTCGCTGGCCACGCCGTTCTCATTGTCGATTATGTTGAGCAGGTACTTGCGCATGCCCGTGAACACATAGGTGCCCGTGCTCTTGTCGTACTTGGCATAGAACGAGTCCTTGTCGTTGGTGAGGCTGTCGCCGTCGAAGAACGCGTCTTTCTTGCCCTTTTTCACCATGAGCAGGTAGGCCGGGGGCTCCACGTCGTAGGTGTTGCTTATTTTCTCGACTGGTATTGTGAGCTCGAGGGTGTTGATGAGCGAGAGGCTGTTGCGCGTGTTCTCGCGGTACTTGTCGATGATTTCCTGAATGGGGAACTTCACGTTCACCTCATAGCCTGCCGGGCCCATGACCACAGCCTGGCCGGCAACGACCATTTCTTTCACCTTGGGGTCGGGCTCGAGCTTGATATTGTTGTTGTTGACCACCTCGGGGGTGCTGGCCACATAGCTCTGGCGCTGGGCGGCATAGACGGTGTCGGTCGAGTCGGTGAGCTGCACGTGCTGGTGGTAGTACACGTCGATGTCGGTGGCATAGTAGTTCATCACGCGTCCGTTGCCATAGGAGTTGGTGATGTACAGGCCAGGGTAGTGCGCTGCAAATTTATCGGGGTCGGAAAACGCCTCGCGGTTGCTCTTGTACAGGTCATACATGCTCTGTGCAAACGACTGCGGCAGCTTCACGTGCACCTCTTTCCAGTAGTAGGTGGTGTAGGTCGACGAGCTGTAGGACGATTGCAGCTCGGCGCTCTTGGGCGAGTACACGGTCGAGCCCAGCAGGTCGCCGGGGCTGTAGTAGCCCGTGGGGTCGAAGTCGCTGTAGATGGGGTTGGGCAGCTGCTTGTTGAGGGCATATACGTTCATGCGCATGGGTGCCAGCGAGTCGCCGGTGAAGGCGCTGCTGTTGCTGGTCGTGATGCACAGCGTGAGGCGGCACGAGTCGATGCTGAGCACGCCTGTGGTGTCGATGGTGTTGCTGGGCATGAGCTGGCACACGACATCGCTGGTGAGCGTGCCGTAGCCCGGGTTGTGGAGCTTGCCCACAAGCTGGGTGCTGGTGCGGGCCTGCAGCCTGGTGTTGGCCACCGTTGTGCCTGTTATGGTAAACGAGGAGTCCTCGTAGATGGTCGAGCGGGTATCGGTAATCGATGGACCAATATTTTCGTCGGTGCATGAGACAAGGCCCGCCACCATGAGCAGGGCCAATATCAGATAGATCGATTTGTTCATAAAAGAGATGTGTAGTGTGTGTGAGTGTACGTGTGTGTGTGAGTATATGTTTTTACAGCGATTTGTAGAAATCGATGTAGGCATCGACGTTGCCGCTCTCTCCCTGGTAGGGCAGGAAGGGCAATTTCGACTTCTTGACCAGGTCCATGACCTCGGGGCACACGTGCTCGGCACATTGCACCACGCCGTCGCTGTGCTCCAGGGCCAGCTTGGTGAGCATGAGCTTGTCGGCCCGCTTCCCCTTGAGGGCCTTGATGTGCGACTCCTTGAGACCGTCAAACTTGAGCTTGTCGTAGAGCCTCTCGTCGAGGGGCTGTGGCAGGTCGTCGTCGAAGATTGAGAACACGACCTTGGTGTCGCGATAGCTGGGGTCGTCGGCATAGTAGTCCTTGATGTAGAGCGGAGCCAGAGCCGAAATCATGCCGGCGCAGTGAATGACGCTGGGCACCCAGCGCAGTTTCTTGACCGTCTCGAGCGTGCCGCGCACAAAGAAGATGCTGCGCTCGTCGTTGTCCTCGGGCGAGGTCACCGTCTCGAGCTGCTTGGTGATGTTGCGGGCAAAATAGTCCTCGTTGAAGATGAAGTACACCTGCATGTGAGCCGGTTGCAGGGTGGCAACCTTGATGATGAGCGGATGGTCGGTGTCGTCGATAATCAGGTTCATGCCCGAGAGCCTGATCACCTCGTGCAGCTGGTTGCGACGCTCGTTGATGAAACCATACTTGGGCATGAAGGTACGCACCTCGATGCCTTTCTCTTGCACGGCTTGCGACAAGTCGCGACTCATCGTGGCCATAGGTGTCTCTGGTAGATAAGGAGCTATTTCTTGAGAGATAAATAATACTTTGTTTACATCCATTGCGCAGTCTGTTTTAACTTAATGCAAAGTTAGCAATTTTTATCTGATTTTGCTAATCGTTTGAGCGTCTTGCTTTTGTTTTTAAGTAAAAATCGCACACTTTTAACATCAATTGAATTTTCTTGTGGCGCTGTGCGGCTCAGGCAGCTGCAGCAACTGGTCTATTGCAGCCTCGACACGCGCGGCCGAGGTCACCTCGATGCTGCCCTCGTCGCCCCCAAGGCGCGGGGTGCCCATGTAGATGCCTGTCGAGGCCTGCTGCATGCGGCTGGGTCGTGGCACGCGGGCCGAGAAGTGAAACTCCCTGAGTCCCGTGTCCTGGCACAGGCGGGCAATGTTGCTCTCGTCGATGCCGCAGCCGGCCATGATGTGGATGCGGCCCTGAGCCTGCTCGTGTAGCTGCCTGAGCAGGCTGGCGCCCTGCTCGGCCCTGGGCTGCTGGCCCGAGGTGAGAATGCGGTTGAAGCCCAGCTGCGCGATGGTCGTGAGCGAGTCCAGAGGGTCGCGGCACAGGTCGAAGGCGCGGTGGAAGGTCACGTTCATGCCACGGGCGTGGCGCATGAGGCGGGTGCAGGCCTGCTCGTCGATGCTGCCGTCGGGGAGCAGGCACCCGAAGACCACGCCGTCGGCGCCCAGCAGGCGGCACACGTCGATGTCGACAGCCATGCGGTCGAGCTCGAGGCGGCTGTACACAAAGTCGCCGCCGCGGGGGCGTATCATCACGTGCATTGCCGCCTTGTCGTCGAGCACCTCGCGTGCTACCTTTATCTCGCCATAGGAGGGTGTGATGCCGCCCTCGGGCAGGGCGGCACACAGCTCTACGCGGTCGGCCCCGCCCTGCAAGGCTGCTTGGCAGCTCTCGACGCCGCCGGCGCATATCTCTATTTGAAATTCACCACGGTCCATGTTGTTGGGTGTTATTTATCGAGCTTGAGTTGTATATTCTGTTTCGCTTGCTTCTTCGGCGGTGAGCGCGGCTTTAATAGCCGGTGTAGTTGTGGGGAGTGATGGCGCGCAGCTCGGCCTTCACGGCATCGCTCACGTTGAGCGTGTCGACAAAGTCCTCGATGCGTTTCTGGTCTACCACCTCGTTGGTGCGCGTCAAGGCCTTGAGCGTCTCGTAGGGCTTGGGGTAGCCCTCGCGGCGCAATATGGTCTGCATGGCCTCGGCTACCACGCTCCACATGTTGTCGAGGTCGGCGTCGATGCTCTCGCGGTGCAGGATGAGCTTGTTCAGGCCCTTGAGGGTGCTGGCCAGGGCTATCATCATGTGTCCCATGGGCACGCCCACGTTGCGCAGCACGGTCGAGTCGGTGAGGTCGCGTTGCAGGCGCGACACGGGCAGCTTCATGGCCAAGAACGAGAGCACGGCATTGGCCATGCCCATGTTGCCCTCGCTGTTTTCAAAGTCGATGGGGTTCACCTTGTGGGGCATAGCGCTCGAGCCCACCTCGCCCTTCTTGATCTTCTGCTTGAAGTAGTTCATCGAGATGTACATCCACATGTCGCGGTCGAGGTCGATGATGATGGTGTTGATGCGCTTCATGGCGTCGAGCAGGGCGCCCAGGTTGTCGTAGTTGGAGATTTGGGTGGTCCACTCCTCGCGCTCGATGCCCAGCTTCTCGTTGAGGAAGCGCTTGGCAAAGGCGCGCCAGTCATATTGCGGGAAGGCCACAAGGTGGGCGTTGAAGTTGCCCGTGGCGCCGCCAAACTTGCCGCTCACGGGCACAGCCTCGAGCTGGGCCAGCTGCTGTTCGAGCCGGTAGGCAAACACCTTGAGCTCCTTGCCCAGGCGCGTGGGCGATGCCGGCTGCCCGTGGGTCTTGGCCAGCATGGCTATGTCTTTCCACTCCTGGGCATGGGCCTCGAGCCAGTCGATCACGGCCTGCACTGCCGGTATGAGCACCTCGTGGGTGGCAGCCTTGATGGCCATGGGCATCGACGTGTTGTTGATGTCCTGCGAGGTGAGCCCGAAGTGTATAAACTCCTTGTATTGCTCCAGGCCCAGCCGGTCAAACTGCTCCTTGAGGTAGTATTCCACCGCCTTCACGTCGTGGTTGGTGATGGCCTCGATGTCTTTCACGCGCTGGGCATCGGCCACGCCGAAGTTCTTGTAGATGGCACGCAGCTCGTCGTGCACCTTGGGGTCGACGCCGGCAAGCTGCGGCAGGGGCAGCTCGCACAGGGCGATGAAATACTCAACTTCCACGTGCACGCGGTAGCGCACGAGTGCATACTCTGAAAAATACTCCGAAAGCGCCTCGGTTTTGCCGTGATAGCGACCGTCGATGGGCGACACGGCAGTAAGTGGACTCAAATTCATTGTCAATCTTGGGTTATAATTGTTTTTCCAACTGCAAAGTTAGTGAATGTGCCCCACAATTGCACTATAAATCCGCCTCTCGGCCTGCTTTTTTCCGGCAACTTCAATTTTTTATATAACTTTGCAGGAGCGACGGGGCCTGGGGCCCGTGCCGCAACGATGTGGTTGAACCTAATAAACACTTGAATATTGGCAATGATGACAATCAATACTGTTGCAGTGTTGTGTTGGGCTGTGGCGGCCATGGTACTGGCGGCGCCCGGCGCCAGGGGGCAGATTGTGCCCAGTGCCGAGTTGCAGCACACGATGCTCGTTGAGCAAGACTCTTTTCTGGCCCGCATGAAGCCGGGCTTGCAGCACATGCAGATGCTGGCCGTGCGCGCGGCTATGCAAGGCGACGACACGGCCCTGGAGCGCACGCGAGAGAGCCGCAACCAGCCGCCCGTGCTGCCGCAAGGCGTAGAGGCGGTCTACGTGAGGCCCGACTTGTGCCTGTTTATGCCCTTCAAGCCCAGTGCCCGCAAGCGCCCGCTGCTGCTCTACCTGCATGGCGGCGGCTGGTGCTTTGGCAGCATCAACAGCTGTGCCCGCTTCTGTGCCGCGCTGGCACTCGAGGGCGACTGCTGCGTGGCGGCGCTCAACTATCGCCTGGCGCCGGCCCACAGGTTTCCGGCGCCGCTGCACGACTGCCAGCAGGCGCTGGCCTACCTCAAGCAGCATGCGGCCCAGTGGGGGTGCGACTCGTCGCTGGTGTCGGTGGGCGGCGACAGTGCCGGCGGCAATCTGGCACTGGCCACGGCCATGACGGTGCCGGGCGTGTGCAAGGTGATACCCATCTATCCTGTGACCAAGCTCTACACCGTGCCCAGCGCGTCGTGGAGGCAATATGCCACGGGCTATGGCAACGATGCCGAGCTGCTCGAGGCCTTCAACGAGGCCTATGCCGGGCGCGAGGCTCGCAACCCGCTGGCATCGGTGGGGCTGGCCAGCGACTCGGCGCTGCAGGCCTTGCCGCCGGTGCTCATCATCTCGGCCGGGCACGACATCCTCTTTGACCAGACGGCCGAGCTGGCCCGCCGCCTCGAGCGGCTGCATCACCCGCTCAGCTATCATGTGTATCCCACGGCCACCCACTTGTTTATCACTGTGCCGGGACAGCCGGCGGCCTTCAACGAGGCTGTGGCAACGGTGGCTGGCTTCTTGAACGGTGCCATGTAGCGATTTCTGATTATCTATATTTATAATAACCTTGAGTGAATGATATGAAACGAGGACTTGTACTTGAAGGGGGCGCGCTGCGGGGCATGTTTACCTGCGGCGTGATCGATGTGCTCATGGAGCGCGGCATCGGCGTCGACGGCATTGTGGGTGTGAGCGCCGGGGCGTGTTTCGGCGTCAACATGAAGTCGGGGCAGGCGGGTCGCGGCGTGCGCTACAACAAGCGCTTTGCCCGCGACAAGCGCTACAGCTCGCTGCACTCGCTGCTCACCACCGGCGACCTGTTTAATGCCCGCTTCTGCTATCATGTGGTGCCCACGCAATACGACAAGTTCGACTTCGATGCCTTCGAGCGCAATCCCATGGCCTACTATGTGGTGGCCACCGACGTCGTCACGGGGCAGGCCGTGTATCACGCGATAGGCCGGCCGGGCGACGACCGCCATGCCACCCTCGAGTGGATAAGGGCCTCGTCGTCGATGCCCCTGGTGTCGCGCGTGGTGCACATCGACGGCTTGAGCCTGCTCGACGGCGGCTTGACCGACTCGGTGCCGCTCGAGTTCATGCAGCGCGAGGGCTACGAGCGCAACCTGGTGGTGCTCACCCAGCCTCAAGGCTATGTGAAGAAGCCCATGGGCATGTTGCCGCTGTTCAGGTTCAAGTACCGCCACTATCCGCGCCTGGTCGATGCCATGGCGGCGCGCCATGTCATGTACAACCGGCAGCTGACCCTTGTGGCCGAGCAGGAGCGTGCCGGGCGCTGCCTCGTGCTCAGGCCCGAGCACAAGCTCGAAATCAACCACACGTGCCACGACCCGCAGGTCATGCAGCGCGTCTACGACCACGGCCGCGAGGTGGCCACCCGGCATCTTGCCGCCATCGAGCGCTACCTGGGGCAAACTGTGTCACAGGCTTGAGGCGATGTGCCGCCTGTAGAGCATCGCGTTGCTGCTCGACAGCACCTTGTCGATGTGGTCGAGGCGCTGCTGCTGCGTGGTGGCATTCTCGTTTGTGCGGGTGTTGTCCTCCTTGATGTGGAGGCGCCCCGTTCCAGTCACGGGGATGTATTCGTCCCAGCACACCGGCACTTCATGATACCTCCCGTCGCCGCCCATCACGTCGATATAGGCGACACGTTGCTCGCTTCTGTAGCCGTGGGCATAGACCACGATGGTCGACTCGTCGCCATCCTCATCGACTTGCTCGGTCTTCAAGATGCAGTGCGTGACGCAATCGGGCGCCCTGAAGTGCTCTTCTCCCCATAAGTTGGCCAGGGACTCGTGCTCCCAAAACGCGCTGTGCTGTGGCATGTCGCGGCCGTAGATGTTCTCGCGCGAGCGCATCTGCCGGTACATGGGGATGCACAGCAATGGGGCGAGTGCAAGGTAGATGGCTTTGAAATACTGGGCACTGATCTCGTAGAAGTTTTTCTCGGCAAGGTCGTAGTCAAAGTTGCTGTAATGCTTGGGATGCATGTCGAGGTCGAGCTCTTGCAAGTGACCAGAGACGATGATGTTGATCATCTTGTTTTTCTCGAAGTCGAAGTCGTCGCCGTAGCCGTTTTCATCGTCTTGCAGCAGGTGTGTCATGCTCTGCTGGGCCATGGGTGTGAAGAGCAGTGCATATTGCTGGTTGCTGTTGCGGTTGCTGGTGTCGAACATGGTTTCATAGTCCTCGTTGGTCATCATGGCATAGTCGCTGTTGCTCAAGTTGCGAGCCTTGTTGCGCAGTTTTCGCTTTTTCCACTTGAATGCCAGCGACCCCTGCTTGCTTGCCAGCCCGCTTCGGCGGCGGTCGAAAACCAGGTCGGGGGCTGCGGTGTTGCCATAGATGACGCGGGTGAGCTCGTAATACTCGGGGTAGGGGGCTGTGTACTCGGCCGAGAGCGTCTCGGTGTGCGATACCACGACCTGGTTGCCGTATCGATCTTGCTCGTAGGTTTCCCAGAATATTTCCTTGTATCCGGTATAGGTTTTGTTTCCCATTATCATTTTTCTCGTGCGGCATATCACAAGCGGGTTGCCGTTGAGGGCCCCCGAGCGGCAGCTCATGACCGAGCGCTCGTCGTTGAAGCTGCTGTCCCAGCCGTAGACGTGCTCCATCTCGGCCAGTCGCCGGGTGGTGAAGTAGGGATCAAATTCCAAGTTGGGCACGGTCTTGGCCATCATGCGGGTGAAGAGGTCCCAGTCATAGAGCCTGTTGAGCGGCTCCATCTGCTCCAGGGCTTCGCTTTTGAGGCTGGAGACGTGAGAAGTCTCATCGAGGTGTAGCTTCCTCAACGCGCTCAGCTTGGGGTGCACTCGCAAGATGAGCATCAGCAGTACAGCCGCAGTGGCTGTGCCTGTAGCGACGACGCACTCTGGCGTCCAGTCATCATAGTTTACTATAGTGAGCGTTGCACCCACAATCACCGCTATCCACAGCACAATGCACAGCATCGTCCACCGCGAGAGGCGTGATGCTGCATTGTTGGCACTCTGAGCAGTGTTGTAGATTTTGTGGCAAGTTTCGCGATTGGCTTCGACATCGACATGTGACTCGGCGGCCAGCTGGGCAAAGGTGGCCTCGGCCACATGCCTGAACCGGTCTTTGAAGACGTTGACATAGGCGTCAAGCGGGTCGTAGATTTCCTGAGCCACGGCGAAAAACTTGTTTTAGAAAAACTTTGCTCTTGCCGCTTCTCTCACCTGGGCCGAGGCGGTAAACGGGATGCGGGTGGTGTAGCCCTGGCGTGCAGCCACAATCATCTTGGTGGGCCACGAGAAGATGTCGGTGTTCCACTGGGTCACGCGGCTGTTGTAGACGGTGCGGGCTGCAGTGATCTCGCGCTGCAGGTAGGAGTTTTGCTGCATGGCGTCGGCAATGGCGTCGTGGGCCTTGAGCTCGGGATAGGCCTCAACCTGTGGAAACAGGCGGCCAAAGGCGGTGTCTACTTGCTGGCTCACCGCGTTGCGGTTCTGGTCGTTGATGTTCACGCCGCTGCGCAGGGCGGCCACCGCCTTCATCACGTCTTTGTCGAGGTCGATGGCGCGGTCTACCAGGCCCACCACGTTTTGCAATATTTGCACGCGCTGCTCAAGGTAGTTGTCGATGTTGGAGGCCTCGGCCTGGATGCGCTGTTCGAGCTGCTGGAAGTAGTTGCGGGCCTTAATTTTCATGAAGATGAAGATCACGCCTGGCAGCATGCCCACCAGGCACCCCACGACGCCCACCTCGAGCGGGTGGGTCATGTGTTGCCCAAAGAGTGCCACGCTCAAGAGCACCAGCACGGGGATGGTGACCCACAGCGCAATTTCAAACACGGTTGAGCCCGCGCCCACAGTCGCGGGCAGTTGCTTGTCGATGACATGGATGTTGCGGCCGTTGCTGTTTACCGGGCCTGTGAGTTCGTCAAGTTGATTTGCCATAATGGTTATAGTTTTAGTCAGAATAATTCAGTTTAACGCAACGAGGAACCTGTGATTCCTGCTTGAGTGTAGTCAAAGTAATACTTGGGGTTTCTATATGCAAAAATGCCAAAAATAACGCAATAAAGCAACAGAAACTATGTTTTTTTACTCTGTCATGCAAGCATAAGCGTCGATTCACGTGCTCCCCGCTTGGTCTTGATGTGGCCGTCAGGCAGTAGTGCAATCATGCTGGTAAAATACGCAAAAAATGTGCCGGTTTTAATTTATTATTGAAAAATACCCTGCTGAAGTTGTGATTTGTTATAAAATTTTATAATTTTATAGCGATTTATCAATTTAACCTAAAATTATTTCTCTATGAAACATTTTCACGCTTTATCACTCAAGTTTGCTGTTGCGGGCCTGCTGTCGATGTGCTGGCTTGCAGCTTCGGCCAGTGTGGCGCTCAATGCCACCTATTTCCCCGACTCTACATTCAGGGCATTTATTTCCACCAAATTCGACACCGACAAAAACGACACCCTGAGCGACGCCGAAATTGCCAAAGTGAAGAATATCACCTGCACGGGCAAGCAGGTGGAGTCGATCAAGGGGGTTGAATACTTCACTGCGCTCACGTGGCTCGACATGAGCCGCAACAAGCTCACCGAGCTCGATGTGAGCCACAACACGCTGCTCGCTACCATTCAGTGCCCCAACAACAAGATCAAGAAGCTGGACCTGAGCAACAACCCTAAGGTGACGCGCATCTACTGCCAGAACAACCAGATCGATGATGTGAACATCGCGCCTTGCACGGGCCTGCTCTACCTGGTGCTCAACTACAACAACATCTCCAGCATCGACGTGAAGGGGAAAACTGCGCTCAAAACCATTGACCTGAGCCACAATGCGCTGTCGAGTATCGACCTCGCCGACAATACCCGGCTTAATGAATTGAGGCTGCTGTACAACAATCTCACCGCGCTCGACGTGTCGAAACTCACAGCATTGAAGACGCTGGCCTGCGGCAACAATCGGTTGACGACCCTTGACCTAACTAAAAACACATCGTTGACGAGCCTCTATTGCAACGACAACCCTGTGAAGGTGCTCGGCCTGCAGTCGTTGACCTTGCTCGAGCGCTTTAATTGCGAGAACACCGGTCTCGACTCGCTCGACGTCTCACACAACAAGTCGCTTTCCTTCCTGTACTGTGGCCACAACAGTCTTTCCACACTTGACTTGAGCAACAACGCCAAGCTCAAGCACCTGTTTTGCGCGTGCAACCAGTTGACCGAGCTCGACCTCTCCAAGGTCGCCTCGCTCGTGGAGCTGGACTGCGACAGCAACATGCTCGCCTCGCTCGACGTGAGCATGTTGAAGGCGGTGATGACGCTCTATTGCACGGGCAACCAACTCACTGCGCTCGATATCTCCAACTGCTCCAGGCTCACTCGGTTCAAGGCTGCCGGCAACTTGTTGTCGTGCATCAATCTCGCGGGCCAAGCCGATGAGCTCTATGAGTTCGACTTGAGCAGGAATGGCCGCAAAATAGCTGTTGAAATGGCGGCCTCGGGTTCGGCAGTGAGCTACAGCCTGCCTCTTGCGAGCTTGCCGGCGCTCATGGGCGAGGGCTTCGACCTCAACAAGGTGCCGTCGTCGAGCTGGAAGGGCGCCACGCTCACTGGCGAGGTTCTCCACATCACTGCCGACACCGTGAGCTATGCCTACAGTACCGACTATGCAGGAGCCACAAGCGGCTTGGACCAGGTGAGGTTCTTCTTCACCTACGACAAGAGTTCCTACACCGGCATCACCAGCCCCGAGTCGCAATTGCCTGTGAGCACTCGCTACTACAACACCATGGGTGTTGCCAGCGACGAGCCCCACGATGGTGTCAACATCGTGGTCACCACCTACTGCGATGGCACCACCCGCACTGTCAAGCAATTGCGCCGGTAGCTACACCAGTGTGGCCTGCGCTTGCAAGGGCGATGCCCGCCTTGAGCTGCGTGTGGCTCGGGGCGGGCATCGCTATGTTTTGCAGTTGCGCACTGGCAGAGGGTCAGTACTTGTCGTCGGGGTCGGTGTCGTGCATCTCGTCGCGGGTGATTTTCACGTGGTCGATCGAGTGCCAGGCATAGAAGATGTAGGCCAGCACAAAGGGCACGAGCACCGATACCCAGCTCATGACCTCGAGCGTGAAGAGCGACGAGCTGCTGTTGCGCAGGCTCAGGCTGCTGTTGGCGTCGACGATCGAGGGATAATAGGCCGTGTCGTTGTAGCCCAGGGTGAAAAACAGGGTGAGCACCACCACCACTGTGCCCAGGCCGGCCCACCATATACCGCCGGTGTAGCTTTTCACCGCCAGCGTCTTGCCTATGCCCCACAGCACGGCCACCACGCCTGCTGCCAGCAGCACCAGGTTCCACCACATGTCGAGGTAGTTGTGCAGGTACTTGTAGTCGACCCAGCGGGCATTGCCCGTGTCGTCGGTCTCAACGCCCTGCGCCGTGAGTATGAGTGCCAGCGTGGCCAGAAAAAGCACCACAAATGCGAGACCGTTCACCCACAGGTGGCGCCGCTGCGAGCTGCGCAGCTGCTCGTCGTCGATGTTGTTGATGAAGTAGAGCGAGGCCAGCGTGCGCGCCAGCATGAGCACCATGAAGCCGAACACCAGGTTCCGCCAGCAGGCTATGGCCTCGAGACCATGACCCGCGCCCCATGTCGAGATGGCCGAGTTGGCCACATCGAGCACCTTGCTCTTGGTCACCGTAAACTCGTTGCCAAAAAACATGCTGCCCACGACCACGCCCAGCAGCACCGGGCCCAGCACGCCGTTCACGAGCAGCAGCGTGTCGAAGCAGCGCGTGCCATACACGTTGCCCCCCTTGGTGCGGTACTCGTAGCTCACGGCTTGCACCACAAAGCTGAACAAGATGAGCATCCACAGCCAGTAGGCGCCGCCGAAGCTCGTGGAGTAGAACAGCGGGAACGAGGCGAAAAACGCCCCCCCGAAGGTGACCAGCGTGGTGAACGTGAACTCCCACTTGCGCCCCAGCGAGTTGACCATGAGCGTGCGCTGCTCCTGGTCGCGGGCGCACACGAGCATCGACTGCCCGCCCTGCACAAAGAGCAGAAACACCAGCAGGGCTCCCAGCACCGAGATGATGAGCCACCAGTAGTTTTGAAGAATATAGTAAGTCATAATGCTGTTATCTTTTTTATTATATTATGTGTGTGTGATATATGCGTTGAGTGTATTTATCTCTGTCTCGTTGCCTCGGCGCGGCTCAGGCCTGCACCGTGTCGAGGTCGGTCTTCGACTTCTTGGCAATCTGCGTGAGCAAGATGCTCACGTCGGCCACGAGCAGCGCCGTGAAAATCACGGCAAATATCCAGAAGGTGACCTGCACATAGCTGGCCGAGAGGTCGCTTATGGCCACCTTGTTGGGCATCAGGTCCTGTATGGCCCAGGGCTGGCGGCCCACCTCGGCCACAATCCAGCCGCTGGCCGAGCACACATAGGTGAGCGGCACGGTCACGATGCTCAGTATATACCACCAGCGTGCCCACTTCTTGCCCTCTACCAGGCGGGGCTTGTAGGCCAGCAGCAGCACTGCCAGCATGAAGAGCAGCAGGTAGCCGCCCACCATCACCATCAGGCGGAAGGTGTAGAACGTCATGGCCACTGGCGGCACGGCCTCGGCGGGCTTGTCGAGATAGCCGTAGCCGAAGTACTTGAAGTCCTCGTCGAGCACCTTGTTGATGTTGTCGAGTTGCTTGCGGTCGTCGCTGCGGCTGGCCGCGTCATAGGCCTTCACCGCATCTTGCGCACGCTGGCCGCGCGCTATGCGCTCGGTATACGACACCGTGTTCACCAGCTTGCCCTCGCGGTCCTTGCTCACACCGTTGATGATGTCGTTGATGCCAGGCACAAACGATTGCGGGTCCTTGTTGGCCAGTATCGACAGCCCGTAGGGTATCGACACCTCAAAGAGAAACGGGTCCTCATCGTTGTCGACACGCTTGGCCGGGTTCAAGATGCCGAAGGCCACCAGCGACTGCGCGTTCTGGCCGCGGTACAGGCCCTCCATGGCTGCCAGCTTCATGGGCTGCTTCTGGCTCACGGTTACGGCGCTCGAGTCGCCCGTGGCGATGGTGAGCACGATGCCTATCGTGCCTATCCAGCCGCCCACCTTGAGGCTGCGCATGCAGTGCGCCTTGTTGCGCCCCTTGAGCAGCATCCAGCCGCTCACGCCCGCTACAAAGGCACCGCCCAGCGTCCAGGCACTGAGCACCGTGTGGAAAAACTTGGCCATCGCCGTGGGCGACGTGGCCACCGCCCAGAAGCTCGTCATCTCGTTGCGCATCGTCTCAGGGTTGAAGTGGCACCCCACAGGGTCCTGCATCCACGCGTTGGCCACCAGTATCCACAGCGCCGAGAGGCTCGCTCCTATGGCCGTGAGCCACGTCGAGGCCAGGTGAAACTTGGGACTCACCCGCTTCCAGCCGAAAAACATGACCGCAATGAAGGTCGACTCCATGAAGAAGGCCAGTATGCCCTCGATGGCCAGCGGCGCGCCGAAGATGTCGCCCACAAACCAGCTGTAGTTCGACCAGTTGGTGCCAAACTCAAACTCCATGATGATGCCCGTGGCCACGCCTATGGCAAAGTTCACCCCAAACAGGGTCATCCAAAACTTGGTCGTGGCCAGCCACTTCTCGCTGCGCGTGCGGTAGTACATGGTCTCCATCACAGCCACGATCACGCCCAGGCCCAGCGTGAGCGGCACAAAGAGCCAGTGATAAATGGCGGTGAGTGCAAATTGTGCACGCGACCAGTCTACAACGTTCATTAGTTCATTCATATTCTGTATTTAGTTGGTTTTGTTTATTCCTTCTATCTCTCGGGGTGGGTGAGCAGGTGGCGACGGCTCAGCGCCGGCCCGTCATCTGCTCGCGCACGTATTGCGCCTTCTCCTGGTCGTTGCGCCCCTTCGAGCTCAAAAAGTCGGGGAAGAAAATCCAGCGCAGTATCACAAAAAACACAATGAGCTTGATGCCGATGATGGCCCACAGCGTGCGCCCCACCGTCATGCTCTTGAAGCCGTCGCGGTAAAACCGGTACACCCTCACCGGCCAGCATGCCCGCTCTCGGGCCGCCGAAGTGTCGCTGTGGGGTGTGGTGCAGGTCTTGCTCATGTGTGCAAAAATTAAGTGAGGTCAATAGTTTCAATCTACAAATATAACCAAAAAAACGTAAAATCCAACCCTCTCCCCGCATTTTCCCCCGAAAAAAAAACCGCCACCCACCAGCTGCTTCATCCTTGGTTGCGCATCAGCTAAATTTGGAATTGAGTGAATAAGGCCTCAATTTTACACTTTTAAATTACAAAACCAATGATATGATGATATACGGGTATATTAGAGTGAGTTCAGATAAACAAACCGTTGAAAACCAGCGTTTCGAAATATGTAGATTTTGCGAGCGCGAACGGTTGTGCGTTGATGACTGGATTGAAGAAACAATCAGTGGCACTAAGAATTACGACAAACGACAATTGGGTCGATTGTTGAAAAAGGTTGGTAAAGATGACATTATCATATGTAGTGAATTGTCACGGCTTGGCCGTAACTTGTTTATGATAATGGAAATCCTGAATATCTGCATGACCAAAGAGGCAAAGGTGTGGACCATAAAAGACAACTACCGCCTGGGCGACGACATTCAAAGCAAGGTCCTCGCCTTCGCTTTCGGCTTGTCGGCCGAGATTGAGCGCAACCTCATCAGCCAGCGCACCAAGGAAGCACTGGCGCGAAAACGCGCCGAGGGCGTCATCCTGGGCAGGCCCAAAGGTCGCCGTAGTTCGCCCGACAAATATAAATTGAGTGGGAAGGAAATGCTTGTCAAAGAATTACTGAAGCAAGGCATTTCAAAACGCAAAATTGCCAAAATATGTAAAGTAGACCGCAGTACCCTCGATAGATTCATCATGCTGAAGGACTTAAATTGAGCTATTTTGTTCAGCAACAGCACACCATCAACGCCTTTGCTTCTTCTGATTCTTGGGTCATACTGTCTCCGATTGAGCAGAGCATCAAGCAGAAGATAGAAGCAGTAGGTGTGCCTCTGAAAGACTGGGA
>Ga0256404_1008206_pt1 | contig 15884 bp, 16 predicted proteins | sample RumenRJG_01DNA_FD_185990 | JGI IMG/M metagenome (GOLD analysis project Ga0256404, IMG submission 185990) | Bovine rumen microbial communities from Lethbridge, Alberta, Canada - RJG_01 | ecosystem: Host-associated > Mammals > Digestive system > Stomach > Rumen | place: Canada: Alberta | collected...
ATAACAGGATGATCGTAAACGGCAAGATGTTCCAGATACCGAAAATGTAGAGAACAAATTCACTCCATTTATTGGTTCCGAGGAAGTTGATCTGCGATCCGCCTAAGGTCATGATGATCTTATTCACCAGTCCCCCTTCATTGGTAAACAGGAAACGGAATACCAGGGAGATGGCTGCCGTCGATGTAACAAGCGGCATGAAGTAAGCGGTCTGCAATAACGCCTGGAATCTTTTGGTATTGTTCAGAAGTACCGCAATCACAATACTGATGATCAAAGATATCGGAACAACTATCACAACATATTTCAGTGTTGTAATTAGTGCGGAGCGGAAAATCGGGTCATTCAGTACTTTCTGATAGTTTCCGAATCCCCATCCGCTGAACGTATCTCGCAGAACACTGTAGTTTTCCTTAAAGCTCATCAGGAATGCGTTGATGAACGGATAGATGGTAAAGATGACAATACCGACCATGAACGGTCCGAGGAACAGCAGCACCTTGCCGTAATCACTGGCGCGGAACTTGAAGTCCGGATCGTAATGCCGGGATTTGTTCCTTGGCTTTCTTTTACTCATAATAGCGTTCCCCGCTCTCTTCATTGAATAAGAAGACGCCTCTCTGCTTTAAGGTGACAGGTAAAACAGCCCCTTCTTTCGGAGCATTATCGTTATCGACATACGCACGCATTGTGGTATTGCCGACATTAAAGACGCATAAGGTATCCTTGCCGGAAACATAGGCTTCCGTAACCTGCAGCTTCACCTTGGAATCTTCATCAGTCGTAATCACGCTTTCCGGACGGATGGCCAGTACGACACGCGTCCCATCCGGTACTTTGTAGGACCCTACCGGAATGGAAATGTCGCTGCCGTCAACCATGACTTCATTCTGCTGATAGACTCCGTGCAGCTGATTGATCGTCGGATTTCCGATGAAGTCCGCGACAAACAGATTGGCCGGATTGTTATAAAGACTTCTTGTTTCCGCAAACTGCTGCTGAACACCGAGTTTCATGAGCATAATATAGTCGGAAATGGAAGTTGCCTCTTCCTGGTCATGCGTAACAAAGACCGTAGTAACGCCGCTTTCCCGCTGGATTCTGCGGATCTCTTCCCGCATTTCCACACGGAGCTTGGCATCCAGATTGCTTAGCGGCTCATCCAGAAGAAGCAATTTCGGTTCCTTGACCAAAGCTCTGGCTATGGCAACACGCTGCTGCTGGCCTCCGGATAACTCTTTCGGTAAGCGGTCCAGATAATCGTCGATATGAACCATCTTTGCCATGACTTTGGCTTTTTCAATCCGTTCCTTCTTTGGAACCTTTTTGATTTTTAATGGAAAGCAGATATTCTCCAGAACCGTCATATGCGGATAAAGTGCATAGTTCTGGAATACCAGTCCGATTTCACGCTTGTCCGGTGTCAGATCCGTCACGTCTTTTCCATCGAAATAGATCTTTCCTTCCGTAACTGCCAGAATTCCGCTGAGCATGTTCAGCATCGTTGTTTTTCCGCAGCCGGAAGGTCCTAAAAGTGCGATGAGTTTCCCGCTTTCAAAGGTCGCATTGACATGATTTACCGCCGTAACATCGCCAAAACGCTTGACTAGATTTTCAATTTTTACTTCCATAAAGGATACCTCTTTCTTCTGCAATTCACAAATCAGCAACTGATGTGTTCATTTCTAAACTGCAGATACAGGAATCACGCCGAAGCGTGATTCCCGTAAAAGATGATCTTACTGATCTAAAGCAGCCTGTGCTTCCTGGAAGAAGACTTTGGTTGCTTCATCAACTAAAGTGGCAACATCTTTGCCGCTGTCATCGGATGCAGAAGCGTCAACCGCTTTTCCGAAAGCATCACGGACGCCGTCAGCACCGGCAACGGATGGTACCCAGTTAATGCAGTCTGTTGTTTCGATCAGAGCAGCAGTAACGATATCGTTCTGAGCCTGGGCCTGGAATGTAGCCGTGTTGATTGCGGATTTAGTACATGGTGCAGCACCGAATTCAATTGCCCATTTCGCAAGAACTTCATCCGACAGGCAGTATTTTAAGAACAGATAGCTGGCCAGGTTTTCTTCCGGAGTCTTATCGAAAGCGACAAGTCCGCCGCCCCATGCCGGTGCGAATTTTTCCGTGCCGGACTGCGGGATTAAAGCAACACCGACTTCGAAATCCGCATACGGCAGTACGTAGCCGCTGCCGGCAGAGGATCCGATGTAGGATGCAACATTCCCTGCCGTGAACGGGCCGGAATGATAGTAGTCTTCACCGGCTAAACGGAAGTAGCCTTCCTTTAAGCCTGTCAGATACCATGTCAGAGCTTCTTTGAATTTACCTTCATCAACAGAGACCTTATGATTCTCAGCATCGATGAATGTGGAGCCGAGCTGGATGACGCGGTCGATCATCGTGTCAGTTTCAGAGTCGGAGCCCCATCCCGGGATACCCTTCTTTTCATAGATCGTCTTGGAGACTTCTGCCAGTTCTTCCCATGTAGTTGGAACTTTCAGACCTAATTCATTGAAGATGTCTTTGTTGTAATAAAGAACTTCGGAAGTAATGATAATCGGGAATACGTAAACGGAATCTTCGCCCCACTGAGTGATTTCTTCGTAAACTTTACCGACAAGATTATCTTTAAATCCCGGAATACCTACTTTGTCATTGTTGATGTAAGGTGTCAGATTGACAAGGAGGTTTTCTTCAATGTAAGCAGCAGCGGAACTAGGATAACGGTTTGTAATGTTCGGACCCTTACCGTTTCTGACTGCCATCAGAAGGTTGTTGTCAAAATCCTGATATGCCTGCGGTTCGTAAACGACCGTGACTTTATCCTGGCTCTTGTTGAAGGAGTCAACCATTTCCTGGAATGCTTCCTGCTGATGATACGTGTAAGTATTCCAAACAGTAATGGTGACCGGTTCGCTCAGTTCCGTCAGAATGTCATCTGCCGGTTTCTCTTCTTCTTTCTGACTGGAACATCCCGTGATGGTGATCATCAGAAGAAGAGCTAAGCACAGTGTTAATAACTTTTTCATGTGATTCTCCCTTCTAAAGTTATTCCGAAGTAATGGAATTTTCACTTTCCATATACAAAAAAGGCAATACTTCCCCTGTATTGCCTTATTACTGGACATTTTTATTATTCAATGTGTAAGTGAAAATATCATATCTCCGCTTCATTACACACATTATACACACTTTAGTTGCGAAAAACAAACAAATTGTCCGTATTATACGAACAAATCGCCGAAATCGAAACGATATGTATCTATATTACGGATTTTACATCTTGGATCTGTCTTTTTTATCAATCTTTTCAAAAAGCTTGTATACTCTGGTATTCCAGGCTTTGGATTCATCCAGATGCCTGTCAACCATATGTTCCATTTTGGAATCAAACACATCGGTATAGCGGTCCGCCAGGCCGTAATACCCCTTCTCGCTTTTTACCGTATAGTAACAGTCCAGACAGATAACTACAAGAAGGAATAATACCAAATATTTAACAAAGGTATCGTTCAGCCAGCGGATTGCCGGTAATAAGTACGGATTCACGGCATAGATCACTAACAGAATACCGATACCGAAGCCGATGGATGCCGGCAGACAGATTCTGCCCTGGATATTCCAGATGCTCTTGGAGTAGTCCCACCATACCTCATGGAACATCTTTTCCATAGTGTAATGAACCACAAATTCCAGAACTGCCGTTGAGAACATACCGATCAGGAAGACCTGCATCGGTGTATGGTTTTTCATCATATAGGTAAAGAATAACGTACTTAATAAAGCCCCTGCCCCGTAGATCGGAATGATCGGCCCGTATAAAAAGCCGCGGTTATCCCATTTGCCCGTCCAGAATGTCATGGCAGTGCATTCGTAGATATAACCGACAAAGCTTAATATGACAAAATAAATAAACATATCGAATACGATCATATGTGTAATGTCTCCTTCGTAGCGCAGATCTTATCCGCGATACATACGATTTTCGCTTCCTTGGAAGATGGATACGAGCGCAGCGTCAGTGGCCACATGTGGCAGACGATGACCTTCTGTATCTCTTCAGAGATATTGAATGTCTTTACCGCATTGTCTTTTGCGGCAGTCGGATGCGTGAAGCCGTGCATCTGAAAGACGTTGATGTTGAGTTTCTTCTCATGCCAGTCGTATCCGTAGAAGTCATGCAGCAAGGCCCCTGCCAGAAGCGTTTTCAGATCGGCATTGAGTTTGTATTTCTTATTCAGCTGATAGGCAATGAGAGCAACCTTTACGGCATGCTGCAAGACCGTGACGTTGCCGTGCGCAATGTAGTTCTTCATGCGCTGCACTTCCGGATGTTGAATATAGGGTTTCAGATAGAAACCGATTTCCTCGAGTTCTTCCCTTTTCAGTTTCATAAGTATGCTCATTATACAATGATAATTCCGTTTTACAAAATGGATTTCCGTTTGACCTTTGTCTATTTGGTGAAATCTTGCTGTACGGATTGGAAAACGGCTATAATTGAAGTAGAAACTGAGGAGTTTACCATATGAAAAAGAGAATCGTACTTCGCTGTGATGCCAATGATTTATTCGATGCCTTTCTGCAGTCTTTTGTTGACGGCTATGAAAAGGTCAAGGGTGTCAAGCCGACGGAAGAGCAGCTGAGTCACGGCTGTGCGTATCAGGCAGTTGTAACAACAAAGAAAGACAATAAAATCTTTGCCCAGGTCAAGGCGCTGAAATATGTCCGCCCGACGGAGTTCAAGATGGACTACAAGTCCAAAGCGTATCATAAGATCGATTACTGCCATATTACGGACCTCAATAACGGCAAGGTGGAATTGCTGTTTGAAACATATATCGAACAGTACGATGCCGCAGGCAATGTTGCAAAAACTCAGGGCTCCTACGATTCGGAAAACATCGGACCGTGCGGATTACTGGAATCCATCAATTACCGCCGTCTGGCCTCGCAATTGCGTGCCAGAAGACGTGCCGCAAACACCAATTACGAAGAATAAGAAAATGGAATATTCGAGTGAATATCCCATTATTTTACGATCAGTAAACGGATCAGATACAGCAACAGAAAGTGCCCCGGGTAGAAAGCATAGAACAGATACTTGTATCCCTTCCCCTTCTTGCCGTTATAAAGAACGAGCGGAATCACGCTTAAAGCTCCGAAAATATAGTGCCCCACATTTCTTGTTGCGACCTGGAACACCAGTATGATGGCATTTTTCACTAAGTGCGGATAGTCACGGAAGTGATAAAACAGCAAGATCAGCAACACCGGATAGAAGAAATAATCCGTACGCAGCAGCAAGGTGAACATTACACCGGTAAACAGTGCCGCCAGATTCCCCAGAATCAAACCGGTATAGTCGTTCTTCTTTTCCACGATTCTGTCCCGGATGAACAGAGCAATGATACAGATTGCAAAGGTAAACATGATGTTCTGATGGTTCCAGTTCAGTCTGCCGTAGACAAACAGATCAAACGGAAGCTCGCTGATCAGCGCAAAGATGAGCATCCGTTTCAGATAGTTCATCTTATCATGCGTATAGTAATACCCTTCGGAAATCATGAAGGAGAATAGCGGCATGGCAATTCTGCCGACCGCTTTCATCCATATCCTATTCGGGAAAAAGTCTCCCACATGGTCAATCAGCATGCAGACCATCGCAATCAGTTTCAGCTGCGTCGCATCCAGAATGCGGTATTTCTCTGTATTGTTCATAGTACTTCTCCTGATTCCAATATATCCCGAAATGAGACCAGATACAATTGAAACTTTTCTTAATGCAGCTCTTTGATTTCCTCCCAGGAGAAACCTGTTCTGCCGAAATGACCGAAGTTGCAGGAAGCACGGTAGATCGGTTTCTTTAAATCCAGCTCTGAAATAATATTGGCAACGGAGAAGTCGAAGTTACGTTCCACAACAGCCAGAATCTCATCATCGGAAAGTTTGGATGTTCCAAACGTATCCACATAGATGGAAAGCGGTTTGGCGCGTCCGATCGCATAAGCTACCTGGATCTCGCACTTGTCTGCATATCCGTTGGCAACTAAGTTCTTGGCCACATAACGGCAGTAGTAGGCTGCGGAGCGGTCCACTTTACTCGGGTCTTTGGAAGAGAAGCATCCTCCCCCTACCCGGCCCATGCCGCCGTACGTATCGACAATGATCTTTCGTCCCGTTGTGCCGGAATCGCCGAAGGAACCGCCGACAATGAAGGATCCGCTCGGATTGATATAGAATTTGGTATTTGCGTCCATCATCTTCTGCGGAATGACCTTGTTAATGACTTCCTTGATCAGTAAGTCTTTCAGTTCTTCCTGGGTGATCTCACGGATGTGCTGCGTGGAGATAACGACTGTATCGATCCGCTTCGGCTTGTCGTTTTCGTATTCGACCGTAACCTGTGTCTTGCCGTCCGGACGGATCCGGCTGTCTCTCTTTCTTAATTCCTTTAACTCTCTGCTTAATAAATGCGCATAGTGGATCGGTGCCGGTAAATAGGAATCCGTTTCGTTTGTCGCGTAGCCGAACATCATGCCCTGATCTCCTGCCGAGATGGTATCATGTGCCACGGCAGAATCGATTTCCGCCGACTGCAGACCGATCTTTGTTTTGACATGATACTGCTCTTCATAACCGATCGCCGCGATGACGGAGAGCGCAATGGCGCTGTAGTCGAGTTCCGCTCTGGTATTGGCTTCTCCGTACAGGAAGATCTCATCGTCCTTGATGGTTGCCTCGACGGCCATATGGCTGTTTGGGTCCTGAGCTAAGGCCGCATCCAGGATCGCATCAGCAATCTGGTCACAGATTTTATCCGGATGTCCGTCCGTTACGCTTTCACTGGTAAAAAAGTAATGTTTCATAAATAAAAAGTCCTCCTTTAAGCCACAAAGAAGGATAAGAAAACCCATCGTTCTCGATGGGCATGCTACGAATAAAGCGCTGTCCATCGAATCAAGCTTTAGCACCTTTCCTTTCGGGGGTTGCTGTGTAGTCTTCGGGCTTGTCCCTCGTACACTCTTTATGGCTGTACTTCATTATATCTGTTATGTCTGTGTTTGTAAAGGATCAGTGGAAATATATTGCTATAAAGCCGATCGTATTGATGGTCAGATTGGCGCAGGCATGCATCAGGTAGCTGTCTTTCAGATCGTCATTCCGCAATGATACATACTGTAAGACGATTCCCGTCACAAAGAGACAGAAGAGCGAGAGAAGAAAGATCAGCGGGGAGAACCAGGAAGACATGATTCCGATATGGTATAAGGCAAATAGAAGCGAACTGATCAGATACCCTGCTTTTTTAGAGAATGCACTGTTACCAAGATGATACAGAAATCCCCGGAAGAAGGATTCTTCCAGAAACGAATTCACGACCATGATATACAGAAAGGCAAAGATGCAGTTGCTGCGGTTGATTCCTTCCTTTTCGGACAGCCTCAGCTTAATGGAAGTTAAGTCGATTTCATTTCGGAAGATAAAAAAGCCCAGCATGATCAGCGCATAGCCGATCAGCATCAGAATCAGCAGTTTGTTATTCTTCTTATTGCGGAACCGTATGATCTCCTTGACCGGTTCTTTTTTGGTTATGGAATACAGAATCAGAGGACATAAAAACAGGAACAGTTTCGCGGCACTTTTCAGGATGTAATTCGGATGGGCTAGCGATTCAAAGAGCACCATCAAAATGACACACAGTACCGATAAGAATAGAAATTGTAAGTTCCTGTTTTGTTTCATCTGCTTATTTTTCGAAAATAACTCCGCCGGCCTGGGTCGGATGATCCATATAGAAGACCTCTTTCCCTTTGGCTTTATACTTTAAGATTTCCAGTACGATCAGAATATCACCTCCGGCCGATACGGACATTAGTATTCCGAACGCCAGCCAGAAGAACGAGTGGAACGGAATCGAGATAACAGACGGAAAGATGCCAAGGACCAATAGCGGCATTAAGGCACCGAAGATATACTGCCCTTTTTTCAGCGGCTGCTTGCATGTCGCATACGGCGTGAGATACTGCCACATGATACCGAACTCAATGTCTTTCATGCCGTTCGGTGTATTGGCTGCCCAGGATAAGCCGTGAATGGCTTCATGGACTACGATCGCAACAATATAGAATACCCAGAACAGAATCATGCCCGGCTTGAAAGTCACTTCCGCGTTTCTGTTGAAGAGATAGAATAAACCGCCGAAGATGACACCGAATGGGATAAACAGGAGAATCGCAAATACATTTGCCTTCACGATACCGACCGTAAGATCTGTTCTCTTGTATCCTTCCGCGACCCATTTATCACACTTTTCATTGAATTCCTTCAGTCGTTTTTCTTCCGCTTGTGTCAGTTTGCGGTTCTTTTCGTTTTCATCTTTTACAGCCATAATTCTCTTACCTCGTTGTATTAATGATATCACGTGCGGAATTGGGAATCAAAAAAGAGCCGTCCGGCTCTTATTCACTTTAGAAATGAAGCTGTTCCTCCAGAATCAAAACCGCATTACGGACGCAGTCATCGCACTCGCAAAGTGTCTTGCCGGATTCCACCCCTTTTAACTCCTTGCAGATGGTGGCTCCGCTTTTCTCCTCGAATTCCTGATGGAACTTCTTGGCTTTTACCAAAAGCGGTGTGCCTTCATATTCCTTTAATCCGAGAATCATCTGTGCTGCACATAACGCACCGCAGGTAGCCTCTAAACATCCCATACCGACACCGAAGGAAGCACCGAACTTCTTAAGATCTTCCCTGTTCATATTCAGCTCATCGCTGTATGCCGCAAGAACCGCCTGGGCACAGTTATGACCGTTATGCTTGTACTGTACTGCCAGTTCCTGTTTCTCTCTGATTTCTTTTTCTGACTTCATAAACTGCTTACTCCAAAAAACTACTATGTCTATTATCCCTAAAAGGAACAGAGATTGCAACGAAAAAAAGCAGGGATTTCTCCCTGCTATTGTGAATTCATTATGCTGCTGCTTTGGCGAGTTTGTCTTCTCTCCATAATTTGTAGGAGAGTAATTCCGGCTGGCAGATTCTGAGTGCCAGTGCGATCACGGCGATATCGTCCAGAACGCCTAAGATCGGGACATTGTCCGGAATGAGGTCTTTCTTCTTGACCATGTAGATGAATGCGGAAACAATTGTTGCGATCACCTTTACGGAGACTTCCGGATATTCTTTTGTGCAGTAGGATTTGACCATGGAGATCATTAACGGAAGATCGCCCAATGTGTTGCCGATTGTCGGAATCTCACGGCATTTGTCTTCCACCATCATGAGTAATCCGTCAATTTTGGAAGGATCCTGTAACAGCTGATTTGCCTGTTCCAAACCTTCGTCGAGAATCTGTTTTGCTCTATCTAAATTGATTACGCTAGCCATATGATATATTTCTCCTTTATTGTATCTACCTTTATTATAAACTATTTGCACAAATCCAACAGATATTTGTGGATCTCCTCTTCATTATTGTTCGGATAGAAGCGGAAATAGTTCATCTCCGCATTGGTCTGATTGACCCATTGCAAGCGGATGGAAGTCTCGGAGCCGTCCAAAAGCTGCAGTTCCGGATCCAAAACGACTCTGCGGCTTAATGTCCCGCCGCTCATCAGTTTCCGTAAACCTTCCCACTCTTCGAGAGTAATCACCTGATCGGTGACCTGGCGCACGTCAGGAATCGTGGCATCAAAGAACGTGGCATTCAGAACGATATTCTCCGCATTGATGGTAACCGTGAAATTGAAGTTCCCTTCCACTTGATCCGCCGTTCCGCTGTATTCAAAGGAAGTGATTTCAAGATTCTGGTATTCCATAAGTTTTTCTTTCGGGAAGATTGTCTCTCCGTTAAAGACTTCACTGATACCGGAGGCGACATGCTCATCTTCGACATATGCTTCGACTTCATAGCGGAAATCGCCGAAGTATTCGTTCTCCTGGCAGTAATAGGCAATCCAGTCATTGCCGTTGAAATACGGAATCGTCAGCTCCTGCTCAAAAATGAGTTTGTCATTGGTGACCTTCTCGTTTTTCTGCGTTACGGCATAACAGGATAAATGGTAGCGTTCCTCTGCCGTTTCCAGATTCAGAGGAACTTCCCAGCTGACCGTTGCCGAGCCGATGCCCGTATCTACTTTCGGATTTAGTTTTGTAAGGTCTTTGTCATCGCTCTTTTTCTTACATCCTGAGAGTAATAAAAGAAAGATGGATACGACCAGAATCAGTTTCCTTTTTGTCATGGTTTCATCTTCTTGATTTCATTATATCAAATTTTCATTTTTGAATTGTGAACATGATTACACAATTCACAAGCATGCTTATGAAAGCATCTGTGTACGGTTATGATAGTACTTCCAGATCAGATAATCCGTGATGATCAAAAGGAGTAAATCGACTACCGTACCGATATAAACGATAATACTCTGCTCGGATGTAAAGATATAAAGCGTCCAGGAGATCATGGAGATCAGCTGTAAAAGAATCATGCTTAAGCTGTAATCGTTGGAAGATTTGGTCTGAATCAGTTTGATAATCTGCGGAATTGTCTTAATATAGTTCAATACATAGTAGACTGTACAAAATATTGTCATAGGTATTCCCTGCTTTCTGAGCGCCTATTATAACATATCAGGATAACAAAACAATGAAACATACGGATTTCATGGTAAAATTAAATCAATTTAAGAGGTGGCATTATGGCAAAAGAATATGCGATCAAAGATAAGAACGCCGGTATCATCTATCAGTCTGACGCTTTTAAAGCGGAAGCGGATCATGACGTGATTTCATTAAGCGATACATTGGAATTATGGGTCACTAAGGAAGACGCTCTACAGAGTACCATCGAAGATTTGAAAGTGCAGCTTCAGGAGGAAAAGGAAGCAAATCTGGCCAAGGAAGCCTTTTTAAGCAACATGAGCCATGACATCCGTACTCCGATGAATGCCATCATCGGCATGACTGCCATCGCCCAGAAACACATCGACGAGAAAAGCCGCGTTCTGGATTCATTAGATAAGATCTCCATTGCCTCAAGCCACTTGCTGTCACTGATCAATGAAGTACTGGATATGTCCCGTATTAATTCCGGACGCATGAAGATCAATGCCGAGATCACCTCTTTAAGCGATCTGATTCATGACACATTAACCATCGTGAATCCGCAGGCTGCCGCCAAGGGTCATAAGATGACGTATGACTTTCATGACATTTTATATGAAAACGTCAGTGTGGATGCATTACGTCTTCGCCAGATCTATGTGAATATCATCAACAATGCCATTAAATACACCAACGACAAAGGTCATATTACCCTTTCGATTTATGAAGAATTCCGTAACAGTCAGCTCTGGCTGAACTTCGTCTGCAGGGATAACGGCATCGGCATGAGCGAGGAGTTTTTACAGCGCCTCTTCACACCGTTTGAACGTGCCGCTTCCACCACGATCTCCAAGATCGAAGGTACCGGCCTTGGCATGAGCATCGTTAAGAAGCTGGTGGAAAACATGAACGGAACGATCCAGGTGGAAAGTGTTCTGGATCAGGGCACGACCGTAACGATCGAGCTGCCGGTAGACTATGAGATTGAATCCATCAATACCGATGCTCTGCAGAACAAGCATATCCTCATTCTGGAAGACAACCGTGAGATCTGCAAGATCTATGCGGACTATCTGGGTGGCATGCATATTCCGTATGACATCGTCACTTCCAGTGCCGAAGCTATCACCCTTCTTTCCGAGGACGCCTATTCGGAAAACCCGTATGCAGCCGTGATTCTGGGATCTTCCTATGAATCCAGCGGTACGATCTTTGATCTTGCCACCTACATGAAAAAAGCCAGGGAAGATATCCTGATTATCTTGATCAGTAATGATAACTGGGAAGAAATCGAATACCGGGCCAACCGCAGCGGCATCGACCGCTTCATTCCGCTCCCCTTCTTCCGCAAGTCGCTGATCAACGGCTTAAACGAAGCTTTATCACTGCACAGCACATCCATGGAGGAACATACCGGTGTGGACTTAAGCGGCAAGCGGATCCTGCTTGTGGAAGACAACATGATCAACATGATGATTGCCAAGGAACTCTTAAAAGTCACCAATGCCGAGATCATCACGGCGGAAAACGGCCAGGACGCACTGGACAGATATCTTTCCAGTGCGGAAAACTATTTCGATCTGGTTCTGATGGATATTCAGATGCCGGTCATGGACGGCTACAATGCCACCAAACTGATCCGTACCAGCAAGCGCAGCGATGCAAAGACCATTAAGATCTATGCCATGAGTGCCAATACATTTGCCGAAGATATTGCCAAGTCCAGGGAAGCCGGCATGGACGGACATATTGCCAAACCGATCGATGTGAAGAAGCTGATGAATACCTTAAGGAAAGCGTTCTAACATGCAGGAATATCAGAAACAGTATATTGAGAATCTGAAAGAGATCGAGCAGCTGAGCGACTTCTACAGCGTGGAAAGAAGCGACTATTCCGCCTGGATCAAAACACAGATGGACCATCAGCTCCGGATCAAAGAACTGAAAGCGCAGAATCTGCGTCTTTTAAGCGACCATCTCTTTGTGACGCTGGATGCTCTGCATGACGCAACGGAAGAAGAGATCAGAGAGCTCGAGGAGTTTTCCGATGCCTTAATGGACTGGATGACGAATCTTGACAGCGGGATCTATATCATGATCCATGACTCTTTGCTATCTCTTTACCGCTATAAAAAGGACAGAAACAACATTATTAAAGAACTCTATAAGCTCGGTATGGGCATGTACTATCAGAACCGCAGCATTGAAGGGATCCGCCGGGAACTGTGCTCCCCGTTCTATTTCCGTAACGAAATGGTATTTACGGAGGCCTCGGGTTATCTAAAGTACTTTGCACAGATCGAAGATTCCGATACGAAGGGCTATATCATCCGTTCTTTGGCCAATATCGGCATTACCCTGCCGCGCAATCTGAAAAAGAAGATTGCGGTGGCCAACCGTGTCATTGCCATCACCAAAGACGATCACTACAGATCTCTGGCGCCGGAACTGCCGTGGGATGTCTTCCAGAGAAGAACCTATCAGCAGCTGAGCGCGTGCCGGGAGGTATTGGACCGCGGCAATCTGACTACGGAAGAACTCTCTTCCGTTCTGGAAGCCTGCCACATCGTCTTTGAACCGGAAAAGGACAATCAGAATCCGAACATCCGCTGGCTTTGGCCGTATTACGAAATGGAATACACCTGCGGCTTTGCGGATATCTATACCACCCTGGACCGCATGGAAAAGATCATTGACTCCGTCCCGTACAATACCTATGACATGAGTGGACTGTATGCCAATGTCCAGTTAGCCATCTATTACGGTACGATGCTGAAGCGAAACCCCAACATCCGCAACCGGGAAAAACACGTGCAGTTCTTAAACCATGCCTATGAAAAGATGATGCAGACGATGCTGACCTTCCCGGCCGGCACGCTGAATGACTTTTTAGCCTACAATACCGCCCTTGTTCTGACGGACTACTATGAATGCGAAGGAGTACCAACCTTCCAGGATATCACCTTAAAGCTGATGCCGCACCTTTCGGGACAGCTCTATCTGAATTCCTTAAAAGCTGCAGAACTCATGCGTTACTTTGCAGAAGTAATATACGACCATGATCCTACTTTCTTTGACGACATTCCGTTCCTAAAGACAATCGGCGATCTCAAAGAAAAACGTCATGCGCTTTCCGATTACGCATACGAGTGTGGGTTGTACCATGACTTCGGCCTCATCAAGCTGAATATGCAGCGCATCGTGAATATGCGCGGGTATCTTGACAGCGAGTATGAGATCTATCAACTGCATACCAGCGTCGGACACGATGAGCTCTACGAGCACGCCTCCACCCGCCGTTTTGCGGATATCTGTCACGGACATCACAACTTCTATGACGGCAGTGAAGGATTCTCAAAAGACTACATCCGCAACCAGTCGGATTACCGTCAGATGACGGACCTCATGGCGGTTGTCTCCTATCTGATTGACCACTATGATAACAACCTGAGTGAGCTGATCAAGGAGATCCTCATCATGGAACACCGGCAGTTCTCCCCTCTCATCTGTGCGTACCTTTTGGACGAAGATGTGATAAGAGGATTACAGAAAGTGCTGGATACTCCGGAAGAGAATTACTACCTGCAGATCTACGAATCTTTATAACAGCCGCAAGGCTGTTTTTTTTCGTTCAGAATATTGAATTGCCTATCGATTTAGTAGTATAATGTGTAGCGTGCTACAGAAAGGAAAGAAACTATGTCACGGGATTTCGGTTATCTGTTTAAACATATACAGCACCAGATCAAGGAACGTATGAACTATGAGATGAAAGACTGCAATCTGACCTCTCAGCAGGGCTATGTTCTTTACATTCTGGAACAAAACGGCGGAAGTCTCTCGCAGAAGGAAATTGAAGACAAACTGAATGTTTCCCACCCTACCATTGTCGGTATCATTACCCGGATGGAAAACAACGGTTTTGTGAAAACGCACCTGTTGGAGACGGACCGGCGCATAAAAATCGTGGAATTAACGGAGATTGCCTATCAGTTTAAGGAAACGGTGGAGCGGAACCGCTCAAAGCTCAATGAAGAAATTGTAAAAGGCATGTCGGAAGAGGAAATGGAAACATTGGAACATCTTCTGAACCGCATTAACAACAACCTGTCTTTTATCAAGGAGGATTCGAATGATTAAGTTATTTATGGAAAAGATCGGAGAATACAAGAAGGAAACGATTCTCACCCCTCTTTTCATGATTGGAGAGGTCGCAATGGAATGTATTATTCCGACAATCATGGCACTCTTAATTGACCATATGCACAGCGGCACCATTGAACCGGTCATCCGCTACGGCTGCATTCTGATCGTACTGGCAACGATCTCCCTCTTCTGCGGAGCATCCGCTGCCCGCTACGGAGCATCCGCTTCCACGGGCTTTGCCAAAAACTTAAGAAGAGACCTCTTCTATCAGGTACAGGAATTCTCCTTTGCCGATATCGATAAGTTTTCTTCCTCTTCTCTGGTCACAAGACTGACCAGTGACGTCAGCCATATCCAGAACGCCTTCTCGATGATGATCCGTATGGCGGTAAGAGCACCGCTGATGCTGATCTTCTCGGTCATTATGGCCTTCCGGATCCATCACAGAATGGCTCTCGTCTTTATCGCCATTATTCCGCTCTTGGCGGCGGGACTGCTTGGAATCTTCCGTTTGGCTCATCCGATCTTCCGCAGGATCTTTAAGAAATACGATGCCTTAAACAACTCCGTTCAGGAAAACGTCGCCGGCATCCGTGTGGTTAAATCCTTCGTTAGAGAAGACTATGAGATTGAAAAGTTCAATAAGGCTTCCGAAGAAGTACGCAAGGACTTCACGTTTGCGGAACGCATTATTTCCCTCAACGGCCCGTTAATGATGACATGCATGTTCACATCCATGTTACTGGTCAGCTATCTCGGCGCAAGACTCATCGTCTCCACCGGTGCAACGGAATTAACAACCGGGGAACTTTCCTCCTTAACTACATACGGAATCCAGATTCTCTCCAGCTTAATGATGCTCTCCATGGTCTTCATGCAGATCACCTTCGCGACGGAAGCTGCCAACCGTATCTATGAAGTGTTAACTTACAAGAGCACGCTGGTTTCTCCGGAAAACGGCATCACGGAAGTCAAGGACGGCTCCATCCTCTTTGATAACGTCACCTTCCGCTACAACCCGAAGAGCAAGCGCCGTGCCTTAGCCAATATCAACCTGGATATCAAGAGCGGTCAGACGATCGGTATCATCGGCGGAACGGGTTCTTCCAAGACCACGC
>Ga0256404_1008207_pt1 | contig 15882 bp, 15 predicted proteins | sample RumenRJG_01DNA_FD_185990 | JGI IMG/M metagenome (GOLD analysis project Ga0256404, IMG submission 185990) | Bovine rumen microbial communities from Lethbridge, Alberta, Canada - RJG_01 | ecosystem: Host-associated > Mammals > Digestive system > Stomach > Rumen | place: Canada: Alberta | collected...
CACTTTTTGCAAAGAGCTGAACATACTTAAGTTTTTCATCCTTGCTGTAACTTTGTCTTGCCATTAGTTGTGACTCCTTCTATAGCTTTAACTAACTCGTCACAAACTATTGTGTCACCTAATGCATGTTTTCTAATTTAACTAAAGCAAGTTACGATGAGGATAAAGCCTACAATCAAAGCTCTTTAGTGGATATTTTAGAGTACTCTGGCTACAAGGTTGCTTGGTATGACAATGACGGTGGTTGTAAGGGGGTCTGCAAGAGAGTGCCTCATGAGGTTATAAATCCATATGCAGCTGAGAATTCAAAATATTGTAAAGATGGCTCTTGCTATGATGCAATATTATTAGACCGTTTGCACGATAGAATTCATGTGGCTCTTAAAAACAAAGAACACACTGTGATCTTTTTACATTTAATCGGATCTCATGGTCCTACTTATTATCAAAGAGTACCAAAAGATCAAGTGCTATTTACTCCAACCTGTGATAGAGCGGATATTGAGAATTGTAAGGTAGAGGAGATAGTAAACTCTTATGACAATACCATTGCCTACACCGACTACATTTTAAAAGGTGTAGTTGATACCTTAGAAGAGCATTCACAGGACTTTGGTACTGCCATGTTTTACATTTCAGATCATGGTGAATCTTTAGGTGAATACGGTTTATTCTTGCACGGTACTCCTTATTCAGTAGCACCTAATACTCAAACTCATGTACCGATGATGGGCTGGTTTTCTAAGTCTTTTATTGATGATCACAATATGAACATGGAATGTTTGAGAAAAAATGCTAAAAGCGGTGATTTTAGTCAAGACAATTTCTTTCACAGCATGCTAGGCATCTTAGATGTAAATACTAAGCTTTATGATGACAATTTAGATGTATTTAAAAGTTGCCGTATTTGGATTAAGCATGATACTAAAGGTGATATAAACACTGTGTTTAAAGAGCAATTATACCTAGGTAAAAAGTATAATAACTCCAAAGTTAAGACCTCTATGGTGCAGAATCCATCTTTAAATAAAGGTTAGTCATAGCAAGTTAAAAGTATTAAATTGCCACTTTTTTTAAAGTGGCAATTCTTGCCTATAAGCCCTAAAATAACTTTAAGAAATTTATAAAAAACAAGATTAATAGCTGCAGTTAAAAATCTTTAATATCTAAAAAATAGCCTATATTTCAAAAGGTTAATTAAATATTCTTTTGAATATTAATAACTTGGCACGCATCTTGATTAAGATATTACATAGAGATTAAGAAACGGCAAATAATGCCAGATATGAATTGAATGGGGGCACCCTATGAGTTTTGACTATAGTACCATTGGTAAGACTACCTCAAGAATTGAGGCAGATACCGCTGCTTCCACTAGCAAAAGTAGTAACTCTCAGTTAAATCAAGCTGACTTCTTAAAGTTATTAACTACTCAGCTTCAAAACCAAGATCCAACCTCACCAGTTGATAATAATCAAATGGTGACCACCATGTCACAGTTATCTGTAGTTGATAATTTAACTAAGATCACCACAGGCATGGATAATATTGTTGATACTATTTCTTCAAGTTCAGCTCTATCAGCTTCAAGCTTAGTTGGTAGAAACGTTTTAGTGGATTCAAAGACTGCCTACTTTGATGGTTATAATAGTTTAGGTTTCCAAATCGATGCTGGCGAAGGTGCTGCAGATGTAACTGTAAATGTTGTAAATTCCTCAGGCTCTGTTGTAGATACCTATACTATAGGATCTTTAGATGGTGAGATTGATTTTAACTGGGAAGGTTTAGCTAATGCTGAATCAGGTGAGAGATACGCTGCCGGCAATTACACCCTTCAAGTTACCGCTGAACAAGATGGTAAAAAGGTAAACTTACCAGTTAAGTCCTATGCAAGAGTAAGTTCTGTAATTTTAGGTGCAACTCCTGATGAGACTAAGTTGAACTTATTAGGCTACGGTGAGGTACCTCTATCAAAGGTAGATCAAATCTCCTACTAATTAAAGACAGGTCCAAGACAAACTTGGACCTGTCATGAAAATGACAAAATCTTGCCTTTTTAATTTAATTCCTCTCTTAAATTTCAAATCCTAAAAAATAACTTATTGATTTATAACTAAGCATCTAAACTTGGCATGCAAATTGCTTTAATTTATTCAGATTAGGGAAAAGTCAATTTTCCGGAGGATAAAATGGATAAATTATTGTGGGTTGCAATGTCAGGTGCTAAGGAAAACTTCCATAGCATTAGTGTACGTAGCAACAATTTAGCAAATGCTAACACCACAGGCTTTAAGGCAGACTTTGAAAACACTAGAGCAATGTCTGTGTTTGCCAATGCATATCCAACTAGAGCTTTTGCTATGACCGAGCGTCCTGGTTACAACTTTGACGGTGGTGCTATTGAGACTACTGGTAGCAATTTAGATATTGCTGTTAAAGGTGACGGTTTTATAGCAGTAAATGATAAAGAAGGCAATGAGGCTTATACCAGATTTGGTAATTTACAAATCGATGTAGATGGTACTTTAAAGACTACTACTGGTTTACCTGTATTGTCAGATGGTGGTGAACCTATCGTCTTACCACCTCAAATTGAAGATCTTATCATCAGTAAAGACGGTGTAATTTCTGGCAGACCACAAGGTGGTGATGCTAATGTAATTGAAGAGTTTGCAAGAATTAAGCTTGTTAAACCTGAGGATTACACCAAGATTGAAAAAGGTTATGACGGTTTATTTAGAAACATTGATGGCTCTGCTTTAGATCAAGACAATTCAGTTCAAGTAAGTCAAGGCATGCTTGAGTCATCTAATGTAAATCCAGTTGAAGAATTAACTAACTTAATTCGTATTCAAAGGCAGTATGACACTCAAGTAAAGATGATGGAAACTGCTAATCAAATGGATGAAAGACAAAATACTTTATTAAGCTACAACTAGCAAGGAGTAACATATGATCCCCGCATTATGGATAAGTAAGACAGGACTTGATGCACAGCAGACTAATATCTCTGTAACATCTAACAACCTTGCTAACGCCTCAACTGTAGGTTTTAAGCGTGGCAGAGCAATTTTTGAAGATCTTTTATACCAAAAGATCAATCAACCTGGTGGCAGATCTTCTGCTGACAGCTATTTACCTGAAGGTTTAATGATTGGCTCTGGTGCTAAGGTTGTAGCTACTCAAAGACAACATTCTCAAGGTGATGTAGAAACTACAGATAACTCCTTTGACTTAATGATCCAAGGTAGAGGTTTCTTTGAGATTGAATTACCTGATGGTACCACTGCTTATACTCGTAATGGTCAGTTTACTAAGAATGAGGAAGGTACTATTGTAACCTCAGGTGAAGGTTATCCATTATTACCACAAATCCAAATTCCTGAGAATGCAACCTCTATGACTGTAGGTCGTGATGGTCAAGTATCAGTAGTTTTAGCTAACGGTACTACCTCTCAAGAATTAGGTCAAATTACCGTCACTGACTTTATTAACCCAACAGGTCTTGAGTCTATTGGTGACAACTTATACTTAGAAACTTCAGCCTCTGGTGCACCTATTCAAGGTATTGGTGGTGAAGACGGTATGGGTGTAATTCGTCAGTGTATGCTTGAAACCTCAAACGTAAAGGTAACAGAGGAGTTAGTAAACTTAATTCAAGCGCAGCGTGTTTACGAAATGAATTCAAAAGTATTAACTACTGTAGATTCAATGATGGGTTCATTGATTCAATCAGTCTAAGTTAAAGTGGGGGTAGGGATATGAAAAAGGTTGTTTTATCATTAGCATTAGCTCAGGTTATTTGGTTACAAGGTTGTGCTTTAGATACTTTCTCACCAAAGCCTGATGATCCTAATTTTGCTCCTGCTCTACCAGAGGAGGAGTATACTCAAGCTGTTCCAACTGGTGGTATTTATAACGCTTATACTTTGAACAATGGTATTTACTCTGATACTTCAGCTCATAAAGTTGGTGATATCATTTCAGTAATTCTAGAGGAATCCACCAAAGCTTCAAAGAATGCAAATACTAACCTTGAGAAAGAAGGTAATAATAACTACGGTGGCATAACTCTTGCAAGTAAGAAAGTGCATTACAAAGATTTGACACCAACTTTAAGTTCAAGTAACTCAAATGATTTTTCAGGTAAAGCTAAAGCTGATCAATCTAATAGTTTAAAAGGTCAAATTTCTGTTAGTGTAGTTAAGGTTTACTCAAACGGAAACCTTCAAGTACAAGGTGAGAAGTGGTTAATGCTTAACAACGGTAATGAGTATGTGCGTGTATCAGGCTTAATTAGACCATCTGATATTAGCTCAGACAATACAGTGTCCTCACAACGTATTGCCAATGCTAGAATTCAATATGGTGGTACTGGTGATTTTGCTGATACTCAAGAGCGCGGTTTCTTATCCCGTTTATTCAACAGTGCATTTAACATCTTCTTCTAAAAGTTTAGGAGCGTTGCTATGTATATTAAAAAGTTTATTAAAGCCATTGTGCTAAGCGTCTGTGTGCTCTGCTCAATGTCTATCACTAATGTGCAAGCAGCAAGACTTAAAGATATCGCTTCCATTCAAGGCATTCGTGAAAACCAACTGTTAGGTTATGGTTTGGTCGTAGGCCTTGCTGGAACTGGTGAGAAGAACTCAAAATTTACTGAGCAAAGCTTTAGATCTATGCTTAATAATTTTGGTATTAAGATTGATGAATCTACAAGCTTAAAGATTAAAGATGTAGCACCAGTTGCCATTCATGCAACCTTACCACCTTTTTCAAAAGTAGGTCAAACAATTGACGTTACAGTATCCGCCATTGGTGAAGCTTCCTCCTTACGTGGTGGTACCTTACTACAAACCATGTTACGTGGTGTGGATGGTAATGTATATGCTATTGCTCAAGGCTCATTAGTTGTAGGTGGTTTAGGTGTTGAAGGTGCTGATGGCTCTAAAGTAGTAGTTAATACTCCAACAGTAGGTAGAATTGCTAACGGTGCCATTGTTGAAAGAGAAGTATTAGACAATTTCTCTCAAACAGATTCATTTGTATTTAACTTAAATAGAGCAGACTTTACTACTGCAAAGAATGTAGTAGATGCTGTAAATGAAGTTTACGGTGATGGCACTGCAGTAGCTGAGGATTCAGCTTCTATTAGAGTAAGTGCACCACGTGATCCTTCAAAGAGAGTAGCTTACCTATCTTTACTTGAGAATATTGAAATTGAGCAAGGTGAGAATTCAGCTCGTATCGTAGTAAATTCTCGTACTGGTACTATTGTAATTGGCAGCAATGTTAAATTAAAACCTGTAGCTGTAACTCATGGTGGTCTTACTGTTACAGTAACTGAAGATCCAAGAGTGTCACAGCCTAACAGTTTCTCTCAAGGTCAGACTACTGTAGTACCTGATAGTGCTATCAATGTAACTGAGAAAAAAGGCAACATGTTTAAACTAGATACAGGTGCAACCTTAGACGATTTAGTAAGAGCAATTAACCAAGTAGGTTTAGCTCCAGGTGATTTAATGTCAGTTTTAGAAGCCTTAGATAAAGCTGGCGCCATCGATGGCAAACTAGAAATCATCTAACCAATTTTAAAGCTCTAGCACACCCTACCCCTTATCCTCCTTGCTAGAGCTTTAAATCATTCATCTTCCATTTATTTTTAGCTATAAGTCCAAAAATTTAATAGATATAGCTAAAAATAATTTTTTTACAAAGTCTTGCACCGTACGTCAAATAAAAATAAAACCTTAAGTTTAAGGCTTATATAAGCTATTTTTTATAATCTTAAGTGCTAAATACATGAGAGCTTATATAGAAAGCGCAAACTTAAAGAACAGTCTAAAGCTAAGCTTTTGAAAGGTTATCTATAAAGTATGACTTATTACTTTGTGATTTTTAGCTATAAGTCCTAAAATTAGAGAGATATAGCTAAAAATAATTTCAGGTTTTATGATGATTTTTGATAGACAAAAAGAACTCAATAGACTTCAAATCGCATATAAATCAGAGAATTCCTCCTTTGTAGCGGTAGATGGGCGTTTACATATAGGAAAAACTACCTTAGTAACCCAATGCTTTAATCATCGATTTTCCTTTTTTTCATACGGGACTTTTTAAAGCCTCAAGATCAGATCAAATTAAAGCTTTTTGTAATACTTTAGCAAAGTCAGGCTTTGCTAAAGTAATAAAGGGTAATTTTGTTTATCCAACTAATTGGCTTGATGCTTTTTCTTTATTAGAAGAATACCTTTTAACTTTACCAAAAGGCAAAAAAGTAGTCTTTATTGATGAAGTGTCTTGGATGGATACTCAAAAGTCAGGATTGGTTACAGCTCTTGAGTATTTTTGGAATGGATGTGCCTCTGCTCGCAAAGATATCATGCTGATTGTCTGTGCTTCAGCTACTTCTTGGATGTTAGATAACATCATTCACAATAAAGGCGGTCTATACAACAGAATAACCGATAGGATCCATTTAAAAGCTTTCAATTTAAGTGAATGTAAAGAATTCGTGGAAGCAAATCATATAGCCATGAATGATTATCAAATTCTTGAATGCTATATGATCATGGGAGGCGTTCCATATTACTGGACCTTACTTGATAGAAGTTTAAGTTTGCCACAGAATATCGATAGAATTTTTTTTAAAGAAGATGCTCCTTTAAAAGATGAGTTTGAGTATTTGTACAGAGCACTATTTAATAATCCTGAAAAGTACATTGAGATTATCAATGCGTTTGGTAGAAAAAAGGCTGGACTTACAAGAGAAGAACTTTGCTCTGCTTTGAAGTTAAAGCAGTCAGGAGTGTTATCAAAGAAATTAGCTGATTTAGAAGCCTGTGGATTTGTAAGAAAGTTTCATGAGTTTGAAAAAAAGAATAGAGGAGCTGTATATCAACTAATTGATAATTTTACTCTGTTCTATTTTAAGTTCATGGAGCATACGCAAACCGATGAACACTTTTGGGAGAATCAACATAGTTCTCCTACTTTAAATGCTTGGCGTGGTCTTGCTTTTGAGCGCGTGTGTTTACAACACATTGATGCAATTAAGAAAAAACTTGGAATTTCAGGAGTGCTAACTGACGTATGTGCCTGGTCTTGCAAGGCTGATCCAAATAAAGGGCTTAAGGGTTCACAAATTGATTTGCTTATTGTAAGAAAAGATCAGGTGATAAATCTTTGTGAAATGAAGTTTTGCGCTGATAACTTTACCGTGACGCAAGCGGTTGATGAGAGTTTAAGAAAAAAAATAAGTGATCTTTATACAGCAACTAATACTAAGTATGCCGTTCAAAAGACCATTATTACTACCTATGGTCTAACAGACAATATGTACTCTGGCACTATACAATCTTGTGTGACAGCAAAAGATTTGTTTGCTTAGTGGTAAGTTTTGAGTAGGTACACCATCTCAAAATCTAAAAAGTCAGCGATTCTAATTAAATCGTCTTTTGCTTGAGCATTTAAGATTTCTTTAATGATGCTGTTGATATTGAGAATAAAGTCGGTGTTGTTATTCTCAGTTGCTTTTTCAACAATTTTTTCTAAAAGAGGGGATAGAGCAGCGTAAGTGGCTGCAGGACAGCCATCTTTTGCCAAATTGGCAGTTTTATGACATTGTTCTACAAGGGAACTTACGCTGCTACTCATATTACTTCTCTAATTTTGAAAGGATAGTCTCAAGAGCATTGTCTACGCTAATGTTCTCTTTAACGCCAGTCTTTCTTAGCTTGTATTCAATAAAGCCGTCGTTTAGACTCTTTTCACCGATAGTAATGATGTGAGGAATACCGATAAGCTCCATATCCGCAAACATTACACCAGGTCTTTCGTCTCTGTCGTCAAATAAAACATCTACGCCAGCTTGTTGCAGCTGTTGGTATAGCTTCTCAGCTTCTTTTGCTACAGCTTCACTCTTTGAAAGTTTGATAGCTACAATTGCAACCTTAAATGGAGCGATGCTCTCAGGCCATACAATACCTCTATCGTCGTGGTGTTGCTCGATTACGGCAGCAATAGCACGAGTTACACCGATACCGTAACAACCCATGATCATAGGTACGTCTTTACCGTTAGCATCTTTTACAGTAGCTTTCATAGCTTCTGAATACTTAGTGCCTAACATAAATACTTGACCTACCTCAATACCTTTACGTAGGTGTAAGGTACCCTTACCATCAGGGCTTGGATCACCGTCTTCAACATTACGTAAGTCAAATACTTCGTAATTTTGAATATCTTTATCCCAATTTACATTGATTAAGTGGTAACCAGTCTTGTTAGCACCACAAGCAAAGTTAGACATCTTGTCGGCAGCTCTATCTACTAGGATACGACCTTTAAAGCCTACAGGACCTAAAGAGCCAGTATGAGCGCCTACAAATTCGTTGATCTCTTCTTCTGTAGCCATCTCTAATGGATCGTTAATGCCATCAATGTGAATAGCCTTAACTTCATTTAATTCGTGGTTGCCACGTAAGCAGATCATTACTAACTGATACTTACCATCTTCATCTTTTTGACCACGAACGATTAAGCTCTTTAATACTTGCTCTGATGGAATGCCAAGTGCCTTTGCAGCTTCATCAACAGTATGACAATTTGGGGTTGCAACTTCACTGTAATCAGCTTTAGGAGCTTCTCTTTGAATGTTTGGTGCTAAAGCTTCAGCCATTTCAATGTTAGCTGCATAACTTGAACCGTCAGACCAAGCAATAGTATCTTCACCAGCTTCAGCTAAAGCTTGGAATTCGTGAGAGTGATTACCACCAATTGAGCCTGTGTCAGCTTCTACAGGGCGGAACTCAAGACCCATACGAGTAAATACATTTGAGTATGCGTTGTACATATCGTTGTAAGTCTTTTCTAAAGATGCTTTATCCATGTGGAAAGAATAAGCATCCTTCATTAAGAATTCACGACCACGCATAACACCGAAACGAGGACGAATTTCATCTCTGAATTTGTTTTGAATTTGGTATAAGCACAAAGGTAGTTGTCTTGCTGACTTGATCTCTCTTCTTGCAATATCTGTAACAACTTCCTCATGGGTAGGACCTAAAGCAAATTCATTTTCCTTTCTATCCTTAAAACGGCATAACTCAGGACCATATTTGGTGTAACGACCTGATTCTTTCCAAAGTTCAGCAGGTTGTACCATAGGCATAGCGATTTCTAAAGCGCCAGTTTTGTCCATTTCTTCACGAACAATCTTGGTAACTTTAGATAAAACTCTCATACCAGTAGGTAACCATGTGTAAACACCTGAGGCAATTTGTCTAATCATGCCTGCACGTAACATAAGGCGATGGCTTTCAACCGCAGCCTCTTTAGGATCTTCTTTTAAAGTAGAAATTAAATATTGACTTGTACGCATTGCTAAGTCCTAATGAAAAATAATAGCTATAAGCAAAAAAATTTGAGTAATTTTACCACACGCAAGATATATTGGCTAATTGTCAATTAGGTATGGTAAAAATCAGCATTGCTCAAAGTGTACTAAGTTTGCAGCTTCAAAAATAACAATGTAGCTGTATACTATCTTGCCTTTAAATTCAACTGCAGTCTTATAGCTGTTAATCTGAGCTGTAGCCTCAGCAATTTTTTCTTGTAAGATATTTGGATGCTTTAGAGTATTGTTTTTTGAGTAAAACTTAAACTCAAAAAGGTAGCAAGTACCTTTCTTGTTATCAATGAGTAAATCTACAAACTTCTCGCCATGATTTGGAACATGGATAGCTTGCTCTTCAAAACTAGCTAAGGTAGGCTCACTTTCTAATTTAGCTTTAATTACCCCTACAAGGTAAGCTTCAGACATATGTAAAAGATGCTGATGGGTAGTTCTTAATAGGAAGTATTGCTGTACAGAATCCATGAAATCTTGAATATCAGCAAGACCTAATTTTATGTTCTTAACGTCAAACTTCAGTGCTTTTTCATCAGTGGTTTCATTAACTAAAGCTTGAGTAAAGCATTTTCTGAAGACATTCTTCATGATTTTATTTGGACATACTAAATGAACTTCATTTAATATGTTGCAAGGCTTTATAGTTAAATAACCTAAGTAGTACATCAAGGAGAGTACTGTATCTTTATCATAGTTCTCGATTAAGTTAAGATTGATACTCTCAGCTAATTTGCCTATCACAAATTCATTTTTAGTGTAGTAGTCATCAATGATTTCATTGCGGATATATTCTTGAGAATATTTAAAGATATCAGCAATCTTGCTAGTATCATAAGCACAAGCGATATCAACAATATCCTCAGGATTTAACAATTCTCCTTCAGTTTCAATTGCATCAAGATAGTTTAAACACATTGAAGAGTTGAATAAGGTATTTTTTGCCTTTCGATTAAACGCATAACCGTTATAAGCTTTTCTCATGTTTTCAGCTAGAACCTCAGCTGTTGTGTTTAAAGCTTTGGTATCAACAAGCTTCTCAATTAACCCTATAAGCTCGTCTTTAGTAAATCCTGCAAACTCATTGAGTTTAGGATGGCAAGTTACATTCTTGGCAATGTTAAATCCAGAGGTTAATGAGTCTAAAGAAACAGATGACACACCAGTGATAAAGGTTTTGGCAATTACTTTAGTTGTATGCTTCTTAATGGCTTTATAAAAGGCTTTTAAAAAGCCATTAGCATTAGTAATTTCTTTAAATAAGTCCCTATTTTTACTTAGGATTTCGTTTGCAAAGTTGTCATACTCATCAATGATTACGTAAAGATCTTGCTTTCCTTTAAATGCAATTTTGCAGCTTGTAAAGAAGGCATTGATAAGAGCACTTGGTGTTTTGTTCTTGTATTCGTCAACCTCAAAATTAACTTCAGGATAGCGATCTATAAAATCAGTTATTGAATCAATTATGTTTGAGGTAAAACCTTCTACAAGTTGTGCTGAAGTATTACCATAGATCTCTGAGAACTCTAAATTTAGGACATGATAAGTGTTATGAGAGGGCAAATTCTTTTCTATAATTTTGGTGCCTCTAAATACTTCGTCATATTGATCCTTTTTAGAAATGTCATAAAAGTAATCTAGCATTTGCACGAAGGTGGTTTTACCAAAACGGCGAGGTCTTAGTAAGATTGGATATTTAGTGTCAAGTTTGTCTATAACTTCAATAAAATTGGTTTTATCAACGAAAGCAACTTTATCTTCATTGAAAGAATTAAAATTCGCGCTTCCATATGGATTGGTATATTTAATTGCCATTGCTAAATTCTTTTTATTTAATTGCTTTTCAAAAGTATTGTTTAACTCTTATTTTATCAATTTAAATGGAACTTAACCATCTTAAACTTCACGCAAATTTAAGCTATCTACTCACTTAATTTGAAGTGATTTTTAATCAATTAACTATGCTCAATGATAAAAAATTGCACAAGGTTTTGTATTCAATATTTTCAAGCTTTCATAAAATTGAAAGGTGGTTAAAAGCTTTGAAGATTTTGAATATTTTATTAAACCAAGTATGGTTTTAGTCATTAAAGACATCAATTGACTTTCAATAATGCAACATATGTTCGCTTAAGTTTTCAAAGTTCATGGTAAAATTTGTTAGTTTTTAGTGGAGTTGACATGATTTTTGTTATTAGTTTTTTAGTTTTTTTATTTTTTGTATTAGCTCTCTCATTAAGTCTTGTAATCAAAAGACGTCCACTTGTAGGTGAAGATGAGGCTAGAACTGCCTTAATGGATGATGGCAATTGTGCTACTTGTGGTCAAATGTGTGCTTTAGCTGGCAGAAAGACTAATAAAAAATTAAAAGACTGTAAGCTTAAAGATACAGCTATTCCACATCAAAATGTTTAAAAATCAGAGTTTAAAAACTTTGTTTTGAAATCAAATACACAGGTAAAAACATGAAAAAAGCCATACTTACTTCTTTGATAAGTGCTTGTATTATTTTTCCAACAGTTTATTTAACTGCTTGTAATAAGAATAACGACGTCACAGTAGAAACTAAGTCAACTGTAGTCCAAGGTAAAACCATGGGCACTTTTTACCAAGTTAATGTAGTTGGTGGCTATAAAGGTGGAGAAGATGGCTTAAAAGCATTAGCAGAAGGTGCTTTTGCTAAGATAACAAAAGCAATTTCTACCTTTGACAAAGATGCAGAACTTTATAAATTCAACGATTTTAAATCCACAGAGCCTTTTAAAATCTCTGACGATTTGAGTGTAATGATTCAAAATACAGTTTATCAAGGCAGACGCATTGAGGGTGCTACCGATATTAGTGTAGGACCTTTAGTAAATCTTTGGGGCTTTGGTAAAGATAAGAAAGATGGTAATAAGCCATCACAAGAGCAGATTGAAGAAACTTTAAAATTAGTAGGCCAAGACAAGTTTGAGGTATTACTAAAAGAGGATGGTGCTTATCTTGTAAAACACGATCCTAATGTAAGATTAGATTTAGCAACCGTAGGTGAGGGCTTAGGTGCAGATTTTGTAGCCGAGCTTTTAATTAAAGAAGGCTACCAAAACTTTATGGTAAATGTAGCAGGAGCCTCTCGCTCTTATGGTAAAAACGCTAAAGGTAAAGTGTGGAAACTTGGTATTGAAGATCCTACTTCAAAACAGAGAAAAGTTTATACGGCTATTTGTGCTTTAGATAAAGCAGTAACAACCGCAGGCTCATATCGAAATTATTTTAAGGATGAGACCTCAGGCAAGATTTATTCTCATGCAATTGATCCAAAGACTGGCTATCCTGTAGCTCACCAAACTATGTCTGTTACAGTAATTTCTGATTCTGCTTTTGAATCTGATGCTTTAGATACAGGTCTTTTAGTTCTAGGTGCTGATAAAGCTTTAGCTTGGGGTGAAAAGAATCAATATGCTATTGCCACCATTGAATATAAGGATGGCAAGACTGTCTTTAGATATACTGACAAATTTAAGCCATATTTAGATTGTGCAAAACGTTAAGCACTAAGGTTATTTTATGCATGTTCATATTTTAGGTATTTGTGGCACCTTTATGGGCGGTATAGCCATGATTGCAAAGCAAGCAGGCTTTAAAGTTACAGGCTCAGATAAGAACGTATATCCACCAATGTCCTGTGAGCTTGAAAACGCAGGCGTTGAGTTAATCCAAGGCTTTGATGCAGATCAATTAGATATTAAGCCTGATGTTATCGTAGTTGGTAACGTCATGAAACGTGGTATGGACGTGGTTGAGCGTATGCTAGATGAGCACTTACGCTTTGTCTCAGGACCACAATGGCTTGAAGAGAATTATTTAGTTAATAAAACTGTATTAGCTGTAGCAGGTACTCACGGTAAGACTACCACCTCCTCAATGTTAGCTTGGATCCTTGAAGCTAATGGAAAAAATCCAGGCTTTTTAATTGGTGGTATTCCTGAGAATTTCGGTATTTCAGCTCGCAGTACAGATAGTGAATACTTTGTGATTGAAGCTGACGAATATGATTGTGCTTTCTTTGATAAGAGATCAAAGTTTGTTCATTATCATCCACAAGTCTTGGTAATGAATAATCTTGAGTATGATCATGCAGATATCTTCGATTCAATTAAAGATATTCAAAAGCAATTCCATCATTTAGTTCGTACTGTACCATCAAAAGGTTTAATCGTAATGCCAAATGACGATAACAACTTAAAAGAAGTTATCGATATGGGCTGTTGGACTCAAACCTGTTGTGTAGGGGATAGTAACAGCCTACATGCAAAACTACTCAAAGCCGATGGTAGTGAATTTGAGATTTATGATGGGGACAAATTCATTTATAAGGTAAAATATGCTTGCACCGGCACTTATAATGTCCACAATTCTTTAATGGCTATTAAAGCTGCAAGTTATACAGGAATTAGCCTTGAAGCTGCAGCTAAAGCTTTAGAGACCTTTAAGTTACCAAAACGCAGAATGGAGCTTAAAGGAGTTGTAAATGATGTAGCTGTATATGACGATTTTGCGCATCACCCAACTGCCATTAAACTAACGCTAGAAGGTCTTCGTAATAAGATTGGTCAAGGTAAGAGATTAGTTGCAGTTTTTGAACCTCGTTCTAACTCTATGAAGATGGGCGCAAATCATGAGCTGTTAGCAGCTTCCTTTGCAAGTGCCGATGAAATTTTTGTGTATGCAAATGAAAGTGTTAAATGGGATGTTAAATCTCTAGAGCAGCAAAGTAACAAGCCTCTTCATGTCATCGAGGACTTTGATAAGTTACTAAAAGAGATAGTGAAAGCTTCACCAAAAGGTACTACTATATTAGTCATGAGTAATGGTGGCTTTAATGGAATTCATGGTAAATTACTGGATTTGTTAAAATCAAGTAACTAACGTATAGGTTAAAAGTATGTCAGATAGCTGGAGAAGTAGACAAAGCATTTACGAAGATCAAGAATTGCCTGCCTTGCAATGTCGTGTTTACTCAAGAATTGCCCTTCAAGATCACGATTGCATTACTAAAGGTTATTGCCTTGAATTTGCACCAGGTAACTCTTTTGATTTTGGTTTTTGCCGTGAGCAGAATGTAGTAAGTTTACTTCGTGACGTGCTTACAGTAGGTAATACTAGAGTATTATTAGGCTCTGCTGACTTTTTGATGCTCCCTACCGTTCCTACCACCCATTGGGTAAAACAAGTTCGTAAATACAATCCTAAAAAAGTAATTATGTGGCTTGCTAATTCCCTTGAGCTTAATGACGAATATAAAGATAGTATTCCTCGTCTTAAAAAGATGGGCATGCGTTTTGCTATCCGTATTGATGCTATGGGAGATATTGCCTCAAATCCAGAAATTCTCTCTTGCATAGACTTTTTAATGGTAGATGCTAGTCGTTATGATGAGTTTTTACCAATTATTGAATCTTTAAAAAGACAAAATAAAAAACTTGAGATCATAGGTTTTAAGCAAGAAAACCATATCATCAACTTTACTAAAGACGAGATTAAACCTTTTAAATATGTCTTAGGCATGGTTGAAAACAGTCTTATTGAATATGACAATACAAGACCTAAGTGGCAACATGAGATGCTAAGATTGCAAGCTCAGTTGTATTCATCAATCTATGATTCAAAAGACATTAGTTTATACATGCAAAACTATCCATACATGTCAAAATGTATGAAAGGTCTTTTAGGATCATCACATCTAACAGCTTTAACTTTAAAGCTTGAGAATCAGTTAAATACAGCTAATTTAGTGCCTGAAAACTCTACTTTATCCTCAGCTGATATTAGAGACTACATTGCTATTAGTATTGTTTACAACACCTTTATGCTCTCAGAGAAATTAGTGTGTGAGCAAAAGCAGATCCCATTTGATGAGTCTCACCTAAATTATGAGGTTTTAGTGCAAGCTATCCACTTTGCGATGGTAGTGCACTTTTTTGCCTCCGAAGTTTGTGACGATTTAATTGCCCCTCAAGCCTTTATTGCAGGTCTATTGCGTTATACACATCTGTATCTTCATGATACTTACGATAGAACTTTTTCAGAGTTTCCTCTAGATGCTGTATCTTCTCTCTACAATGGAGGTGGCGGTCAGCTTGGCAGTATTATTAGACTAGTTTTAGATTTGTTTGAGCATAAAGTTGATGAGGCTTTGTCTGAAGCATCTTCTAATGGTATTAACCTTGCTAAAGAGGATATCTTCAATCACATATCTCATGCTTTTACATGGACAGATGCTGCTTTAAGAGCCATGGGAATATTAAAAGCAACTGACGGATATTCGCTTTAAATAGCGATTTAACTTCATGATCTATCAGTAAAATAATAAAAACTTAAAATTTTTTCTTAAGAAATTTCAGAGTGTGTCGTTAATAAAATCAAAGGGAGCAAAATCCCAAAGTTAAACATAACGCAGGAGATATTATTATGGCACTCTATGTAAATAC
>Ga0256404_1008208_pt1 | contig 15881 bp, 13 predicted proteins | sample RumenRJG_01DNA_FD_185990 | JGI IMG/M metagenome (GOLD analysis project Ga0256404, IMG submission 185990) | Bovine rumen microbial communities from Lethbridge, Alberta, Canada - RJG_01 | ecosystem: Host-associated > Mammals > Digestive system > Stomach > Rumen | place: Canada: Alberta | collected...
GATCCGCGGTCGATGCCGTGGTTGACGACATCGATGCCCTGCTTGACATGGCCTACTCGAATACATCACCGACGCAGGCCATCTATGCCTGTCAGCAGTACATCAAGCATTATCCTACCGATCCGATGGAACTGCCATTCATGCTGAGCCAGCTCATCCGGCTTTACCGCGAGCTCGGCGATTATCAGGCAGCCATTAATACTTGCCAGAATGCCCTTTTGCGTCCTATAATAATAGGTAATGACGCCGCTCTAGTGCAGTTCAAAGAAAACCTGCGCTATCTGGGCCTCGTTCAAGATATATTGGATAAGCATAATGCGTCAAATATCCCCTTCGCGGAAATACCGTCGGAGATACGCCAGGAGATCGAGCGCGCAGCCGACTCCGCCGAATGACGCGCACATAATGGAGGAATTTCAATGAAGAAAAGTGTAGAAATCCTGGGACTGCCGGTCATCAGCATCACTGAGGGCCGCGAGCTCGGCATGAGCAAGACCCTGCTCATGGACGCCAAGAAAGGCGCTGTAGCGGCGATCACCATCGAGGATGCCGACTGGTATCGCGGCGTAAAGCTCATCCCCTACGACTCCGTCATCGCTATCGGTGATGATGCCGTCACTGTCACGAACAGCGACAGCATCCTGACGCTCGATGCAGCTGGCGACTACGAGGCCCTGCTCGATGAGAACATCCGCATCATCGGCACGAAAGCCATCACGAAGACCGGTACCATCCAGGGCAAGATTTCCGAAGTCTACGTCGGTGACGATGGCAAGATCGAGAAATGCGAGATAACCGCTCCGGATGGCACGACCTCCGATGTCATGGCTGATCAGATATCCATATTCGGTAAAGAGGTCACCGTCATCGACCCGTCCGGCGTCGAAAAAAAAACTGAGTCGGTAGCTCCGGCTGCTAAGCCGGCCGAGGCTCCGAAAGCAGCTCCAGCCCCAGCTCCGAAAGCGGAGCCAGCTGTGACACCAGAGCCGGTCAAAGCCGCTCCCGCTGCCAAGCCAGCCGAGGCTCCGAAAGCCGAAGCCCCGAAGGCAGAAGCTCCGAAAGCTGCTGAGCCTGCCAAGGCTGAGCCTAAGGCTGCTCCGAAAGCCGCTCCGGCTCCGACCCCGGCAGCCGCTCCGGCTGCTGCCCCGAAACAGACCGCTGTAGACAAGGCCACGGAGGAGCGCCATCGCCGCTTCCTGCTCGGCAAGAAAGCGGCCCGCACGATCAAGATGGATAACGGCATCGTCATCGTCGAGGCCGGTGCCGAGATCACCGAGGAAGTCCTGCAAAAGGCAAAGCTCGGCAACAAATTCATCGAGCTCTCGATGAATGTCCAGTAAGATACACATTCGAATATAGTATAAAAGGGACTGCGGATGCAGTCCCTTTTATACTATAGCCTCCTCCTCAGGGGAAGGCTCAACGCGAAAAGGGCTGTGGGAATCCCACAGCCCTGATAGGCAGTAATAGTATCCTATATTACAGAGTCTTAGCAGGTATGGCACTCGTCGTAGATGCCGGCTTTCTTCAGCGTGTCGACGACCGTAGCACCGATATGGGCGACGGTATCAGCGACCTGGATGCCTACGGCATTCAGAGCCTTGATCTTATCGGCAGCTGTGCCCTTGCCGCCCGAGATGATGGCGCCAGCATGGCCCATGCGTTTGCCCGGAGGCGCCTGACGGCCAGCGATGAAGGCCGTAACCGGTTTGTCCGGCATGTTCTCATGAATCCACTTAGCGGCGTCTTCCTCAGCGCTGCCGCCGATCTCGCCGATCATGAGGACAGCCTTGGTGTCCGGATCATCTTTGAAGTACTTGAGCGCATCGATGAAATCCGTGCCCTTGACCGGGTCGCCGCCGATGCCGATAGCCGTCGTCTGGCCGATGCCGGCATTCGTGAGCTGGAACGTAGCCTCATACGTCAGGGTGCCGGAGCGGGAGATGACGCCCACATGGCCCTTGCGATGGATATTGGCGGGGATGATGCCGAGTTTGCACTCGTCCGTGGTCAGGATGCCCGGGCAGTTCGGTCCGATGAGGACGGTCTTCTTGCCCTTCAGATAGCGACGGACCTTGACCATGTCGAGGACCGGGATATGCTCCGTGATGCAGACGACGACATCGAGCTCAGCATCGATAGCCTCGAGGATAGCGTCAGCTGCGAACTTCGCCGGTACATAGATGACCGATGCATTTGCTCCCGTTGCGTCAACTGCGTCCTTCACGGTATTGAATACTGGTACGCCCTCGACCGTCTGGCCGGCCTTGCCGGGCGACGTGCCGCCGACGATGTTCGTATGATACTCGAGCATGCGCTTCGTATGGAAAGTGGCCTGCTTGCCCGTGATGCCCTGGACAATGACCTTGGTATCTTTATTGACTAGAATTCCCATGATTTAGTTCAAACCTCCTTAGGCAATCAACTGCGAATCAGCCCTGTTTCTCGGCTTCTTTGACGAGCTGCACGATCTTCTCAGCGCCGCCCTCCATGGTCGGAGCCATGATGACATTCTGAATCGGGGTGTTCTTGAGAATCTCGCGGCCCTGCTCGACGTTCGTGCCCTCGAGGCGGACGACGACCGGTACCGGCAGAGATTTGCCGTCTTTGGAGATGATCTTCGCAGCATCGACGATACCCTGAGCGACAAGGTCGCAACGGTTGATGCCACCGAAGATATTGACGAATATGCCCTTGGCCTGGCCGCCATCGAGCATGATCTGGAAGGCCTCGGCGATCTTCTCCGGTGTGGAGTCACCACCGACATCGAGGAAGTTGGCCGGCTCGCCGCCGTAGTATTTGATGATATCGACCGTAGCCATAGCGAGGCCGGCACCATTGACCATGCAGGCGACGTCGCCGCCGAGGTTGACGTAGTTCAGGCCAGCGCGGCCAGCGCGCAGCTCTTTCGGATCCTCCTCGGACTCATCGCGGAGCTCCTCGATATCAGGATGACGGAACAGCGCCGAATCATCGAAGTTCAGCTTCGCATCGAGAGCCACGACATCCTCTTCCTTCGTCGTGACCAGCGGATTGATCTCAGCCAGCGAGCAGTCCTTGCCGATGAAAGCATTGTAGAGGCAGCCCATGAGCTTCGTGACCTTGCGGATGCACGGTTTCGGGAAATGCATCGCATAGGCCATGCGGCTGGCCTGGAACGGTGCGAGGCCGATCAGCGGATCGATATACTCTTTGACGATCTTCTCCGGCGTCTTGGCTGCGACTTCCTCGATCTCCATGCCGCCCGCCTCGGAGCCCATCATGACGACCTGCGCCGTCTGACGGTCGATGACGAACGAGAGATAATACTCTTTGTCGATGTTCGAGCCCTGCTCGATGAGCAGGCGCTGGACCTTCTTGCCGGCCGGGCCGGTCTGCTTCGTTACGAGGATCTTGCCCAGGAGCTCGGTCGCGTATTTCTTGACCTCGTCCAGGTTCTTAGCGATTTTGACACCGCCGGCCTTTCCACGGCCGCCAGCATGTATCTGCGCCTTTACTACGACTACCTTCGAGTTCTCGTCATTGGTCGAGCCGAGTTTCTTGGCGTTCTCGACTGCTTCATCAACGCTGAACGCTGGGAAGCCCTCCGGCACATTGACGCCGTAGGATTTCAGGACGCCCTTACTCTGATACTCATGGATGTTCATAGTCTTGCCTCCCTAGATGATTATAATCGGTGGGAATCCGGTTTGCTATTGCTATTGCTTTTTCCCATTCATCAATACTTATTGTAAACTCTTTCAATCACTTTGTCTACTATTTTTTACTAATTTCACCATGATTTTTTTTTATCGAATACCCAGCCAATATTGTAAGCATGTAAGAAGCACCTATAGCAATATGCTGCATTTATCGTAATAATAAATGCAGCATATTATCGATATACAGCCCCAAGCCTCACTTATTCTTCGCATATTCCTCGAGCTGTTCGGCAGCTTTCTTGAGCATCGCATTCGTAATCTTATATGGCTGTACGAGCGTATCCTGGTTCTTCGCCGTGGCGCGGAAGACGCGCTGGATATCGGCCTCGCTGGCGCCGATGCCCTCGCGGGTCGTCGGCAGACCGACGCTCCGGCAGAAAGCGTAGAAGCTCTCGAACTCCTCCTGCTGATGATCGCAGAGCAGCAGGAGCAGCAGGCCGTAGCTCACGAAGCCGCCGTGCTGACGGCAGCGCTCCTCCTTCGAGTCGAGATTCGCGAGCTCGACGAACAGCGTATGGGCCATATGCCCATTGTACTCCGGTGCCGCGAAATTCGAAACGAGACCGCTCGTCATGACGACCGCCAGTACGACCTCGGCAAAGGCATCGCTCGCGATATGCTTCTTATTATCCTCGACCGCCTGTGCTCCGTACTGGTAAAGCGGAGCGGCGCACATGCTAGACAGGGCGACGCCCATAGCATCGCGATGCTTCAGCTGGTGCCCGCGCGAGGCGATATGCGCCTCATAGTATTTCGCCATCGTATCAGCTATACCGCGTAGCAGGAACTCTACCGGAGCCTCGGCCATGATGCGCGTGCAGAGGAATACATGCACCGGCGGCTTCTCCGTATGCTCATAGCCGGCGAAATGACCGTCATCGGTATACAGGGTAGCGATGCTCGAGGCTGCCGCACAGCTGCCGGCTACCGTCGGGAAAGCGAAAAACGGCTTGTTGAGCCGCGAGGCCACGACCTTCGCGATATCCATGACCTTGCCGCCGCCGACCGCGAATATCATATCAGCCGCCTGCACGGCCGGATCATGACCGACCTTGCGCATATTGTTCTCGGACGGCTGCGGCCCGGCCAGGATGAAGCCGGTGAACTCGAGCCCCACTCCCTCGACAGCTTTCACCATCTTTTCCTGCGCTGCCGCCACGCCGCGCCGTCCGCCGATGACGACTACGGTCTTGCCGTAGCGCGGGCACTCCTCGCGTATGGTCTCATACGCCTCTGTACCGATCGTATAGTTCGGGAAAGTAACCGTATATCTGTCCATAAACATTTCCTCCTGAAACCCTGTGCCTGCTATCATTATACCATTATACGGATACTATGGCACAAGCAATCTCATTTCTGCATGAGGGCGTATATCGTCGTAGCCTCATACTTCTCGCCGGCCTTTATGACCGGTTGCGGGAAGTTCGGATTGGCCAGGGCATTCGGATAGTACTGCGTCTCCAGGCAGAACCCGCCGCGCCGCTCGTAGCGGGCGCCGTTCTTGCCGATGAAGCTGCCATCGAGGAAATTGCCCGTGTAGAACTGCACGCCCGGCAGCGTCGTGCAGCACGTCAGCGTGAGCCCCGTAGCCGGCAACGTAGCACAGGCGGCCTGACGCAGCCCCTGCCCGCGTATGCACCAGTTATGATCATAGCCCTGCCCCATCACGAGCTCATCGAAATCATCATCGATGTGGTTGCCGATGCGCATCGGCTCCCGCAGATCCATCGGCGTGCCCGCCACGTCGAGGATGCGCCCGTCCGGCAGCGACTCGCTGTCGGCCCAGGTATATGTATCCGCCATGATCTGGATGCGCGTATCGAGCACAGCATCAGCTCCCGCTGCGTAGCCCGCCAGATTGAAATACGTATGGTTCGTGAGATTGCATATCGTCGCCTTGTCACTGACAGCCTCATAGTGCAGCTTCAGCTCGCCATCATCGGTCAGGTCATAGCGGACCGTGACCTCGAGCGTCCCCGGATAGCCGCCCTCGCCGTCAGGACTCGTATAGTGCAGCTCGAGCCCGCCGACAGCCGCCTCAGCGCGCCACATCTGGTCATGGAAGCCGCGACGTCCGCCATGGATGTGATTCTGCTGGTGCGAGCCGCTGTTCAGCTCGAGCTGATACGTCTGGCCATCAATGACGGCCCTGCCGCCAGCGATGCGGTTGGCATGCCGGCCGACGACGCCGCCCATACTCGTATCATCCTGCTCATAGACGGCAGCCGATCCATAGCCGAGGACAATGTCGAGCGGCTCGGCATCCGCCGTACGCCAGGCCACGAGCCGGGCACCATAATTCGTGACATCGATCTCCTGGCCGGCCGCGTTGCACAGCGTATAGAGCTGAACCGCCGTACCGTCACTCAGCGTGCCGAATGATTTTTCCTGTATATCTGCCATCTATATGCCCCCTATAAAATCCATCGTCAATGCCTCATTTATTATTCAACTTTACTATTTGCCTATTGTTTTGTCAACAACTCTCGCCTTATCGTTGGAATTGTTCGGTGAACTTGACAACTCTTCCAAGTTTAGTATAATAAAAACATAGCATCTTGTTTCGGCTTGTTTCTTTGAACAGGCCGGCTACTGTGAGGGAATAATCATCATTTCAGGGAAAAGTGATTGGTAAGATATATTCAAGGGGGAAATACATCATGGCATCAACAAAAACCAGCCGCCAGAAAAAAGCATTCATCTTCTTCAACTGTGATGAAGAGAAATCCGAGACATCGATGAATCTGTTCTACAACAAGCAGATTTACAACGACACGAAGAAAGCGCGCACTCAGCTGCTCGAAAAAATCAAGAGTGAGCAGGACGCCGGCAAAATCCTGATTGATGATCTGGCCGCGGTCGAGAAACTCGTCATGTCCGGCGATCCTACCCAGGCCAGCCAGCATCTGACGTTCGGCGCCATCGTAGCTTTCCCTATCGTCTGATCAAAGCAGCTGTCATCAGCTGTCGCACACATCGCTTAACAAAAAAGCAGGCTCCGGCCTGCTTTTTTATTCGCTTGATTTCCACCGCCGGACCTTTTCCATCAGACATCGCACCTCAGCCTCATATATTGCCGGGTCTTATCTCCGCCGGACTGTCTACGATGCGGTCGGCCGCGCTGAGGTCCTGAGTCCCCGAGTGAGGATTGCGGTAGGCGATGCAGTACATCCCGGCCCGCTTGGCCGCCAGGATGCCGTTCTCCGTATCCTCGAGCACGGCGCATTGATCCGCCCCGACCCCGAGCTCCTGCGCTGCCAGGCGATAGATTGCCGGATCCGGCTTGCTGGCCGGCAGGTCGCCGCCCGACACGAGCGCTGTAAAGCAGTCCCGCAGCCGGAGCCGGTCCATCACGCTCTCGAGCACCGGCCGCCACGACGAAGTAGCCACGCCCAGCTGCATCCCTGCCGCCGCCAGCTCATGAATGAGCTGCACCGTCGGCTTGATCGCATGGATATCTCCTGAGCGCAGCACCTCGATGTAGTGCTCATGCTTATAGCGCGTGAGGTCCTCGACCGTCACCCCCGGCCGCGGCTGGGACGCAAGCACATCGGCGAATATCGCCTGGCTCGTGCGCCCCATGTATTTATCGAGATCCCGCTCCGAGAAATCGATCCCGAAATGCCGGAACGTATCCATCTTTACCGCCGAGTGTATCGGCTCGCTGTCTATGATTACGCCATCCATATCGAATATGAACGCCGTGAACCGCTCATCTGCCAACAAAATTCCTCCTGTACTCACGCCTGATGTACGCCGATGCCCTTCTTGTTCCGCGCCAGCAGCCCTTTGAACTCCGCCTCCGGCAGCGGCCGGGAGAAGTAATACCCCTGGATTTCCTCGCAGCCGATACTGTCGAGGAAATCGATCTGCGCCTGCGTCTCCACGCCCTCAACGATGGTCGACATATCGAGCCCCTTGGCCATCGTTATGATGGAGCGCATGATCGTATTGGCCCGGCTCGAGCTTTCGACCTCGTGCACGAATGCCATATCGATCTTCAGCGTATCAACCGGCAGATCCTTCAGCATATTCAGTGACGAGTAGCCACTCCCGAAATCATCCATGAGGACCTTGAAGCCATGCTGCCGCAAGTCGCGCACGACCTCCATGAGCTGGTGCGGATTGTCCGTGTAGGCGCTCTCCGTCACCTCCAGCCGCAGCATATCCGGCTTCAGCTCATAGCGCTCGATGAGCCCCAGCAGATACTGCAGCAGGTCAAAATTATAGAAATTCACGCGCGACACATTGACCGACACCGGTACCGGATTCAGCCCCTGCTCAGCGGCATCATGCATGAAGCGGCAGGCCTCCTCCCAGACGAAGCGGTCCAGGCGCACGATGAAGCCGTTGCGCTCGAAAACCGGCACGAAGCGAGCCGGCGATATCATGCCATGCGACGGATGATTCCAGCGCACGAGCGCCTCGGCGCTCACGACGCGGTTCGTATGAAGATTGCAGACCGGCTGCAGATAGATGCTGAACTGATGCTCCTGCAGCGCGAACTCCATGTCGCGCGTAATCATCTGCTCCTCGAGCATGAGGTCGCGCATGCTGTCATCGTAGTAGGCATAGCGCTGCAGGTAGTTCCCCTTCACCCGGTTCATCGCCATATGAGCCCGGTCGCACATCTGATCCACGGGCAGGAAAACATTATCTACCGGATAAACTCCGGCATAGAACAATATATTATGGCTGATGCCCAGCGACTGGATCGTCGCATCGAGCCCCTCGATCACCTGATTCATATCGAACTTGCCGCTCGGCACGCAGAGCGTGAAATGGTCCGCCTCCATACGGCCGCATATCCCCCGCCCATCCGAAAGAATGGACTGGAAATAGACTGCTGCCGTCTTCAATATCAGATTGCCTGTCTCCACGTGGAACAGATCATTGATGACCTTGAAGCAGCTGATATCGAAATATATAATGGCATAGCGGGTACCACGATCCTCCTGCATGAGTGCGGACGCCTTCTGATAGAAAATCTCGCGATTGTACACGCCGGTCAGCTGGTCGCGCTCGATATAGCGGTGCATCTCCACGATCTGCTTATCCTTGGCCACCTGCTCGATCTTGCGCCACTCATTCTCCTGCCGTGCCATGACATTCTTTATGCGGCAGCGCACGATGGTCGGGTTATACGGCTTCACGATGAAATCCGCCGCACCCATCTCCATCGCCTTGGCCTCACTGCTGTCATCATTCGCAGCGGTCATGACGACGACCGGTATATTCATGTAGTCATCCCGGCTCTTCATGCGCGACAGCACTTCGAAGCCATCCATGACCGGCATCACGAGATCGACCAGCACGATGGATATCGGCTGCTGGTCTATGATACTCAGAGCCTCTTTTCCGTTCGAGGCTTCGATTATTGTATATTCATCCTTGAAGAACTGTCGCAGCACGACACGATTGATTTCCACATCATCGACGATCAGCATCATCGGCTTTTCTTCCACAATATCGCCTTCCTTGCCGGACAAGCTTCATGCACAGCCATCCACCGGGTGAACATCGTGCACCATCATTACCGTAACCAACAGATCCCAGGCTGAATCAGCTAGGGAATCAGCCAAGCATACACGCATTAGTTTATTATTTCTCTATACGACTATGAAAATCCTGCTACACAAAAGGCCCTGATGAAAAAACATCAGGGCCTGTGTCTGCCTTGCGAGCAGAATCGGTATATGATATATGGCTTTTTGGGTGACTATAGTTTACCATCATGCTGCGGCACCGTAAAGGACATGAGACCTGTTTCCCCTCTGTATCCTCATAATTATTGGCAAAATCCCCTCGCCTGCGTTATAATGAACAAGATAAGCAAAAACAGGTTCGCGACGAATCAGGAAGGAGTATTACCAGCCTTGAAACTAGACTACATGCTCGACCACATGCCCGACTCCATACGCGCCATCACGACGCAGCGTACATTTGCCCCGGGCGAGGCAATCGTGCGCAAAGGAGACGAGGCAAAACACGTCTATCTGCTGACCGAGGGAAATATCTGCGTCAGCACCGAATTCGCCAGCGGCCAGAGATACAACTTCGGCAAGCTGGACGTTCCCGATCTCATCGGCGATCTCGAAGTCCTGGCCGGACAGCCTTATTTCTCCGCCACCTGCGAGGCACGCACCACCTGCCATGTCATCGCCATGACCGCCGCGACCTTTCTGCAGTGGATGCGCAGCGATGCCACTTTCGCTCTCGCCGTGGCCCAGTTGCTGGCCGCCAAGATGTATCCGACGTCACAGGAAGCCGGCCTCGTGAAATTCCTGCCGAGTCTGGACCGCTTCGAGAGTTATCTCTTAAAATGCCTCGGCGATGTCCATACGAAGACATTCGTACTGCACACAAGCCGCCAGCAGATCGCCGACGACATCGGTACGAGCGTGAAAACCGTCAACCGCAGCGTCGCCAAGCTCCGCGACGACGGCCTGATATCCCTCGTCCACGGCAAGATCGTGCTAAACGAAGAGCAGCAGGCACTGCTGAAACAACAGGTAAGTGATATGAGCTGAATACGAAGTGGCAGTGGAAAATGCTTCTGCATTTTCCACTGCCACTTTTATATTGCTATAATTCTCAGATGAGCCCGCGGTCGCGCAGCCAGCCCTCGCAGTCGTGCTGCCAGTCGTTCGTGTGTGCGGTGAGCTTGTGGCCGAGACCGAATCCGTGGCCGCCCTCGGTGTAGATGTGCAGTTCTGCCGCGATGCCGTGCTTTTGCAGCGCCTGCCAGTAGCGGATGCTGTTGATCGGCGGGACGACATTGTCATCCTCGGCGCAGACGATGAAGGCCGGCGGCGTGCTCCCCGTGACCTGGAGCTCTGATGAGTATTTCTCGGCCGTCTTCTTTGGCGCGTCGAGCCCCATCATCCGCTTCTTCGTCCCCTCATGGCAGTACTCCGGCAACATGCTGATGACCGGATAGCCCAGGATCGTGAAATCCGGCCGTGCACTGACCTGATCTGCCGCATCGACCGGATGATAGACCTGGCGGTCGTAGCAGGTCGACGTGATGCTCGCCATATGGCCGCCCGCTGAAAAGCCCATGATGCCGATGCGTGCGGGGTCGATGCCCCACTCAGCCGCATGGGCGCGCACGACACGCACTGCCCGCTGCCCGTCCTCGAGCGATACATCGAGATGATTCTCGTGCGGATCCGAGGGCAGGCGGTAGTGCAATACGAATACCGTCACGCCGTACGGCGCGAGCCAGTCCGCCACCTCGTACGACTCCTTGTCCACGCAGACGCGGCCATAGCCGCCGCCCGGTCCGACGATGATGGCCGTACCATTCGGCTTCTCCGGCACATAGGCCGTGAGCGTCGGCACATCGATATGCTCGAGGATGCGATCATGCACGGCCGGATCTGTGCTGCGCTCCGTCAGCTTCGTATGGAACGCCACATGCTCCGACCCCGGCGCAGCTCCCGGCCAGAGATTCATCTCCTGGCCATTGGTCAGACCTGCTGCATCGACAAAATGCATCGTGGCCGCTACGATAGCGAAGCAAATCGCTGCCGTCATCCCGACGAACTTCAGCCACCAGCTCATAGTATCCTCATTCCTCATATATACCATCTTTTCTTCACTTCTCGTACGTTACGTCCTCTTTCTTGAGGTTCTCATAGTTCTTCAGCTTATCCGGCTTCACATTCTTGAAATGAACGCGGCGCAGCGTGATATCGTGATGCGGCTTGCCCTCGACGCCCTCGATCTCGAGACCGGCCTTACCCGTATTCTCGACATTGCAGTCCTCGATGAGCATATTCTTGAACTCGCCAGCATCCACGCCCTTGAACTTGCCGACAGCATTCTCATCGACATAGCGCGTCGTAAAGACGAAAGCCTGGTTCTTGATATTCTTCAATACGTTATGGCGGAATACACTGTCACGGCCACCGCCGCCGACGTTGCTGCTGGTTTTGCAGCGGAAGCCAACCTCGGTGCCCTCGAACACATTGTCCTCACCGAGAACCTTCTCGATCCAGGAGGCTGTATGACTGCCAAGCGTGATTCCGCCATGAGCCCGGTGCACATAGTTGTTGAACAGCCAGGCCTTGCCAACTGGCGGCAGACTCTGAGCCTTTTCCCCCACACCAGCACTGAAATTGATCGCATCATCGCCGCTGTCCATATAGCAGTTCATGACCTTATAGCCCGAGCCTGTATAGTCGATAACATCACCATTGTTGACATCGTACGTCAGAAACTTATTATTATTGAACGTAACGTCATCGCCGAAGTTCACGACCACCATATGCATGGACGGGTTGACGAACGTCACTCCCTCGACGTAGAGGCCTTTGACATGATTCAGCATGACCGTCGAGCCGCGGCCATTATAGCCCTCCTTGAAATCCCGGTCATCATTCTGCATCAGGTACTCGGTCTGGGCCTTGGCCAGCACGCCATAGGCATCGAGGTCCGGGAAGCGGCTCTTCTTGCCCGAGCCATCATCGCGATTCGCAGCCTTCATATAGTGGCCATCTGCCGCCTGCTGCCAGCCGCTGCCATCGATGGTTCCCTCACCGACGATGCGCAGATTCTCCACATCGCGACAATTCAGCAGGCCATTGTAGCGGCCGTTATCCTGCATCTGATAATCGCCGACCGCCGCCGAGCACTTCAGCACTGCGCCCTTGTCGAGTTTCAGCGTCATATGGCCGTGCAGCTCGACAGCTCCCGATACGAATGTACCGGCCGGCACCTCCAGTATACCACCATGCGGCGTAGCGTCGATCGCTTTTTGCAGCGCCTGCGTATTGACCGTCTGGCCATCGCCCTTCGCACCGAAATCCGTCAGCTTCACGACCTTCGGCGTCGCGATGGTCTTGACCTTCACGGCCTTCGAGTCGGCCGATTCCTTGCCATCCTTGCCCACGGCGCGCACGGTGAACGAATACTCCGTCCCCGGCGTCAGGTTCTTCACCCCATAGCTATGGAAAATGAGCAGATCGCCGCAGAGCTCCTTGTTCTCCGCCTGGAACTTTGCCATGGCCTGCGTGCCGTACGTGTCGATTGGCGTCTTCGTCGTGCCGATGAGCTTGCCATTCTCGTAGACATTGTAGTACTGCGCATCATCGCCCTGCGCCGGACGGTCCCAGCAAAGCCAGGTCGTCGTATCGGACGTCGACAGCGACGGCACCTGGACGCCGGTAGGTGCCTGCGCGGCAAAGGCACTGGCCGAGAGGGCCAGGCAGATTGCACTCGTCAGCGCTGCAATTCTCTTCTTGTATGACATTTTTATTTCACCTCAAAAAATACTTCAAGCCCGTTTATGCGGATTCCAGCCATCGAGATACTTGTGCGGCGTGGCCGCTTTGGCCTGCTTGTCCGTCAGCTGCTTGCGGTTGCCCTTCGGCGTGCCCTGCACGGCGTACTTGCCCGTATTCTGATACTCGTAGAGCCGGTTGTCCTCCGGCTGGAATACCCCGTACTTGTTCTTCATGCTGTTCCAGCCCTTGTCCATGATCGGCGTATCGATCTGGCACTCGCGGAACACGGCCGCCGAGTTCACCTCGCGCTTCTCCGAGGACGGATGCCACGGCCGGCCGAGCAGCACATTGTTCGGTGCCTTGATCTTGCTCGTCAGATGGCAGCGATAGAACAGGAATCCCTTGTCCTGTGCCAGCGTCGACGGTGCCGTTATGTAGCCGCGCGACTTGCTCTTCGTCTTGCGATCGAGCGAATGAATCTCGCAGCGGTCGAATACGGCCGTGCCCTGCCCGAAGATGAAGTCCACATCACCCTCGATATAGCAGTCGCGATAGTACTGACGCCCTGCGTTCGCATAGAGCGTATCCTGCCGCCCGAGGAACCGGCAGCCGTAGAACGAGCTCTTGTCCGCCTCGTCCGTCACCGCGAACGCCTGCACTGCCTTCATCTTCTTGTCGGCGCGCCGGGCCTCCGTCGGGAAATCATTGGCAAACGTCACATTGACCGCCTGGAAATTCTTCGCGTTCGACGTGATCTTCACGGTCGCGCACTCCATCGTATAAGTCTTCTTCGAGCCATTCGTATCGCCCGGGCGCAGCGGCGTCCCCTCGGCATCATCCCATACGATGGTAGCCATACGACGCGAGTCGCCGATAAGCGTCAGATTCGGGATATCGATGACCACCTTCTCGCGGAACGTCTGCGGTGACAGCCGGATAACCGTCCGCTGCGCGCCCTGCTTCTGTGCGAAGCGCAGCGCCGCCGTCAGCGATGGCTCGATGATCTGCCCCGTACTGTCTACCGTAGCCGAGGAACGGCTGGCATCGACGAGGATATTCACCTGCGCCTGCGCGGCCTCCGCGACCACCGGCTGCATCCCGCCGGCCGCCGGCACAAAGCCGAGCCCCGTGCCAAGCACGAACCCCAGTGCAACCGCCGCGGCTAGTTTGCTGTTCGACATAGACTTACCTCCTATTCATAAAAAGGCCGCCGCAGCTGATCCTGCGGCAGCCCATTGAAAGCCTTCCCCTATGGGGAAGATGACGTTATGCAAGCTGCCCCCATTGGGGGAAGTGCCGAGCATAGCGAGGCGATAGGGGTGGCGAGGCACTCTGTAGCGGTCGGTAACACATTGATGGTTCGGCTGCTTGGGCTTTTCGATTGGTGGGCCGTTTACGCTTTGATACTCGAGTCTTTTTTCCGGCTCGCCACCCCCACCACCGCTAGCGCGGTCCTCCTCCCCCAAAGGGGGATGCTCCTTTTCTCAGTACCTTCATCCACCGCTAGCGCGGTCTCTACTATTTACTTCTTAGTCGTAGCTGCCTTCTTTGCTGCCGGCTTCTTATCCTTCTTTGTCTGGCTCTGCTTTACATTCTCGAATGCGATGTTCTTCGCGTTCGTGATGCTGTACGGAGCACCGTCCGTGATCTTCAGATTGCGGAACGTGATGTCGTGATGCATGCCGGCGCCCGGCTGGCCCTCGATCTCGATGGCCGCCTTCTTCGTGCCGTCGACCGTGCAGTTCTCGACGAGGATATTGTAGAACGCACCCGGCTTCGTAGCTTTCGGGAACGAGGCCGCTGCATTCGGATCGGAGTAGCCCGTCGTCGCGATGAAGAAGTTCTTCAGCAGGTTGCGTGCCGCATTGTTGCGGAACGTGATGTCGCGGGCACCGCCGCCATTGGCCTGGTTCGACTTCATGCGCAGCGCGATCTCGGTACCATCGATGACATTGTCCTCGGCCAGCAATTTCTGGATGTAGGCTGCCGTATGGCTGCCCATGACCACCGCACCATGACCATGATGGAACGAGTTGTTGAATATCCAGATATTCTCCGTCGGATGATCCTTCTCACCGAGTGCGCCCTGGCCGGCGGCGAAGTTCACGCAGTCATCACCGGTATCGAACACATTGTCCATGACCTTCAGGCCCGAGCCGTGGCCGAACTCGATACCATCGCCGTTGTTGCAGTTGTAGGTGCGGAACTGATTGTTCTCGAGCGTCACATCATTGCAGTGCTGGGCGATGAACGTATGGTTGGCCGGATTGCGCATCGTGATGCCCGCCACATAGACGCGGTCGACGCCCTGCAGCAGGATCAGGCTCGAGCGGCGCGGATAGGCCTTGTTCTCGTCCAAATGCTCATGCTCCTCGAGGTATTTCACCTGGTTGGCGGCGAGGATACCTATGTTCAGCACGTGATTTTTCTTCAGTGTACCGTCCTTGTTCTTGCCCTTCTCACGATAGAGGTAGTTGCCGTCAGCGCCCTTCTTCCAGCCGTTGCCGTCGATCGTGCCCTCGCCGACGATGCGGATATTCTGCAGGCGTTTGCCGTCTGTGCCCGGTTTTGCATTGATCAGCGCGTAGTAGCGCTCATCCGAGAGGTACGGATAGAGCTTGTAGTGATACGGATACATCTCTGCATCCTCGGAGCCGAGCAGTGTAGCACCCTTCTGGATATCGAGCGTCATATCGCTCTTGAGCCAGATCGCACCGGTCTTGTATACGCCGGCCGGGACGACGACCGTGCCGCCGACCGGGCACTTCTGGATGGCCTTCTGGATGGCTGCCGTATTCAGGGTCTTGCCATCGCCGACCGCGCTGAAATCGGTGATCTTCACCGTGCTGGACTGCTGACCGACCGTGACCTTCACCGTATTCGAATCCGCTGACTCATCGCCGTTCTTGTCGAGCGCGCGGACCGTGAAGACATGCTTCGAGCCCGGCTG
>Ga0256404_1008210_pt1 | contig 15877 bp, 15 predicted proteins | sample RumenRJG_01DNA_FD_185990 | JGI IMG/M metagenome (GOLD analysis project Ga0256404, IMG submission 185990) | Bovine rumen microbial communities from Lethbridge, Alberta, Canada - RJG_01 | ecosystem: Host-associated > Mammals > Digestive system > Stomach > Rumen | place: Canada: Alberta | collected...
TGTTCCCTGAAGAGCAGCAACGAGAGATTCTGTTACAGGCTGAGCTGTTCCGCTTCCGAGTGGGGATAGCGCTGTATCAACAATATCTACGCCTGCGTATGCAGCCATGAGGTATGTCATCTCGCCTACGCCTGTTGTATCGTGCGTATGAAGGTGAATCGGAAGATCCGTATTGGCCTTCAGTGCCTTTACGAGAGAGTACGCTGCCATTGGAAGAAGAAGTCCGGACATGTCTTTGATGCAGATTGTGTCTGCGCCCATCTGCTCGAGTTCCTTTGCTAGTTTAACAAAGTATTCTTCGTTGTGAACCGGAGAGAGCGTGTATGAAAGCGCAATCTCCATGGTGCCGCCGTATTTCTTTACGGACTTGATGCACTGCTCAAGGTTACGTACATCGTTAAGCGCGTCGAACGCTCTAACGATATCGATACCCTCGTCTATCATGTGGTGGCAGAACTCGTCAACTACGTCGTCAGCATAGTTTCTGTAGCCAAGAAGATTCTGTCCACGGAGAAGCATCTGAAGCTTGGTGTTCGGGAGATGCTTTCTAAGAGTTCTCAGTCTATCCCACGGATTCTCGTTCAAGAATCTAAGGCATGAGTCATATGTCGCTCCACCCCAGCACTCTAGTGAATAGTATCCGATAGAATCGAGAATCTCGAGCGCCGGAATCATCTCCTCCGTTGTCATTCTGGTCGCTGCCTGCGACTGATGCGCGTCACGAAGGATTGTATCCGTAACCAATAATTTTTTATCTGTTGCAAATTCCATTTTATTTCTCCATTTTTGTTTTTCATTGGGGACGGTTCTACTTGTAAATTTTGTACAAGTAGAACCGTCCCTCTTGTTAAATTTTTGCAAGTAGAACCGTCCCCATTGTAAATTAGTTGCCGAATAGGGTTATGAGTGTACCGGCAGCGATTGCGGAGCCGATTACGCCGGCAACGTTCGGTCCCATGGCATGCATGAGAAGGAAGTTTCCTGGGTTCTCTTCTTGTCCGACTTTCTGCGATACACGAGCTGCCATCGGTACTGCGGATACTCCGGCGGATCCGATGAGCGGATTGATCTTTTCCTTTAGGAAGAGGTTCATGAGCTTTGCAAGAAGCACTCCACCTGCGGTTCCGAATCCAAAGGCAACAACGCCCATAAAGATTATCGCGAGTGTCTTTGGTGAAAGGAATGTTGATCCTGTTGCTGTAGCGCCGACGGAAACGCCGAGGAATACAGTAACAATATTCATAAGTTCGTTCTGAACGGTCTTGCTGAGACGCTCTGTTACGCCGCACTCTTTAAAGAGGTTTCCAAGCATCAGACATCCAACGAGTGGTGCTGCAGATGGAACAAGGAGTGCAACTACAAGTGTAACTACTATCGGGAAGATAATCTTCTCTGTCTTGCTTACTTCGCGGAGAGGCTTCATGATGATTTGACGCTCTTCCTTTGTTGTAAGAAGTCTCATGATTGGCGGCTGAATTACCGGAACCAGCGCCATATATGAATATGCGGAAACGGCGATAGGTCCGAGAAGCGCCGGTGCAAGCATTGCTGTAACAAAGATTGCAGTCGGGCCGTCAGCACCGCCGATGATTCCTATAGAACTTGCTTCAGGTCCTGTGAATCCGATGAGTCTAGCTGCAACGAATGTGATAAAAATACCAACCTGTGCAGCTGCTCCGAGGAGGAGGCTCTTTGGATTTGCAATCAGTGGACCAAAGTCTGTCATTGCGCCAACGCCCATAAAGATCAGGCACGGATAGACGCCTAACTTGATTCCAAGGTAAAGGATGTCGAGAAGTCCTGTGGATACCGTATCCCCTACTTTGACGCTGGACAGAATCGCTTCAGATACGCCGAGCTCCTGAAGCTCTGTCAAAAGTTCTTGTGTAACTGCTCCACCACCGAATAGTTCCCAATGCACGTGTCCGCCTGCAAAGAGAATCTCGTGATAGATTCCTGCTCCCGGTAGGTTTGTGAGAAGCATACCAAATGCAATCGGAACCAAAAGCAGTGGTTCAAATTTCTTGACGATACCCAGGTACAAGAGTACGCAGGATATCACAAGCATAATGAGGCATTTCCAGTTTTCGCCCACAAAGAATTGAGCGAGTCCTGTGTTGCCGAAAAAATCAATTATTGCTCCCATGTCTTCCTCGCCCTCTTATTGAACAGTACAAAGAACCTGTCCGGATTCAACAGTTGTGCCTGCGCTTACGGTAACCGAAGTTACGGTTCCGTCCTTTGGACACATGATTTCATTTTCCATCTTCATTGCTTCAAGGATCATAAGGACGTCGCCCTTCTTTACTGCGCTTCCTTGAGCAACATTTACCTTAAGGATATTGCCCGGCATTGGTGCATTGATTGCTTCGCCTGCGCCTGCGGCTGCTGCAGGTGCCGGAGCCGGTGCTGTCGGTGCTGGTGCTGGTGCCGCTGCTGCCGGTGCTGCTACAGGTGCTGCTGCCGGTGCTGCTGATGCGCCACCCGAGATATCCTCGAGTTCTACTTCATAAGTTGTTCCATTAACATTAACTCTGTACTTTTTCATTTTTCCTTCCTCTATCTTTTCGCTTTATCAAAAAGACTTCGCGTTTCTCTCTTTCTCTATCGCTCTGTCAAAACTAACTTTGTTTAATAAGTGTTTAATGCGTGTTTAATTGGCTTAAGCAACCTGCTTAATAGAATTAATTCTTATGCCACTGACATCAGTTCCCATATCATCTGCAATCGCAGCAGCAATCGCAGCTACAACATCAGGCTCAAGCTTTGCCTGTGGTAAAGCTGCTCCACCAGGAGCTGCCCCGAGTGCGGGTGCCTTATTTACATCTGCTCCTGCGGCATTTACTTTGTGACCTAAAACCTTTCCCATAATTGTCACGGCAACAATAAGTACAACGAGTCCAAAGAACACGATGCCTACACCCATGACTACAACAAACCAATTTGCATATTCCATATAAAATCTGTACCTCCTCAGGTCGATAATTAATAACTTTCACTATTTTAGCACAGTTTTCAACATTATAATAGGAAATTGTTTGTTTTTTGACAATTGTTTTTTGTTATCATATATGATAATATTTAGATGGACGCTATTATCATATATGATAATATTAATTCCGTGTGCTCCTTCCTACCGGGACAAAGGAGGATATTATGGCAAACGATAAAACAAAGAAAATCCACAGAAAAGAAGAACGAAAGAGCATACGTGACGAGGTCAAGCTTGATCACGACCTTAGAATGCGTATCGCACGCGCTATCGCAATCGAAAGATGGTCCGGCGAGATGAGCCAGCGCGAGTTAGCTGAGATCCTTGAAACAAAAACCTCAAGCATTTCGCGTATAGAAAAAGGCGAACAGAATTTAACCGTTGATTATGTTGAAGCAATTGCAAAAGCCTTTGATAAAGAAGTGCATTTTGTATTTGAGGATCATAAGATTAAATACGGTGATACGTCCGAATACGAACTTAAGCTGTATGACAACCCTCTATTACGCTTCAAACTTATCAGGAGCGGCGGAACATTAAATGCGGAGATATTGGAAATCGACGAAGAGATGCGCGATCTCTTCCCTCTTGATTTGGAAGTTTCACCTGAAGGCATTTTGAAATGGCTAAGAAAGAGAGTTGTTCCCAAGAATAGAGAATTGGTCGGCAACATACTGAGCTCCCTAGGACTGTCGATGGATGACCTAAAAGGAATAATTGATGTCTGCATGGGGCTATCTCTGAATGACAGCTACTGGGTAACACAAACTACATTCGAAGGGGAGTTTTCAAAATATAATTTGTATAAAAACCGTTTTGATGAAATCATTTCATTGATTGCGTATATAGGATATGGTGACGTGAGCCGTGGCTTTGGTACAACACCCGAACTCACAACGGGCGGTATGCTACGTAAGGCTTGGCATTTTTCGTCAACAAAAGGCATTCATCTATACAAGGCCGGGACCTCTGACTTTGCCAACGCGGGTAACGAGCCATTTAGCGAATTCTATGCATCGCAGGTTGCCGAAAAAATGGGGCTGCATCACGTCCACTATGACTTAGCGAACTGGCACAGAAGCATCGCCTCCAAATGCAAACTCTTCACCAATATAGACACGTCCTATATTCCAATTGGACGCATCGTGCCAACCGGCGGAATAGATGCTTGCATAGATTATTACAAAAAACTCGGCGATGAATTCTACCAGGAACTCGCAAGCATGTTAGTATTCGATGCTGTGATTGTGAACGAGGATAGACATTTCGGAAATTTTGGTGTGCTCAGGGATAATTTATCAGGAAAAATCATTTCTCCCGCCCCCATTTTTGATAACGGACTATCGCTCCTCTGCTATGGAATGAAAAGCGACTTCGAAGATAATCTTGAAGAGTACATTAATGGACGGACCAATCCATACGGCTCCGAGAACCAGTTCATCGCTCTTGCAAAGCGCGTCATGGGACCCAAACAAAAAGAAGAGCTCCGCCACCTAATCAACTTCCGCTTCCAAGAAAGCGACGTGGCAAACCTCCCCTCCTGGCGAACAAGCGCCCTCGAAGAAATGATTCGCGCAAGAGCCAAGCTCCTGCTCAAGTAATTTACAATGGGGACGGTTCTACTTGCGAAAATTTGCAAGTAGAACCGTCCCCTTTTTTAATTATTCGAATGGGAATGTGTATGGCAGGTTGTATTTGTCGCGGAGTTCGATGAATTCTTTTTGGACGGATTCGCTTACGGGAACGCCTTTGTCGCGGCGCTCGAGCCATACGTCATATTCTTTTTCTCCGGCTGTGTAGATTCTTGATTCGCCGGGTGCTTTTTCGGATGCGCGGAGCTCCTTAAGAATCTCGGTTGTGATTCTCTTGAACTCATCGAGGCCCATGAAGGCTTCGGGGTCTATTGCAATAAAGAAATGGCCGAGGTGATACGGCTGTTTGCTTCCATCAGCAGCGACACCGTTCAGCATCTTTAGGAATGCTCCTCCCTGGAGTGCTGCAGAGAGAATCTCAACTACTGTTGCATAGCCGTAACCTTTGTACCCTGCAAGTTCTTCGCCTATTCCGCCGAGTGGGGCGAGCGCTGCTTCGCCCTTTGTCAGCGCTGTTAGTATTTCGTTGCTGTCTGTCATCGCGTTTCCCTCGTGACCTATTACCATGCCGGCGGGAGTGTCTTTTCCGCTGCGCGCGTAGTACTCAATTTTTCCGCGCTGGGTGATTGACGTAGCGCAGTCCAAGCAGAATGGAAATTCTTCATCGGTCGGAAATGCCACTGTGAGTGGATTTGTTCCGAGCATATTTTCAACACCAAAGGTCGGAGCAATTGAAGGTCTTGCATTTGTTCCTGTAATTCCGATGAGCCCTGCCTTTGACGCCATCATTGTCCAGTAGCCTGCGATTCCGTAATGCGTGGAGTTACGGATTGCGGCCATACCCATACCGTAGGTCTTGGCCTTTTCAATTATGCTCTCCATCGCCTTATGCGACGCAACCATTCCCATGCCGTCGTGCGCATCGACAACGAGCGTCGTCGGCGTCTCTTTGATCACCTCATACTCGGTCACAGGTTTCTGGATGCCCGCGTTAATTCTATCAATATAAATTGGCTTGAAACGATTGCAGCCGTGGCTTTCTATTCCGCGTCTGTCACTCTCCATGAGAACGTCCGCACAAATCCTAGCGTCGTCCTCCGGAACACCTACAGCTTTAAAAACATCAATCATAAAATTTTCGATTGTTTCCCAATCAACATACGGACGGCCTTGGTCGTCTCTTAAGATGTCACTCATGTCTAACCTCTCCTCTTTGCTTTTTTATGCGTCTTTTGTTTATCAAGTTTTGCTTATCAGATTTTGTCTGAAACTTTTGTCTGAAACTTTTGCTTGTCGTCTATAGATATAATATATTCTCTACACCGAGCGCGTCGGCTTCATCCTTGTCGTGTGTGATAAGAATGACAGTCATGCCCTGCGTCATTTCTTTTATGAACTCAACAGTTTTTGTTTTTGTTTCGTCGTCGAGCCCCTTGAATGGTTCATCAAGAAGGATGACTTCACCTGGGTCCGCCGCGAGCAAAGCGCGCAGGAGCGAAACTCTCCGCGTCATTCCTCCGGAGTATTCGCTGACTGGTTTTTTGATGTCGCTTTCGTCATCAAGTCCGACGGCTGCCATCGCAGTTTTCACGGCATCTACACTCAAGCTTTCATTAACTAGCCTTATATTTTCTTCCGCAGTCATATAATCTAGGAGTCTGTCCTCTTGGAATGTCACGGCTACCTTCGGTGCTTTCTCTTTTATCAGCGCGCCTTCGCCCTCTCCTATATTAAACAGTTTTTCAAATGATATATTCCCTGCGTCCGCAGTCTCAAGGCCCGCTATGATTCTTAAAAGCGTCGTCTTGCCTTCACCCGATGGCGCCATGATTGCATTTATCTTTCCCGCCGGGAAAACAAAGTTTATATTATCCAGAACTTTTTGCTCATCATATGATTTAGTTACGCCACTTAACACAATCGACGTTGCCGCTTCTACTGTCATCTTTACATCGCTGCCATTGGCACTCGTTACATGCGATGCGGAGTCTGCGTTAAGAACTGTATCACTTGCAGCATCATTTCCATTAGGCGACGATAGTTTTTTAAGTGACGCACCCGCGCGTTCCACTATCCACAGAAAACCCTTTTCCATCAAAAGACTAAGAAGCACTATTCCGATGGTCCACGCAAGAAGGTCTGCTGTCTCAAGATAAATCTTTGCTTGGTGGAGCATTGCGCCGATTGAACCCTTTGGTGTTCCGATTACTTCTGCGGCCACACCAGCCTTCCAAGCCATTCCGACCGCAGTCTTGCATGCGGATCTGAAATATGGATAAACCTGCGGGAGATAGATATATCGCCTCGTCTTTGATGGTGCGAGCCTAAACACCTGCGCCATCTCAAGAAGCGACTTGTCCGTCTCGGCTATTCCGGTAAATACATTCTCGTAAATCGTCGGAAGCACTATCATGAATGAAATCAAAACTGATAGATGCTTTGACGAAAAACAAATCAGCGCAAGTATGATGAACGATGCAATCGGCACCGCGCGAATCACGAGCATGATTGGAGCAAAGAGCTCGCGAACCCTTTTATGTTTTGCGGAAAGCGCCGCAAGAATTACTCCGACGAGAACCGCTAGCAAAAATCCGATTGCGATTCTTATAAACGAACCAAGAACCGAAAGCCAAAAACCGCTCGTGATTGCGAGTTCACCAAATCGAGTAATCGCCTTTATCGGCGACACAAGAAAAATTTCCTTATTAAGTAGGCGCGCCGCGATTTCCCAAATGATGAGCCACACCGCCACCGCCCAGAGTTTTATACTGCCATTCCTCTTCATGCCCTTATTATACTTCAAAAATTAGCATTGGGGACGGTTCTACTTGCAAATTTTTGCAAGTGGAACCGTCCCCAATGTAAAAGCTAGCGGTAGAAGTCGTCTCCGGGGACTGTTCCGCCGATGGCCTGTGGGTTTTGGGCTGCAAGGACTGAAAGATATCCTTCGAGTGCGACCTTCATTTCTATGCCGTCTATGAATACGATATTGCATGACGGGATTGCTTTTTCTGCGATTGCTGCAGGAACGATATCGAAGGCTTCGATTTTCTGCGCGGCTTCTTCTATGTTTGCGTTCACGTATTCAACGGAATTCTTGTAGTCCTCCATGAATGCTGCAACTAGCTCGGGGTGAGCTTCTGCAAATTCTTTTCTTACAATTGTTACGCCGGTCAAAAGCGTGGATGGAGACTCTTTTCCTTCCTGTGTCTTTGCCCACTCGTCGGTGAGGTCGAGCGCCACGCGGAGACCCTCGGCTTTAGTCATTGCTGTTGTAACAAAGGGCTGCGGAAGCATCGCTACTCCATCCTCGGATTCAAGAAGCGCGGAAAGGCATTCAGCATGCTCGCTCTTCCATTCTATGTTTACGTCGTTATCCGGATCGATTCCGTTTTCGGAGAGAATGAATCTCAACGCGTACTCAGGTGTTGCCCCCTGTCCGCTGGCAAAGATAGTTTTTCCCGCAAGATCTGATGCGCTACTAACTGACTCGCCTTTTTCAATTATATATATTACGCCGAGCGTATTGATATTGAGAACCTGAACGCCGCCCTCGGTTTTGTTGTATATAACGGAAGCGAGGTTTGCGGGTACTGCAGCTATGTCGGCCTTACCTTGGATGATGAGCGGTGCGACTTCGTCAGGCGCGGCAAGAAGTTGGAATGAATAAGCTTTTCCTTCGGGCGAACTGAGCGCTGCTTTGGACATCATCTCTACCATGCCCATTGCTGTCGGGCCTTTAAGCGCTACAACATTTATAGGAGCAGCGTCAGCCTCTGCATCGCCTGCATCTTCAGCATCATCCTCGGCATCGCCTGCATCTTCGGCTGCCTCATCTCCCTCAGCCTCAGCATTACCCTCAACATCAGCCTCTCCGCTCGTAGTCGGCTCCGCCTCCTTCTTTGCGCAGGCGCTAAGCCCCATCGCCACTAGCAATACTATCATCAAAACTACGATGGCTCTCTTTTTCATTTTTCCTCCAGATCAAATAACAATAGCATCAAGAATTATAATACCCGAATTATTAGGCATTACTCATAAAAAGAGGCCTTGCGGCCTCTTTAATCTTTTTCACAAATAACTCTCACAAGACTATTCGAGCTTCTCTTCTACTGCTTCAACTACTTCTTCAACTTTTGCTTCGGCTGCGTCAACAACTTCTTCTACCTTTGCTTCTACAGCTTCAACTTTGTCGTCAGCTTTTCCGAGCTTTGCTTCTACAGCATCCTCTACCTTGTCGAACTTCGCTTCTGCAGCATCCTTTGCTGCTTCAAATCTTGTCTCTACCTGTTCCTTGAGTTCGCTTGTCTTAAGAACAGCCTGATCCTTAAGCTCTGTAGCCTTTGCTTTGATCTTGTCGTCGATGTCTGTCTTATCGAGAGCTTCGGCAACCTTTTCCTTTGCTGCCTTTGCTGCGCCAACAACCTTCTCGTCGAGGTCTGTCTTGTCCAGAATCTCGTTAGCCTTTGCTTTGATCTTATCGTCGATATCTGTCTTCTCAAGAACTGCGTCAGTTTTTCCTCTTAACTTTGCAAAAAAGTCTTTAAGTCCCATTGTCATTCTCCTTCCAATATTTTGTTTCACAACGGTTTCATTATATCACGTTTTTATCTATGTGCTATTCCAAATTTTGAATTATAGCCTCGTTGTTTTCAGATATGCAGCGCACCGTCACACGCGACTGGTCGTCAAACGTACAGGTGAAAAGCGAGAGGTCCCATTCGCTGTCGCACATATTATCTACGTCGGCAGGAGAAAGGACTTCCTGGAGCGCAACCGAATACACAAACTGGTTTCCGTCCATATCTATAAAGATTATCGGGTCTCCGTCCTGAAGGTCTCTGATTCTTCTAAAGTGGCTGGCAAAATTATGCGCGCAGAGCACAAAATTATTTGTGTAAGGCGAGCCAAAGAACCTGCATGGTCCCGCAAGAAGCTCTTCATAGGAGAACTCAGCGATTATCGGAAGCTCCACCCCAAGAGTCGGCATCTGAAGAACGCCCACGCATTCATGACCGTTAATTATTGCTCGCGGCATCTCCATCTCCGGATTTCTGACGTAGTCAGGAGTCTCCTCAAGATCCGTGTCGTAATCCTCCTGGCCCGTTTCAATTACGCTCTTGACCTGCCCAAGAATCGACTCCGCCTCTGCACCGGCATTTCTATCACCTATGAAATTGTAGATAACAAGACCGAGCGCCGCAAAAAGAAGCAGCAGCCCTATGGCCATCAAAAGATTTCCTTGTCGTCTTGCATGTACATTCATAGCAATCTCCGTAATGACTTATTTTCTCTTTTTCAAAATCGCATCTACGTTTATCTGCGAAAGGTCCAATCTCTCAAGCGCCAAATCTGCAAAGTCAAGATTCAGCTCCTGCCCCATATCCTCTTGCTCCTCTTCTTTTTTCTTTCTACGTCTCGGGTCAAACATGACGATGAAGAACAAAGCAAGGAGTACCGGCGCCGCCATTACAGGAGCGACGATTGCCGGCTTAATCTGGTTGGCATTTGACTGGATTCTATAGATGTATCTTTCTGCGTCGAGCGTGGATACTCTGCGCCCTCTTACGAGAAGTCTGTGCGTATTGATTCCGTAAGGAGTACAGGTAACCATGGTGCAGTAGTCCTCGCCGCGTTCGAGCTGCAGCGCCGAAAGGTCCTGCGGCTCAACTATTCTGATCTGATCCACTTCGTAAATCAGAACGGTGTTATATATATTGAGAGCAAAGGTATCACCAACCTGCAGTCTATCAAGATCCGTAAAGAGTCTGCTTGAAGGAAGTCCTCTGTGTCCGGATATTACGCAGTGCGATCCATCTTCGGGATCCATGACCTCACCCTTTTCGTCATCAAAGGTCTTTGCGCCTACCGGAAGACTTGTTCCTTCGATGTGGCCGATGCCCTTTGCAAGAGTTCCTTCATCAACTCCGTGATAAATCGGGAGTCTTACGTCGATACTGTTGATCTCTATAAATCCCATTACGCCATTGTCGCCGGCGTTAAGCTCAGCCTCGTAAGCAACTCGTTCTTCGTCGTTCATGGCCCACATGATGCCCTTTGAAACCATCGCCTGGTTATACTCAAGCGCACTTGCAATCTGGGCTTCTGCAACCGACGTATCTATAGCTTCGATTTCGGAAATATATTGTTCAAGTACTCTTGACTGTCTGGTGCTGTTCCACCAGTTAGAGAATGACGGATAGAGCAGAAGCCCCGCGCCCACGATAAAAATCATAATGAGAAGTATGCTCACTATGTTTCGCGCAAGCCAAGAAGACTGCTTCTTCTTTTTCTTGAGAGCCTTCCCGCTTCTTCCTCTATTTACAGCTTTCCCTGTATAGACAGCTGTTGCCAATTCCTAAATCCTCCGTTTCTATTTTTGGGCACCAAAAAGGCACACAAAAACATTCATATTATTTTACTATATAATAGTAGAAATGTGAACACCCAAAAGTAGGATATTGCGCCTAGATAAAGCGCCTGTAGAATATCAAAATTGCGATTAACAAAACGAGCAAAACACCTGCAAATACGTCGTTTTTACCGAATTTGATGGCATTCATTCTGGTTCTTCCGCGACCGCCCCTATAGCACCTTGCCTCCATGGCCATGGCGAGGTCCGAGGCAATCCTGAACGCGCTAATAAATAGCGGAACCAGAATAGGTATAAGTGACTTTGCTCTCTGGAGGATGTTTCCGGTTTCAAAGTCCGCGCCTCTCGCCTGCTGCGCCTTCATAATCTTATCGGTCTCGCTAAGAAGCGTCGGTATAAATCTTAGAGCTATCGACATCATCATGGCAATCTCGTGGGACGGTACGCCGATTCTTCCGAGCGGCGACATGAGTTTTTCTAGTCCGTCGGTGAGTTCAATCGGTTTTGTTGTAAGTGTAAGGAGCGAGCTGCTTATGATGAGAAGAATGAGTCTCAGCCCCATGAACAGCGCGCGGTAAATACCCTCTTCAGTTATCTTGAGAAATTTCCACTGCCAAAGGATGCGCCCATCTACCATAAAAATATTTAGGAAGAATGTGAACGCTAAAATCATCATAATCGGTTTCATTCCGCGAAGAATAAACGAAAGCGGAATGCGAGAAATGCTCACGATAATTCCAAGCGCAAAAGTGCAGATTGCAAAGCCAACAAAATCCTTTACCAAAAAGAGCGAAACGATGAACGCAAAGACGCCGAGAATCTTGGTTCTCGGATCGAGTTTATGAATCGGTGAATTGCCTGAATAATATTGTCCCAGCGTTATGTCTCTAATCATGTTTTGTTAGATAATATAAAATCTCTTTCTTTGCTTCTTCTATATGAATTATGTCCGTCTTTATGTCGCAGCCTGCTTCCTTTATCGCGCAAAGGAGCTGTGTGACGGGCGGAACGGAGAGTCCGATTTCGGAGAGCTCTTCCGCTTTTGCAAAGACCTCTTCCGTCGTTCCCTGAATCACCATCCTTCCGGAGTTCATCACCAGGACTTTGTCGGCGAGCTCTGCGACATCTGCCATATTGTGACTGACAAAGATGATGATGTTATTCTCGCGGTCGTGGATATGCTTTATCATATCCAGGATGTCCCTATGCGCACCCGGGTCAAGTCCAGCGGTTGGTTCATCCAAAATCAGAACCTTCGGTTTCATCGCGATTACTCCCGCGATTGCAACTCTCCGCTTTTGACCGCCGGATAATTCAAACGGCGACCTCTCCGCGATTTCGTTATAGTCGAGCCCGACAAGGTCGAGAGCTTCTCTAACGCGGGCTTCTATTTCTTCTTCGGTGAGTCCGAGGTTTCTCGGGCCGAAGGCTACGTCCTTTGCTACAGTTTCATCAAAGAGCTGATACTCAGGATACTGGAACACAAGTCCGACTTTTCTCCTTACGTCGCGCATGATGGTCTTGGGATCCGTAACCTCTGTGTCATCTATTTTGATGGTGCCACTGGTCGCTTTTATAAGGCCGTTCAGATGCTGAAGGAGCGTTGATTTTCCGGATCCGGTGTGACCGATGATTGCGACGACCTCGCCATCTCTGATGTCAAAGCTTACATCGTCCAGCGCCTTTTGTTCATCGGGCATTCCGGGGCTATATATATGCGAGAGGTTTTTTACTTCTATTGGCATATTACACCTCCCCTTCGTCTGCTGTGCTGTGCGACAAAAAATCAATCAGTTCTTTTTCCGTAACGATACTCTTTGGAACATCGACTCCTTGCGCGCGTAGATAATCCGCGATTTCTACAGCCATAGGAACATCAAGGCTCGCGCCTTCAATAACCTCGCTCTTGGAGAATACCTCCTCCGGAGTTCCGTCAAGAAGAATGCTTCCGCGGTCAAGAATTATTACGCGGTCGGCGCGCACCGCCTCGTCCATAAAATGCGTAATCAAAACAACAGTGATGCCGCTATCGTGAAGTTCCTCAATGGCATTCATGATGTCTTTGCGACCGGATGGGTCAAGCATCGCAGTCGGCTCATCAAAGATGATGCACTCGGGCTCCATCGCGAGCGCACCAGCAATCGCTATCCTTTGTTTCTGGCCGCCGGAAAGAAGATGCGGCGCTTTGTTTCTGTACTCGCCCATATTGACCTGCGAGAGCACCTTGTCAACGCGCGCCCTGATGACCTCAGGGTCAACACCGATGTTCTCCGGTCCAAATGCGACGTCGTCCTCTACGATAGAAGAAACGAGTTGGTTGTCCGGATTCTGAAAAACCATGCCGGCAGTCTGCCTGATGTCCCAGATGTGCTGTTCGTCGCGCGTGTCCCATCCCTTAACGTAAACAGCCCCGGACGTCGGCAGAAGAAGACCGTTGAGATTTTTTGCGAGGGTTGATTTACCGGAGCCGTTTCTTCCGATGACGGCAGTAAAGCTCCCCTTCTCAATCTCCAAATTAATATTTTGGAGCGCCGGTCTCGCTTCAGAACTATCGTCCTGGGCGTAGCTAAAAGTTAAGTTTTCTATTTTTATAATTGTGTCCATGTCTTTCCGGTTCATTATGTTTTTTACAAGTAGAACCGTCCCCAATGTAAATTTGCAGTGGGGACGGTTCTACTTGCAAATTTTTGTTTGCGAATCATTTTATTGCGAAGTATTTTTTTGCAGGTGTTTTGTATAGTATTTTTGCGAGTACGGTTGCAAGGATTATTCCTACGATGAATTGTACGATGTTTCCGGGAACGGAGTAAAGCGGTGTTACCCAGTTTCCTTGCATTAGGCTCGCAGATATATAGTAGCCGACGGTCATTTCGATTCCGCCAAAAAGCATTGCGAGAATTTCCAGCGGCGTACGTTTTCCGATATTGAATTTGCCCTTCTTTTCCATATACTCAAGTGCCGCTCCCACAACAAAGGCCATAAGCGCTTTTACCACAAAGGTCCATGGCGCATAATACGCATAGCCGCTCAGGAGATCCGAAAGCGCAGAGCCGAAGCCTGCGGCTACCGCACCGTAATTTCTTCCGAGAACAAGTACGGCCAGAAAGATCATTGCGTCACCAAGATGCACATAGCCTTGAGTAAAAGGCACGTGAATTCTTATCATCATGGTTGTAACAAGAACAAGTCCCATCATGACTCCGGTCATGGAGATTTTATATGCTTTTTCGTTCATTCTCTTTGTCTCTTTCTTGGTTTCTTTCTTCTCAGGTTCCATTATCGTTTACGTTTTATCGCTCACGCTTATCGTTTTACGTTTGTACTTATTGACTGTCCTTTCCTAGGCCTTTATAATACTAACAGAGTTCTGTATTTATTTATATATGCAAAATTTTATTTTTTTATAATAACAGTTTGGAGGATATAGGCAAATGAAGCCCTTTGTGTCCATAGAAAAAGGCAATTCTGACGCATCTATCTATATACAGTTATACCGCCACATAAAATCCGAGATTTTGGGCGGCAATATTCAGGTCGGGGAAAAGCTCCCAAGCCTCAGAAAACTTGCTCAGGAGAGCGATATTTCCGTCACAACGGTAGGTCAGGCGTACGAGCAGCTCCTCACCGAAGGATATATCATAAGCAGACCGCAGTCCGGATATTATGTTGCGGAAATCCCTACTGCAGCAATCACCAAAAAGGACCAAAGCGCAAGCGCAAGTCCGGAGTTTGACGACTTCACCTTTGATAGAGGAAAATTCCTATACGACCTGGACACCTTTGATTTTCTGAAGTGGAAAAAATGTAACGCGCGCGTTTTGACAGAATATGCGGACATGCTTTTGTTTGAGAGTGACGTTCAGGGAGAGGCTGCGTTAAGGTTTGAGATTTGTAAATACCTCTACTCTTCGCGCGGTGTTTCGGCAAGTCCCGAGCAAGTAGTTATCGGTGCAGGCTCTCAGCAGCTCACATCACATCTCGCGCGCATTCTCTCTCGCATGGGAATAGATATGATTTGTACGGAGGATCCCGGATATCTTCCGATACAGAACGTGTTCAGAGACAGCGGCTTTGGTATCGCTAAAATTCCCGTAACAGAAAACGGAATAATGATTGAGAAACTTCCAGTTAATATCCCAACCGCAGTTTATGTCAGCCCAGCCAACCAGTTCCCAACCGGGTCTGTCATGCCAATCGGCGTGCGCTATAAACTCCTTGAGTGGGCACGTGATAACGGAAGCATCATCCTGGAGGACGATTATGACAGCGAACTTAGGTATTTTGGAAAACCCGTCCCTGCACTTCAGGGTCTTGACGAGTCCGACTCAGTAGTCTATCTCGGATCATTTAGTTCCACACTGTTTCCCGCAATCAAAATTAGCTATATGATTCTTCCGGAAAAAATGGTTAGAATCTTTAACAGCATCAAAGCAGACTACACCCAAACATGTTCTAAGGCTGAACAGCTGACGCTTGCTCTATTTATGGAGGATGGATATTATTATACGAATATAAAAAAACTCAGGAAATTATACGCACAAAAACTGGATTGTGCAGAAAACGCTTTTTTGTCTTGCCCCTTTGTAGATGTCATAAACACCAAGTCGGGACTTAATATGATGCTTGCGGTTCATTCTGAAAAAAGCCCTAAAGAACTTTGCTCCATAGGTAAAGCAATGGGGCTTCGCATTTATCCCTTGGAGCATCTTGAGAAAACTAACGTCGGATCTGAAACTGAAGCTACAGACAAAAACAAAAAACGTTTCTTGATTTTCTACTTCAACCAAATACCTCTAGATAAAATTGATTCATGCATCCGCGATTTAGTTGATGCATGGCGCTCATGATTTGATGTTTTGTATTTTTCAAAGAACAAAAAGGCTTTGCCGCATGTGGCAAAGCCTTTTCTGTCTCGATATA
>Ga0256404_1008214_pt1 | contig 15874 bp, 30 predicted proteins | sample RumenRJG_01DNA_FD_185990 | JGI IMG/M metagenome (GOLD analysis project Ga0256404, IMG submission 185990) | Bovine rumen microbial communities from Lethbridge, Alberta, Canada - RJG_01 | ecosystem: Host-associated > Mammals > Digestive system > Stomach > Rumen | place: Canada: Alberta | collected...
AAGCAACACTTTTACATTTTTTTGAAATATAACAAAATAATTTTAAACACTAAAAAAACAACTAACCATTAAGTTAATTGTTTTCCTCTAATTAAACTAATTCTAGTTTTACTTCTAAAGCATCGTCCCCACGACGTTCTTTAAGTTTAATAATTCTAGTATATCCACCATTTCTAGTTTCATAAGTTTTAGCTAATTCATTAAATACTTTAGATACAACTTCATTATCATTATGTAAGAAAGCAAGTGCTTTTCTACGAGCAACAAGTGAACCATCTTTTCCATAAGTAATCATTTTATCAACAAATTTTCTTACTTCTTTAGCTCTAGCTTCAGTAGTTACAACATAACCATTCATGATTACATCTTTAGTAAGTCCAGCTAAAATACTTCTTCTAATTCTAGTTTCTCTTCCTAATTTTCTATATTTCATATTCTACTCCTTAAATGTAAGTCCTAATTCTTCAACTTTATCAAGAACTTCTTTTAATGATTTCTTTCCTAAGTTTCTGATCTTAGTAACTTCAACTTCTTTTTTGTTAACTAAATCTTGAACGGTATGAATACCAGCTCTCTTTAAACAATTATAAGCTCTTACTGAGAATTCAACTTCTTCAATTGGTGTTTCAAGTGTCTTAGTCATTGTATCAATTTTCTTTTCTTGCATTATGTTAGCAATATTACTAATTGAATTTAAATCTGAGATTATTGTAAAGTGTTCAATTAATATCTTAGCACCAAGTGCCATAGCTTCTTCTGGAGTCATACTACCATCAGTAGTAATTTCCATAACTAATTTGTCATAAGTTTCATCTTGACCAACACGAGTATCTAATACTTCATATTTAACAACTTCGATTGGTGAGTAATTTGAATCTATTGCAATAACACCTGCAACGTTTTTGTCCATATTAGCTTTATTAACAGCAGCTGGTGTAAATCCACGACCATTATTAACAGTCATTTCAATATTAATTTTTCCTCCAGCAACTAAATTACAAATAACTAGTTCAGGATTCATAACTTCAATATCAGCATCTTTTTCAATATCTGCAGCAAGTACTGGTCCTTCTAGAGATTTCGTAATTCTTATAACTTTTTCTCCAGTTGAATGATTTTTAACAACTAATTTTTTAATATTTAATACTATAGTTGTAACATCTTCAACAACACCTTCTATTTTTTGAAATTCATGTAAAACTCCATCAATTTTAATTGAAGTAACAGCACTACCAGGTAAACTTGATAGAAGTACTCTTCTCATAGCATTTCCTATTGTAGTACCAAAACCTCTTTCTAATGGTTCAATTTCAAATTTAGCATAATGATTGCTTTCTTGATATTCAGTAATTTTATAGTCTGGTTTTTCAAATTTTATCATAGTACACGTTCCTTTCCCTTATTAGTTTCTTGGTCTTTTTGGTGGACGACATCCATTATGAGGAATTGGTGTTTCATCAGTTATACTTGTAATTTCAAGTCCTGCAGTTTGAAGAGATCTAATTGCATTTTCTCTTCCAGGTCCAAGACCTTTAACAAATACATCAACTTTTTTAACTCCAGCTTCAACAGCAGCAGCTGCAGCAGCTTCACTAGTAAGTCCAGCAGCAAATGGAGTTTTCTTTTTACTTCCTTTATAACCAATTCTACCAGCTGATGACCAACTAATAGCGTTACCTTCTTTATCACTTATAGTAACAATAGTATTATTATAAGTTGAATGAATGTGAGCAACAGCTTCAGGAATATTCTTCTTTACTTTTCTTTTTCTTCTATTATATGCCATATATTAACACCCTACTTTCCGACCTTTTTCTTATTAGCTACAACTTTTCCTTTACCTTTACGAGTCTTAGCATTTCTACTAGTTCTTTGTCCTCTTACAGGTAATCCTTTTTTGTGTCTAATACCTTCATAACAATTTATTTCCATTTTGTTCTTTATACTCATTTGAACGTCACGTCTTAGGTCACCTTCAACTGTGTATTTTTCAATTTCACGACGAAGTTTAGCAATTTCATCTTCAGTTAAATCTTTAATCTTTTTAGTTGGTTCAACATTTGCATCTGCACATATTGTTTTTGCTAAATTTCTACCAATACCATAAATTGCTGTAAGTCCAATACAAGTATGTTTTTCATTTGGTAATTCAATATTCTTAATTCTTGCCATTTATATTTCCTCCTTAACCTTGTACTTGTTTATGTTTAGGATTTTCACAAATAACCCTAACTTTTCCTTTTCTTCTAATGATTTTACATTTTTTGCAAATCTTTTTTACTGATGGTCTAACTTTCATAATTTCACTCCTTATCTATTATTCCATTTTATAATCCCACGTGTTAAATCGTATGGTGAAAGTTCCACTGTAACTTTATCACCTGGTAGAATACGAATCATGTTCATACGCATTTTACCAGAAACGTAGGCTTTTACAGTGTGTCCATTACTAAGTTCAACTAAGTAATCACTACCTTTTAAAACTTCGGTAACTTTTCCTTCTACTTCAATTTTATCTTTTTTTCCCATATTTTAATCTCCTGTTAATATTTCATATCCATCTTTTGTAACTAATACTGTATTTTCATAGTGACATGATGGCTCTCCATCCATAGTTTTAACTGTCCAGTCATCATCACATAGATATACTTTTTTACTACCTAAATTAAGCATAGGTTCAATAGCAATAACCATACCAGCTTTAAGTCTTGTCATATTGCCATCATCAAAGTTACAAATATCAGGTTCTTCATGCATTTCAAGTCCAATACCATGTCCACATAATTCTTCAACTACTGATAAACCATGACTATGAGCATAGTCTTCAATAGCTCGGCTTATATCCCTAACTCTGGCACCTTCTTTAACCTTTGCTACACCTGCATAAAATGCATCTTTAGTATCTTTTACTAAATTTTTGACTTTTTCACTTACATTGCCAACAATATAAGTTCTAGTAGCATCAGCATGATAACCTTTATAACTTAAAACTAAATCTATTGAAACAATATCCCCATTTGCAAGTTTACGTTTTCCTGGTATTCCATGCACGACTTCATCATTAATTGATATACAACTAGTAGCAGGATAACCTTCATAACCCAAACAAGAAGGAATGCATCCAATACTTATTATATAATCATGAATTAATGTATCTAATTTCTTAGTGGTAACACCTGTTTCTATATACTTTTCTATATATTTAAAAGTATCAACCAAGTATTTACCAGCTTCTCTCATTAATTCAATTTCTCTATCACTTTTAATACTAATCATTACAAACTTCCACGATATCTTTAAAGATATCTTCTACATCTCTATTAACATCTATTTTATGAAGTTTATTTTTTTCTTCATAATAATCAATTAATGGCTTTGTATTATCTATAAATGATTTATATCTAACTTTGAATGCATCAGCATTATCATCTCCTCTTTTAACAAGGCTACTTCCACATCCATCACAAATACCATCAATTTTTGGTTTTAAAGCTTCTACATTTAGATTATATGACTTTCCACAACTACATGTAAGTCTACCCAAGATTCTACTCACAGCTTCTTCTTCATTTAAATCTAAATATATTACTTCATATTCTTTATCTAGTAAGCTTTCTAAAGCAATTGCTTGATTAAGAGTTCGAGGAAAACCATCCAGAATAAATGGTTTTCCTTCTAAGTTATTAAGTTTTTCTTTGATTAAATCAATCATTATATCATCACTTACTAACTTACCTTCATCAATAATATTTTTAAGCATTAACCCAAATTCAGAACCAGAAGCAATTGCTTCTCTTAACATATCACCAGTTGAAAAGTGATTATAATTAAATTTTTCTTTTAACATTGTACTTTGAGTTCCTTTTCCCGCTGCGGGAGGAGCTATAAATATTATATTTTTCATACTATCTTAATCTCTTTCTCTTAGCAGTATAACTTCTACTTACTAAACTACTTTCCATTTGTTTATATGTTTCAATTGCAACACCTACAACGATAAGCATTCCTGTTCCCCCAATAGTTACAGCACTTGATAGCTTAAATATTAGTGAGAACAAAACAGGTATAGCCGCAAGTATTACAAGAAATATACTTCCCACAAAAGTAAGTTTTCCCATTGAATTACTAATATATTTACTAGTATCTTCACCAGGTCTTATTCCAGGAATATATCCACCACGTTCATTTAAGTTTTTACTCATTTCATCTGGATTCATTACCATAAAGGTATAGAAATATCCAAAGAATAATATTAGTATAATATATAATACAAAACCAGTTGGTGTATTATACACAATATACTTATTAACAAAATCTATTGCATTTTGATTCTTAGTAAGTGCAACTATTGTTGCAGGTATTGTTGTAAGAATTGATGCAAATATTACCGGCATAACTCCAGCAGAGTTAAGCTTTATTGGTAAGAAACTATTTTGGGCACCATAAGCACTTGTTGACTTATTAGCATATTGAATTGGTATTCTTCGCTCAGCTAGTTGTATCCATATAATACCTACGATAATAAGTATATATGTAAGGATAAATAAACTAAAGAAGAATATACCTAATGCAGCCTCATATGTTCCACTTGTAATAAATCCATCATAAGCACCAATAAATATACGAGGCATACTAAGGATTATACCAGCCATAATTAGCATAGATTGACCATTACCAATACCTTTATTAGTAATTTGATCACCCATCCACAAACAGAATGCAGTACCAGCAGTCATAACTAAAGCTGTTTTAAGTTGTACAAAAGTACTTACATTACCCATATAAGCAATACATAATACATAGGCTTGGAAGAAACCAATAATAATACCCATATAACGGTTTATTTTATTGATTTTTTGTCTTCCAACATAACCTTGTTCTTTTAAATCTTTGAAATATGGAATAATATCCATTTGCAATAATTGAGTAATTATTGATGCAGTGATATATGGAGAAACTCCTAAAGCAAATATAGAGAAGCTTCTAAGTCCACCACCACTCATGATATTAAATATTTCTAAGAAACCTAGGTCTTGATAAATTTGATTTGCCCAAGGAATCGTAACGGATGAGCCTAGAGCAAAAAGACCTAAACAGAATAATGTAAAATATATTCTTTTTCTTAAATCTTTGTTAGCTTTATTAAAAATTTGCGAAAAGCCACGAAACATCTAAATCACCTCAGCTTTGCCACCAATATTTTCAATTTTTGTAACAGCTTTTGCAGAGAATCTATTAGCTTTAACAGTAAGCTTTTTAGTAAGTTCACCACTACCTAATACTTTAACTCCGTCAAGTTGTTTCTTTATTATTTTTCTTTCTTTAAGTACTTCTGGAGTAACAACGTCACCATCATTAAAGAATTTATCTAAATCACTTAAGTTAATAACAGCAAATTTAGTTTCAAAATTCTTATTATTAAACCCTCTGATAGGAATTCTTCTATATAGAGGTGTTTGTCCACCTTGGAACCAAGCTTTAATTGAAGCACCACTTCTTGATTTTTGACCATTTTCTCCACGAGTAGATGTTTTACCCATTCCAGATCCAGGTCCTCTACCAACTCTTTTAGATGCTTTCATTTCTTTAGTTTTTGGTAAATTTTCTAATCTCATATTATAATTCCTCAACTTTCTTGCCACGAAGTTCAGCTATATGTTCTGGAGTTCTTTGGCTCTTTAATGCTTCTAAAGTAGCTTTAGCAACATTAACTTGAGTATTAGCTCCAAGGCTTTTAGCAACTATGTCTTTAACACCAGCTAGTTCAAGAACTGCACGAGCAGCACCACCAGCGATGATTCCACGTCCTTCTTTAGCAGGTTTAACTAGAACTACAGCTCTACCTACTTTTGCTTCAGCTTCATGAGGAATAGTTCTTCCTTCACTAAGTGCAACTTTACATACGTTTTTATTAGCAGCTTGTAAAGCTTTTTTGATAGCTTCTGGAACTTCATTAGCTTTTCCACTACCAATACCAACTAAACCTTTACGGTTTCCAACTGCAACAGTAGCACAGAAACGGAAATGTCTACCACCTTGAGTAACTTTAGTAACTCTAGTAATAGAAATAACTTTTTCTTCTAATAAATTTTTCTTTTCTTGTCTTTTATCTTCTTTTCTCATGCTACCCTCCTTAAAATTCTAGTCCAGCTTCTCTAGCAGCATCTGCCAAAGCTTCAACTCTACCATGATATTGGTAACCACCACGATCAAATACCACAGTTTTAATTTTTAATTTTTTACATTTTTCAGCAATATCTTTTCCAACAGCTTTAGCTGCTTCAATATTACCACCATTAGCTATTTTTAATTCTAAATTTGAAGAACTAGCAAGGGTAGTCTTTGTTACATCATCTATAACTTGAGCATAAATACCTTTATTAGATCTAAATACATTTAATCTAGGACGCATTGCAGTACCACTAATAGTTTTACGTACTCTTTCATGACGTCTTACACGTGATTTATTACTTGCTTCTTTTTTAATCATACTTTAACTCCTCCCTATGCCGCTTTCTTTCCTTCTTTACGACGAACATGTTCACCTTTGTAACGAATACCTTTACCTTTATAAGGTTCTGGTTCTCTTACTTTACGAACATTAGCCGCAAATTCAGATACTTTTTGTTTATCAATACCATGAATAGTAATTTCTGTATTACTTTCACTGGTTACTGACAATCCTTCTGGTGCTTCCATAATAACTGGATGAGAATAACCAGCACTAATAGTAATTTTATTACCACTAACTTGGAATCTATATCCAACACCTACTGCTTCTAATCCTTTATCATAACCTTTAGAAACACCTGTTATCATATTACTAATTAATGAATTAGTAGTTCCTTGCATTATATTAGCTTCTTGGCTAGGTTTAATTTGTTTAGTTAAAACAACACCATCATCTACTAAAACATTAACAAGTTTACTAAATTCTAATGTAAGTTCTCCCTTAGGTCCCTTAACATCTACTACGTTTCCATTAACGCTAACTGTAACGCCGTTAGGAATGCTTATTTTTCTTTCACCTATTCTACTCATAACAATCTACTTACCATATATAGGCAAGAACTTCGCCTCCTAACCCTTTACTTCTTGCTTCTTTATCAGTCATTAAACCTTCAGAAGTTGAGATTATAGCAATACCTAGTCCGTTTAGAACGCGAGGAATTTCATCCACTTTAGCATAAACTCTTAAACCAGATTTACTAATTCTTTTAAGTCCAACAATAACTCTTTCTTTTTTAGGACCATATTTAAGTGTTAAAGTTAATTTATCACCATTTGTATTCTTTTCATATACATAATCAGCAATATAACCTTCATTTTTAAGTATTTCAGCAATACCTAAAGTCATTTTAGTACCAATAACTTCAACAGTTGCATATCTCATTTGATTAGCATTACGAATACGAGTTAACATATCTGCTATTTTATCTTGTACAAACATAATTTTCCTCCTTCTACCAACTAGATTTCTTAACACCTGGTAATTTACCTTCATTTGCAAGTTCTCTAAAACAAATTCTGCAAATTCCATATTTTCTTAGTACTCCGTGAGGTCTTCCACAACGATTACATCTTGTGTAAGCACGAGTTGAAAATTTAGGTGTTCTTTGATTTTTAACAATCATACTTTTCTTTGCCATAGTGCCTCCTTAATTCTTGAAAGGCATTCCAAAGCCTTTTAATAAACTTTTAGCTTCTTCATTGCTCTTTGCAGTAGTAACGAATATAATATCCATACCACGTACTTTTAACACTTCATCATATTCAATTTCTGGGAATATTAATTGTTCTTTAATTCCAATTGTATAATTTCCTTTTCCATCAAAAGCATGTCCTGAAACTCCACGGAAATCTCTAACACGAGGAAGTCCAATTCTTACTAATTTTTCAAAGAAGTTATACATATTTTCACCTCTAAGTGTTACTTTAACACCAACAGGTTGACCTTCTCTTAATTTGAAACCAGCAATTGATTTACGAGCTTTTGTTACAACGCACTTTTGACCACTAATAGCTTCTAGATCTTTTACAGCTGCAGTAATATATTTTTCATCTTTACTACCTTCTCCAACACCCATATTGATAACAATCTTTTCAAGTTTTGGAACAGCCATAATAGTAGTATAATTATGTTCTTTCATTAATTCTGGAACAATTTTTTCATCATATAATTTTCTAAAATTACTCATAACTACTTACTCACTTTCTTAGAAGTTTTAGCTTTCTTTTCAGCCTTTTCTTCTACTTTTTCGTTCTTTTTAGAAGCTTTAGCTTCTTTAGCATCAAGGGCCTTTACATTAGAAACATGTATAGGAGCTTCGATTTCAAATATTCCACCTTTATCATTCATACTTGTAGGTTTACTATGTTTTTTAACAATATGTACGCCTTCAACAACTACTTTTGAATCAAGTTTTAATGTTTTAATAACTTTACCAGTTTTACCTTTATCAGCACCAGCAATTACTTTAACAGTATCTCCAACTTTTACTTTCATTTTGCCTCCTATAATACTTCTGAAGCAAGAGAAACAATTTTCATATAATCTTTTTCTCTTAACTCTCTAGCTACAGGTCCTAAAACACGAGTACCAATTGGTGATTTATCATCTTTAATAAGTACACATGCATTATCATCAAATTTGATATAAGAACCATCATTTCTTCTAACGCCTTCAACGCTTCTAACGATTACGGCTTTAACAACTTTACCTTTTTTTACTGGACTGTTAGGAATAGCTTTTTTAACTGTTCCAACAACAACATCCCCGATATTACCATATTTAACCTTAGAACCACCAAGAACTCTAATAACTAATAGTTCTCTAGCTCCTGAGTTATCAGCAACTTTAAGTCTACTTTCTTGCATTACCATAATAATACCTCCTAAAGGATAACAGCTTTAGTTAAAATTTCTACTAGTTCATATCTTTTAGTTTTAGATAATGGTCTAGTCATTCTAATCTTTACTGTATCTCCTACTTTTGCTTCATTCTTTTCATCATGAGCAGCATATTTCTTTGAATATTTAACATTTTTCTTATACAAAGGATGTCTTTTTGAAGTTTCAACATTAACAGTTATTGTTTTGTTATTAGATGCACTAACAACTTTACCAATTAATTCTTGTTTCTTTTCTGTCATTATTTATTACCTCCATCAATTTCTCTTTCTTTAAGAATAGTTTTCATTCTTGCAACATCTCTTCTTAATATTTTAAGTTCAACTGGTTTTTCAAGTGTACCATTTGCATGTTGCATTCTCTTTGTAAATAATTCTTCCTTTGTATCTTTGATTTTTTTAGTTAAATCTTCTGTAGATAACTTTCTAAGTTCCTTAATTTCCAAGAGAATCACCATCCTTTACTTCTTCTTTTTTTACAAATTTTGTTTTAACAGATAATTTATGAGAAGCAAGTCTTAAAGCTTCACGAGCTATAGCTTCATCAACACCTGTAATTTCAAACATAATTTTTCCATTTTTAACAACTGCTACCCATTCATCTACTGAACCTTTACCTTTACCTTGTCTAGTTTCTAGAGGCTTTTTAGTTCTAGGCATATGTGGGAATATGTTAATAAATACTTTTCCACCACGTTTCATATAACGTGTCATTGCAATACGAGCTGCTTCTATTTGACGAGCTGAAATCCATCCGCCTTCAACAGCTTGTAATCCGTATTCACCAAAATGTAATTCTGTATTACCTTTAGCTTTTCCATCATAACTTACTCTATGACTTTTACGATATTTAGTTCTTTTTGGCATCAACATTTTTATCAGCTCCCTTCAAAGTCTTTTTAGCAGGAAGTATTTCATTTTTATAAATCCAAACTTTAACTCCGATTTTACCATAAGTTGTATCAGCTTCAGCTATAGCATAATCAACATCAGCTCTGATAGTATGTAGTGGCACAGTACCTTCAGTATAACCTTCAGTTCTAGCCATTTCTGCTCCACCAAGTCTTCCTGATACAGCAGTTTTACATCCTTTAGCTCCAGCTTTCATTACATTTCTAATAGCTCTTTTTTGAGCTGATCTAAATGGTGCTCTAGCAGCTATTTGATTAGCTATATTTTGAGCAACTAATGAAGCATTTAAATCTGGGTTCTTTTCTTCAATTATATTAACAAATACTTCTTCATTAACTAATTTAGATAATTTCTTTCTTAATTTTTCTATATCTTCTCCACCACGTCCGATGATAACACCAGGTTTAGCAGTATAGATACTAACTTCACACTTATTGTTTTTTCTTTCTACAATAACACTAGCAATAGCGGCTTCTTTAAGATTTTTTTCTAAATATTCTCTAATTTTAATATCATTAATTAAATACTCTTGATAATTATCTTTAGAATACCATTTACTTTGCCAAGTTTTATTAACACCAAGTCTGTATCCTATAGGATTTACTTTTTGTCCCATTATTACTTAACTCCCTTCGCTTCATCAGTTACTTTAACAGTAATGTGACTACTTCTCTTATCATGGCGGTCTACATTTCCACGACTTGCAAATTTAATTCTCTTATAAACAGGTCCTGGATTAATGTAACATTCACTAATTCTAAGTTCAGATTCATTTGCACCGTTATTATTAACAGCATTAGCAACAGCTGAATTTAAAACTTTAAGAATTAATCTACTAGCTTTAGTATTAGTGTTTTCTAATATTCCTCTAGCAGTTTCAACATCTTTTCCTCTAATTAAGTCCATTGTCATTCTAGCAAGTCTAGGCTTAATTAAAGCATTTTTATGAATTGCGTATGCTTCCATGTTACCTCCTACTTATTACCTGCATGGCCTGTAAATTTACGAGTTTGTGAAAATTCTCCTAATTTATGTCCAACCATGTCTTCAGTTATATAAACTGGAATAAAATCTTTTCCATTATGAACAGCTATAGTATGACCAACAAAGTCAGGAAAAATAGTAGATCTTCTTGACCAAGTCTTAATAACTGTTTTTTTATTACCTTTATTCATTTCTTGAACCTTTTTCATAAGTGATTCTTCAACATAAGGTCCTTTTTTTAAACTTCTTGCCATTTTTCCTCCTATTATTTAGCCTTTCTACTAACTATAAGCTTTTCGCTTTTCTTTTTACTCTTACGAGTCTTAACTCCAAGTGCAGGTTTACCCCATGGAGTCATTGGGTTCTTACGTCCGATAGGAGCACGTCCTTCTCCACCACCATGTGGGTGATCATTAGGGTTCATAACAGAACCGCGGTTTGTAGGTCTAATACCCATATGACGTTTTCTACCAGCTTTACCTAAGTTTACTAGTTTGTAATCTTCATTTCCAACTACACCGATAGTTGCAATACATGTTCCAAGAACAAGTCTTGTTTCACCAGATTGTAAACGAAGCATTACATATTTACCTTCTCTACCTAGTATTTGAGCTCCAGCTCCAGCACTTCTACACATTTCAGCACCTTTACCAGGTTGAAGTTCAATACAATGAACCATAGTACCAACTGGAATATTTTTAAGTGGTAATGCGTTACCAACTTTGATATCTGCAGCATCACCATTTTCGATAATCATATCTACTTTTAATCCATTTGGTGCAATAATATATTTCTTTTCTCCATCTTTATAATTAATTAGAGCAATGTTAGCATTTCTATTTGGATCGTATTCAATACTTGCAACACGTCCAGTAACACCAACTTTATTTCTTTTATAATCAATAACACGGTATTTTCTTTTAGCTCCACCACCAATGTGACGAACTGTCATTTTACCTTGATTATTTCTTCCACCAGTTTTACTCTTACTAGCTAAAAGTGATTTAGTAGGAGTAGAAGTTGTAATTTCTTCATTTGCTAGTGTACTCATTCCACGACGACCATTAGTCGTTGGTTTATAATGTTTTATAGCCATATTCTTTTCCTCCCTACTATATTTCTATAGAAGAGCCTTCTGCTAAAGTAACAATAGATTTTTTATAAGTCTTAGTTCTTCCAGCATATTTTCCAACTCTTCTTCTTTTAGATTTTGTATTTAATGTATTAACACTGACTACACTAACTTTAAAAGCTTCTTCGATAGCTTTCTTAATTTCTGCTTTATCAGCATCTTTAACTACTTTAAATGTATAAACGCCTCTTTGTCTTTCAGCCATAGATTTTTCAGTAATAACTGGTGCAATAATAATATCTGAATAATGTCTCATTATTTAAGCACCTCCTCAATTTTACTTACTGCAGCTTCATCCATAACAACTACATCAGCATTTACTAAATCATATACATTTACTTCTTCAGCATATATAACTAAACAATTTGGTAAATTTCTTGTTGCTAAATAAAGGTTTGCAGCATCATCACTTGTAACAAATAATACCTTATCTTCTAATTTTAATGCATCTAACATTTTTAATGCATCTTTAGTTTTAGTACTTTCCATATTGAAATTATCAACAACTACTAAAGCTTTTTCTAATACTTTTTCAGATAAAGCACTCTTTAATGCAAGTACTCTTTCTTTCTTATTAATTTTGAAACTAAAGTCACGGTTACCAACACCAAATGGTACTCCGCCACCAACCCATTGAGTAGCTCTTATACTACCTTGACGAGCTCTACCAGTTCCTTTTTGTTTCCATGGTTTTCTTCCACCACCAGAAACTTCACTTCTATTTTTAGTTTTTCTTGTTCCTTGACGAGTAGCATCTAATTGTAAACGAATCATTTTCTTAAGTGCATCATCATTTACTTCAATTTTAAAGATACTATCATTTAATGTTAAATCTTTTACTTTTTCACCATTTAGGTTCTTAACACTTATCTTTGTCATTTTAATTCCTTTCTAAGCAAGTATTACTTACTTTCTTCTTCCTTAGTTTCTTCTTTAGCATCTGTTACTTCTTCTACTACTTCAGTAACTTCTTCTGTTACTTCTGGAGCTTCAACAACTTCATCAACAACAGTTTCTACTTCATAAGTAAGAATTTCTTTTGGATCTTCCTTTCTGCTATTTTTAACAGCAGTCTTAATTAATACTAAAGAATTTTTTGCACCCGGAACATTTCCACTAACTAAAATATAGTTTTCTGCATCGTTTACTTCGATGATTTCAAGATTTTGAATAGTAACTGTATCAACACCCATGTGTCCAGCTAATTTTTTACCTTTCAAAACTCTCTTTGGTAACATAGTACCAAGTGAACCTGGTCTTCTATGATAGTGAGAACCATGAGTCATTGGCCCACGAGATTGGTTATGACGTTTAATAACCCCTTGGAAACCTTTTCCTTTACTTGTACCTGTTACATCAACAACTTCTCCAACGCTAAATACTGAAGCAGAAATTGTATCACCAATATTATAAGTTGATTCTACATCTCTTATTTCTTTTAAGTAGCGCTTAGGAGTAGTATTTGCTTTTTTAGCATTTCCCATTTCTGGTCTGTTTGCTTGTTTTTCTTTCTTTTCGAATACACCAAGTTGAATTGCGTTATAACCATTCTTACTGGCAGTTTTAACTTGCATTACTACGTTAGGTTCAGTTTCAATAACTGTAACAGGAATTAACTTACCTTCCTTAGTAAATACTTGAGTCATTCCAACTTTGCGTCCTAAGATTCCTTTCATAATTTCTTTCCTTCCTTTTCTTATAATTTGATATTTACATCAACACCACTAGGTATGTCTAAGTGTTGTAATGCATCAACAGTTTCTTTGCTTGGGTTTTTAATATCGATTAATCTCTTATGAGTTCTTCTTTCGAATTGTTCCCTTGCATCTTTATATTTGTGAACTGCTCTTAGTACTGTAACTTTTTCAATTTCTGTTGGTAGTGGAACAGGTCCAGAAATTTCGCCGCCAGTTCTTTTAACAGTTTCAACAATTTTTCCAGCAGCAACATCAAGTAATTGATGATCATATGCTTTCAAATTAATTCTAACTTTATCTTTTGACATTCTTTCATGTCCTCCTTTCGCCTATATCTAGTATAGACATACTCCGTACAAGTTCTCCGTTTTCACTATTTTTACTACCAACTTATCCTAGTGTATCGGTAACCTCGCACATCCGCGCAGCCATACGACTACAATTATAACATTAAAGTCTATGAAAAATCAAGCAAAAATGTACATTTTTTTCAAAAATTTTTTTTATGTATTTTAAAAAAAGAAGTGCACAGAAGTTGTGCAATAAGATTTATAATTGGTATAATACTTTACAAGCAATTTATTTGTCATTAAAGGAGGTATTAGAAATGGCAAATTATTGTCATCTATCTTATGAAGATAGAAAAAATATTGAAGATGGATTAAACGAAAATAAATCTATTAATCAAATTGCAAATGAAATAAATAGATCTCATACATCTGTTTTAAGAGAAATAGACAGAAATAAAGTTTATTTCAAACCTAAGCAATACGGAACATATAAATATAATAATTATGATAGAGATATATCATGCCCTAGACTTTCAAAATCACCATATGTATGTAATGGTTGTAAATCTAGAAGCGGATGCAGAAAAGAAAGATATACTTATTACGCTAGAAAAGCTGATGACTCTTATAGAGAGGTTAAAAGTAATGCGAGAAAAGGGATTAATTTAACTCCCGAAGAAGTATATATAATTAATAGTACACTAACTCCTCTTATTAAAAAAGGACAAACTATTAATCACTTATACATAAATCATCCTGACATTTTAGATTTTTCTAAACCATCATTTTATAATTATGTAAATAATGGAGTATTTGAATTTGGTCCACTTGATTTTCCCAGAATAGTGAAATACAAAAAAAGAAAGAATTCTAATGAACGAAGAACTAGAAAAGAAAGAGAATTATTAATAGGCAGAAAGTATGAAGATTTTTTAGAATATACAAATTCTAACGCTGATTTAAATATAGTTGAAATGGATACAGTTGTTGGCTTACAAGAAGAATCTGATTGTTTTCTTACTCTTTTATGGAGAAAATCAAAGTTTATGCTTATATTTAAATTAGAAAGTCAAACCACTGAAGAAGTATCTAAAATATTTAGAATGTTACAGGAAATAATTCCATATAATGAATACAAGAAATTATTTCAAGTTATATTAACAGATAATGGTCATGAATTCTTTGACGTTAATAATATTGAATGTATTCAATCTTCTGGTGAATATGTAACTCATTTATTTTTTTGTGATCCACACATGTCTTGTCAAAAAGGCATGATTGAAAAAAATCATGAATTTATTAGATATATATTGCCTAAAGGTTCTTCATTTAAAAATATTACTCAAAAAGATTGTAATTTATTTATGAATAATATTAATTCATTATGTAGAGATTCATTAAATGGTAGATCACCCTACGATGCTATGTTATTTCTATGTGATGAGAATATATTAAAAATTTTAAATTGTGATTATATTAAACCTGATGAAGTAGTATTAAATGACTCTTTACTTAAATATTAACTTTTTTCTTTTGTTTTTTTTGTTAATATTTAATTATTTATTTTTAAATTGCTTGTCAAGGTTGCGTAGCATTCATTTTAACCTTGACTACAATTTATAAAATAAATATAATTTCAAAACAAAAAAATAAAAAAGATATTTATAACCACCAATTATAAATATCAATTTTGACAAATAAATTGCCAATTATACTATTTAAACAGCTTTGTAGCCATTGTGCACTTACTTTTAAAATTTGTACAACTTCTACACTTTTTGTCGTGGAATAAAATTCCTTTGACAACCAATATTATACCATATTCTTATTTATTTTCAATTTTTTTATATTTAATTTCTTGTTTTTTCCTCATAAAAAGTGCATTTTCTTTTGAAAAAACACTTTTTATACATAATTGCACTTAATTGTGCACTTTAGATTGAGTCAACG
>Ga0256404_1008215_pt1 | contig 15874 bp, 15 predicted proteins | sample RumenRJG_01DNA_FD_185990 | JGI IMG/M metagenome (GOLD analysis project Ga0256404, IMG submission 185990) | Bovine rumen microbial communities from Lethbridge, Alberta, Canada - RJG_01 | ecosystem: Host-associated > Mammals > Digestive system > Stomach > Rumen | place: Canada: Alberta | collected...
AGGTTGGCCTGTATCCAGTCCAATATCTGAAAATCTGTCTGCTGAATCAATTCTGTCATTGTATTCTCCTTCTACTCTGCTGTATCTGCATGCATATATGCGCATGCACCTTCACCCCGGGGCATGTATCATGCGGTCTGCGTTTTGCGCATCTTCCTGACCGCCGCGTAGGACATGCAAAATGACAGTACTGCTGCGCCGATCAGAATGGTCCCTGCAGCCGGATATACCGCAATCAGCTTGTTCGTAGTCCCGTAAATATCGAGGACTCCCTTGAATATAGCGCCCGTTGTCAGAGCAGCAAGTCCCGAATTCCAGGCATATCGGGTGAAACGTCCCGGAAAAAAGAACCCTGCAGTTTCTTCTGCTTCCACCCCGTACCGCAGCTCCTTTTCCTTTCTAACTGCCAGCCATACGATCAGCAGATTCAGGAAAGCTCCGGGCACAAGGAGGATCAGAAAGGCATAGATCATATAAAAAGAATAGACTTCATGGCTGAAGATCTCGTAAATCAGCCCGAATACTGCGCTGAGAATGCCTGCCGCCAGGAAAATAAACGCGTCATGCAGCATGCTGTCCGCATAGTGTATTATCTCATTTTTATCCGATGTATACAATATCACTTACCTCTCTTTCGCGATTTCCGAATCCGCCTGTCGGATTGTTGATGATCTGATTCCTGAAGACCATGGTGGAGGAACCGCCGCCGTCCAGGTTATAGGCTGTCTGCACGCCGAGCTGTTCCATGAAGCTTGCCAGTTCGTAGAGAGAGACGCCCTCGCTGTCGTCCGTACGTCCGTCAGACACCACAAAAACATAGTGCAGGTCATCGATGATGCCGATTGCCGTGCGGGGGTTGCTTGCCTTTGCCCTGCCGACTTCGGAATCCAGGGAGACAGAGATCTCACCGTCCTCTACAAGCCCCGGCCCAAAAGAAAAAGCCTGCCAGACGCCCTGGTCCACCAGCTCCTGCGCGGTCACTGAGGAAGGATCGACGATCTTCATGCTTCCGTCCGCATAGATGCAAAGCACTTCACTGTCTCCGGCTTTGTCTCTGTAAACGACCCCGTTCCGGATGACATAGCCCTTCTCCTGAACACCGTAATAATCTCCGTTAATGGCCAAAACTGCGTCATGGGCCTCCGCAATAGACGAGGTCGCTTCCGTCACATTTTTACCGTAGGTATCCTGAGCGAAGGCAGTCTTCAAATACTCCGCGGAACTGAGCTGCACGTCCGCGACATGAATCGTCGTCCCGTTTGTCGTGTATTGCGTATAGGTGACCTTGATATTCTCATCTTCATAGCTGTCAGAGTTTCCTGCGTTATCTGTTGTCACGGCCGCCGCACTTTCCAATGCCTCCTCCTCGTCGAAAGAGCTGCTCTTGGAAGCACTGCCGGACTTACCTTTCGAAGATCCGCCGGACTCGCTGGACGAAGATCCGCCGGACTTACCAGACGAAGATCTGCCAGGCTTTTTTCTGTGCCCACCTGTGCCGGAGCCCGGCTTGGAGCTTTCTTCTGTTTCTCCTTGCTCTTCCGTTCCTTTGGCCGTTTCTGTTTCTACCGTTTCATCGGCATTTCCCGGATCTTCCGTCTCTTCGGAATTTCCCGATTTTTTCGCCCCTTCGGCATTTCCCGATTCTTTCGTCTCTTCGGTATTTTCCGCTCCTTCAGTTTCATCGGACTCTCCGGTCACTTTGGATTTTGATGTTTTTCCCTTTTCTCCGTCTTCCTCATTCGTCTGGTCTTTTCCGGACGTATTACTGCCGGCCTCTGCCTGCGAAAACATATTCATATTCATCTCTATGGCCTCTGTCTGATAAACACTTGGAAGTACAAAAGTATCCATTGCCAGAAATACGGTAAATGCCAGCAGACAGGCAGTAAATACAATCGTCCATCTATGTTTTTTCATGTCTTTCTCACCTCTTTTCCCGGGAACTGTCACGATCACAGCCATGCAGATTGCGCAAAGTGCGCAGATTGACCTGCAGAAGGTATAGCTCCTTTGGTGACAGGATCCTTATTTTTCTTTTATCCGACCACCTGTACAGATCCTTAAAGGATCTTTTTTACAATTACAGTCTATCCGCTGTACTTCAAATGAACCTTAGAAAGGACCGGAGAAAAATGAAATATTGGTGAACAAAGGAGAAATATCGGCAGGAATGTTATTGCGAATCCATCAGAGCCCGATGTATTATGAAGATGACAAAAATATAAAAATACATGACTAAGGCAATAACAAAGATAATTACAAAAGTTATATCAAAGATAATAACCAGGCATTCGTAAAGGCAGATCCATATTATGATGACAAAAGCAGACAAGTATCTTGTAAATGACATAAAAAACATTCTTGACAACGGCTATATGGATGAAAATCCCAGGCCCCGCTATGAGGACGGAACGCCGGCCCATACGATCAGCGTAAATCATGTGCTGCGCAAATATGATCTGTCGAAGGGAGAATTCCCGATCTGCACGCTTCGCCATCAGGCGTGGAAGACGGGAATACGGGAAATCTTTACGATCTACCAGCATCCGACAAATGTGCTGTCAGAAATGAAAGAATACGGCGTGACATGGTGGGATCCCTGGGATATTGGCGACGGGACCATCGGGCAGCGCTACGGCGCCACTGTGAAACGATATGATCTGATCAACAATCTGATTGCGGACATCAAAAAAGATCCCTATGGCCGCCGAAAAGTGGTTTCACTCTGGCAGGAGCAGGATCTTCATGAAACTCCCGGTCTTGCCCCCTGTGCTTTTCTGACCATGTGGAACGTACGCGGTCAGTATCTGGACATGAGTATGATCCAGCGCAGCGGCGATATGCTGACCGCTTCAGGTGCCGGCGGGATCAACGAGATCCAGTATGCCGCACTTCTGATGATGATCGCCTGCGTGACCGGCAAAGAGCCCGGTGTTTTCACCCACTTCGTAGCCAATGAACAGATTTACGACCGCCATATCGACAATGCGCACGAAATGCTGCGGCGCGCGGAGGAGCTCGAGAGGCAGGAAGCTGTATCTGCGCAGACAGGGGATGGTGTTCCCGCACAGGCGGGGAATGGCGTCTCCTCGCAGATAAAGGGCAGCGTTACCTCACAGTTAATGGATGCGGATTCCGCACAGACGGGTAGCAGCATTTCCGCACCGCCTGAAAATACAGAAGACTTCTCCGCCGGCAGACAGCCTTCTCTCCTTCTGCATAAAGAGAAAGGCTGCCGCTTTGAAGATATCACGATCGATGATTTTGAGATGCGGGATTACACCCCCATGAAACCCCAGCTGAAATTTGAACTGGGAATTTGAGGCAGGATCTGAATATAACCCGGGCGGCTTTCACAAAGCCGCCCTTTTTTTATTTCGCTTTTAAAACAAAAAGCCCTTCACAGGGAATCCGGATGCCGGAAGGCTCTGATTCCGTTGTGAAGGGCTTTTGATTCATTTCTTCCTTGAGAAGTCCATCAGGAATCCCCTGATGAACTTCAGTTTGCTGTTACATTGTCACGCTTTTTTCCATCCGGTCTTCCCTTATTTCACGGATGATCAGGATTTCTTATTGCGCTTTTTACGTGCCCAGAGAAGTGCCGCAATACCGGCTGCTCCGACCGCAAGTCCTCCGAAGAGTAAGCCGAGAGGCGAATTGTCGCCGGTTCCTGCGCCTTTTCTCTTTGTGCCGGAAGATTTCTTTGTGCCAGACTTCTTACTGGTGGTTTTCTTCTTTGTGACCGTCTTGTTGACAAACTTGATGCTCTTCTTGTCCAGATCAGCTGTCGCTGTCATCGTTCCGTCGCCGTTGTCGGTCACTGTCACTTTGACGGTGTAGACCTTTGTGTCGTATACGATATTGCTCTTGATGCCCTTGACTTCGCTTACCTTGTAGGTGTAGACACGCTCCGCTTCTCCATTGAGATCCGAAAGCTTGTAATTGATCTCCTTGAAGGTGAAGTTTCCGTCTGCGTCGTTCCTGGCTGTGCTGATCTTCTTACCATTCTCATCCGTCAGGACGAACTTGAACTGGTTGGCCTTGAGGGTCTGACCCTGGAGCACCTTCACGCCTCCGAGTGTGATCGATGTATTGACATTGAGCTGCTCGTTCACGAACTTGAGCTCTTTCGCCTTGAAGATACTCTGAGGCTTTTCAATTTCCTTTGTGACGCTGAGTGTGCCGTCATCATTGTCTTTGAGGGTGACCGTGACCGTATAGACAGTATTGTCATACTTCACGTCTTCCCTATCGCCGGTTACTTCACTTACAGTGTACTTGAACGGCGATTTTGCAAGATCCTCCATCTTGTATGTGATCAGATCGAAGGAGACATTGCCGGCCGCATCGTTCTTCTTGCTCTGCAGCACCTTGCCGTCTGCATCCTTAAGCTCAAATGTAAACTCGCCGCCCTTGATTGTACCGTTCTTGAAGGTCTTCTCCGCATCCAGCTTCAGTGTGCCGGCAGCGTCATATGCATTGGTGAATACATAATCGGTTGCTGCAGCCTCTTCTCCGCCTTCTGTCGTTCCGCCTTCGGTTCCGGCTTCAGTTGTCCCTGTCTCGCCTTCCGAACCGGCGACTACCGCTGTGATCGTTCCGTCTCCGTTGTCCGTCAGGACTACGGCGACTGTGTAGACCGTTCCGTCATAAGTGTATCCGTTGTAGAGGAAAGTTCCGTCGCCGTTGTCTTTCGCTCCCTCAGGAATCACTTCGCTGATGGTGTAGGTGAGCGTCTTCGTATCTGCTCCGCTGTATACGCCGGTCTCAGAATCTACCTCGTAGATATCGTCCTGCGTGTACTTGATCGCGTCGAAGGTCACGCTTCCGTCCGCCGCATTGGTCTTGGAATCGATCACTTTTCTGTGTCGCGCCGTTAATAATAACATTTTTCAGGAAGTTTGTAAGATCCGTGCTCACCTGCGCGTCCGTCACGTCAATTATAAACTTCACCCCATCATTCATCGTGATGGTCAGGGTCTCCTCGCTCGTAAAAGGCGCAAGGCTGGTAAGCAGCCAGTCACCGTCTGCCTGCTTCTCTAATTTGACAAGATCGTAATCGGTGAACGATACATCCTTTACATTTTTGACAGAGAAGGACTTGTCCAGGTCTTTCTTATAAAGATTCAGCTTCTTTGCAAGTTCGCTCAGGAGGATAGTACCCTCTCCGGGCATGGAGAAAGTGTAGCCGTCATATGTAAAGTCAACCGTATAGATGACACCATAGACAGAGAAGGAATCCGCCTCAAATTTGATCTCATCCACTTCACTGCCGCTGTTTGTATCGGAGTCAATGACTTCCGCTTTTTTGGGGCCATCCTTGAAATGCATTGCCTGGACTTCGCCTTCTTCGGCCACTTCGATGGCTTCTTTATAGGAGATATTTACCTTGACAGGACTTTCAGGCTGGACTTCTTTTCCGTCTGCCCAGATCGTGATGTCAAAAAAGCGTGCTTCCGCAACGCCCTTATCCACGGCCGCTTCTGCGCCCTTGAGATAGGACTCGTATTCAGATGATCCTTTGACGATCTCTTTTACCTTGAGCTCCGCATTGGCACTGATCTTTGCAGCCTCGTCATATTCCAAAGTCACATCGTAATCGTGTCCGTGGAATACGAGTTCTCCGGCAGTAAAGACTTCCTCTGCAGGCTGTTCGGTCGATGCAGCAGTTGCTGCTTCCTCTGCAGGCTGCTGTGTCGCTCCGGATTCTTCCTCAGCAGGCTGCTGTCCGGTCTCTTCCTTTGCAGCAGATTCGGATGCTTCCTCAGTTGCAGGCTCCGCCTTTTCTTCTGCTTTGGTCTCTTCTTCCGCAGCAGGCTCGGCCTCTTCCTCTGCTTTGGTCTCTTCCTCCACAGCAGGTTCCGCTTCTTCCTGCTTTTCCTCATCAGCAGGTTCGGCCTCTTCCTGCTTTTCCTCAGCAGCAGGTTCAGTCTCTTCCTCTTTGGCCTCCTCTACGGTTTCCGCATCTTTCGCTTCTTCCTGCTCGACAGTTTCTGCCTGAACAGTCACAGCATCGTCGGCATTTTCAGACGCAAAAGACAAAGTCGGACATAGCTGTATTGTCATCATCGCTGCCAAAACGATTGCCAACAACCTCTTTTTTCAAAAAGCCATCTTAAGCCCTCCTTTCAGTTACTATATGCTTCTGAATAAGCAGATTCCTCTGAATAGACAGAAAAGCTGATAACAAAAAAGCATATCTCTTCACATAAAGCCCGTTGAAATGCGCAAACCGCAAAAGCCCCAGTAACAAAAAAGATATGCTTGACAAAACAGGAAACTTGTTCTCAATAGCTCCTGAGCAGAGCTCCGTTCCTGTCAAAAAACAAACGTCTTACTAATTACTTACTATTTATAATATATCATATGCGTGAAACAAATAGCGAAAAAAAACGAAATATTCATGAATAATTTTTATTGTTTCGTAGCTTACCAGATTCTTATTTTTGTAGATTTTCCGCTATCTGTTTTTATAGAACATAACGTTTGTTCGATATCATCATATCATCCAGATATTCGATGTATTCTCATATCATCAACAATTTTTCCCGGAATTAATACCAACTCGCATCAAACAAATGAGGCTTTATCGGTTTTCATGCAGTTCCAATACAAACCGCCTTTGTCTCTCTATCAGCCCTGTCTGTGCAATCAGTCCTGTACGCAAAAAACGACTGCCCCGCAGCCGCTTTCGGGCCGCAGAGCAGTCGTCTGACTTTCTCAAATTGTTCCGTTTTTTTGCCTTTTAGAATTCTTTCATTCTTTTATTCAACTGCCTCTTCAACTGCCTCTTTCTCTGCATCCGTCTCGTTCATCATCTCTTTGTATTTTTTGATGATGTCTACGATGATATAGGAAATATCATTTTTAGAGGTGTCGTAGAACAGATCATAGTTTTCAGGGATTCCCCAGGTCCTGCCGGTATGTTTCTCATAATATGCCTTGCGTGAGCTGTCCTTGCGCTCCGTAAGCTCCCTGCATTCCTCTTCAGTGAAACCCTGGAGGCGGCAGGTTCTGGCGATCCGCTGTTTGAGCGGTGCGGAGATAAAAATACTGAGCACCCTGTAGCCGGCCTTGCGCAGCGCCTCATCCGCGCAGCGTCCCACGAAAACAGCAGTTTCCTTTTCCGCCAGCTGGCGGATCACTTCCTGCTGCAGTTCAAATACCGTCTCCTCCATTGTATCCTCGACCACAGTCTCCTGCTTCTCGTACAGGAAGGGGTTCTGGATCATCTCGTCCATCTCCTGGATATGCTCTACTTTGAGATCGCCTCGCTGGGCAGCAAGCAAAATGAGCTCATTATCATAATATGAAATCCCCAGACGGTTGGAGAGGTATTCGCCGATTTTATGTCCTCCGCTGCCAAACTGTCTTCCGATCGTAATCATGACCTTATTCATCCGCGCCCTCCTTTCTGTACCTGGTTATCTTCTCCTGCGGTGCCTGTTCATATGGCGCCTGTTCCTGTGGTGCCTTCTCCCGCGATGCCTGACCCTGTGACGCCTGACCCTGTGACGCCTTCTCCTGCAATTTCAGTTCCTGAAGTGCCAGTTCCTGTGGTGCCGTTTCCATGAGCCTGATCTTTAAAGCTGCTATTATTTTACCAAATCGAAGGCGAATCATCTATAAGCAAAATCATAGCGGATTACTGCGGATTACTGTCGCATAGAACAGTCCCCCGCTGATAATGGTGCCCCTCTCCTCATCTGATCCTGCCGGAAAGCGAGTCAATCAGACAGATATGAAAAGTACCCGTGCCGCCCTGTCTGCGAATCGTCTCTTCAAGAGCCTGCTCCGCAGCGGCTTTCATCATTGCGCAGCATGCAGCAGCACTCAGGGCAGAGTTCTCTATGGCAAGGAAGGCTCCGAGGAGAGAGCTGAGCATGCAGCCGGTCCCTGTCACTCTGGACATCCAGGAAGTACCGCCCCGCACTTCAAATACCCTTATTCCATCAGAAATATAGTCGGTCTCTCCAGAGGCAACAACAACAGCCCCTGTCTTTCGGGACAATTCAACCACGGCACGTACATTGTCAGATATATAGGATCCGGTGGATTCCAGGTCATCGACCCCCTTCCCCGTGTCATGATCCATAGCCAGCGCACGGATCTCCGCAGCATTTCCGCGGATACAGGCAGGGTGCACGGCATTGATCAGCTCCAGGCATTTTCCGCGGCGGAAAGAAGAGGACGCACAACCCACCGGATCGATGACGATCGGACGGCTCTTCGTTTTTGTGTTCCGTTCCTGCTGATTTCCATTTACTGATACCAAAGATTCCTGTGATGCCAGTCCCGCAGCCATCATTGCCTCCAGGGATTCTGTGGCGCCCATGTTGCAGACCAGGGCGTCACTGACAGCGGCAAAGTCTGCCATTTCCCCGGGATGGTGGGCCATCGTAGGGGATGCGTCGATGGCAAGAAGGGCATTTGCACAGTCATTTACCGTAACAATATTGGTGATGCACTGCACGATCGGGCGGCGCTTTTCCACCTGTGCCCGCAGCCTTCTGTCCTGGCCCGGCAGACACAGTTCCTGTGCTTCTTTCCACAGCTTATGTGCCTGCGCCTCAATATCCTGCGCAGCGAAAATACCGCTGACGATGGCAAAGCCGCTCATCTTCCTGCCCTTCAGCTGCCGGATATTGTCAGCAGTGATTCCGCCGATCGCGACAACCGGGATAGAAACACTCTCACAGATTTTCTGAAAAAAGGCATGGTCCATGGGCTTTGCGTCTTTTTTGGTTGACGTACCGAAAACAGCTCCGCTGCCCAGGTAATCGGCACCGGCTTCTTCCGCCGCCTTCGCCTGCTCCACCGTTCTGGCAGTAACACCGACAATGGCATCCGGTCCGAGAATGGTTCTGGCCTCCGATGCGGCCATATCATCCTGTCCGACATGTACACCGTCTGCGCCGATTTTCTTCGCCAGCATTACATCATCATTGATCAGGAGCGGTACGCCGTACTGCCGGCAGAGCGCAAGGATCTCCTCTGCTTCCCGCTCGAGGGCTTCACCCTTCAGTTCCTTTTCCCGAAGCTGTACCATCGTGACCCCGCCACGCAGGGCCGCCTCCACCTGCTGCACCAGTGTCTGCCCGCGCAGCCAGCTGGTATCGGTGACCGCATATAAAACAAGATCTTCCAGTTTCAAACCCATCTTTTTTCTCCAGTTTCTGCTTACTGTTTCACTCTTACCGACCATGCCGGAGCACATCAGTTCGTTTTTTCATTCTTGTGGCCATGGGCGAGTGCCCGCAAACATGTATGATGAAAACTACGCGCTGCTCCGCGCCGCGGGCGCTCTCGCATCGCTCCAACCATTCGGAATCCGCTCGTTTTGCGCGAAAAGCGCGCGCAAAACGGCTTCTTCCTCATGTTTGGACGCTCGCCAAATGTGCGCAAGCGTCTGTGCAAGCACACGCTTGCGCCCGCTTGGCTCACTGTTTTCATCATTCTTCCACCTGCTCACGCAGCTTTGCAATCACGCCGCGGCTCTGCAGCGCCAGTGTGATCACGGCCGCGATCAATGTACCGCCTGCCGTGCTGATAAGGAAGGGCACGACAAATGTAAAAAGTGCCGCATTGGCATTTCCCATGATCAGCGAGGCGATCGGATATGCCAGCATTCCGCCAATTACAGCCGTACCGAAGATCTCTCCGATCCATGCTGCAGGAAGGGCCTTAAACTTTCTGTAAAGAATTCCTGATAACAGGGCACCACACATACTGCCCGGAAAAGCAAGCAGGGTTCCAAGGCCGGTCATATTGCGGATCACGCTGGCAATAAAAGCAGCCGCCAGTCCCCACCAGGGTCCCAAAAAGACCGCGCAGAGGACGTTCACCAGATGCTGGACCGGTGCGCACTTTGACCCGAACACCGGGAAAGAAAACATGGATCCTACAACGGCTACAGCAGCAAAGATTGCTGTGAGTACCAGTTTTTTGGTATTTACTGACTGATTGTTCATTTTCTGAATCTCTCCTTCTTAGGAACTGTTGATAAATTAACTGTGCAGATTGCGCAGCATGAATTTTCGAGTGCAGGGAAAAAATACGCAGCGTACCGAGGTACTGCCCGACTTTTTCATTAAAAAAAGCGGGATCCCATCCGGGGTATCCCGCTCCTTTTACGAAGTTATATCCCTACGTTGGCATTATCCAAATCAGGTTACGGGTCGAAACGGTTGCAGTTTCCTCTCAGCCGGTGCATCTCCGGCTCCCCTTTTTTATTAAATTCAAGACTCGCCTGCGAGTCTTGCGCGCCGTCTGCGGGTTGCCCATAAAGGCAGCATCTCTAAGCTGATTATAAACAATGTGAAGGCGCAATTCAACTGTACATTACTTTTCTGCAGATTCGAGCAGATAACGCTGGACGCTGGTAACTGCATTGGCACCGTCTGCCACGGCTGTAACGACCTGGCGCAGCTGTTTTGCGCGGACATCGCCTGCGGCGAAGACGCCGGGGATGCTGGTTTCACAGGTCTCGCCTGCCACAATATAGCCGCCTGCATTGGTCTCGATTCCTGTTCCGACAAAGCCGGAGCGGGGAGTGATCCCGACTGCAATAAAAACACCGTCGGTGTCGATGACACGCTCGGACTTGTCATATTTATTGACAACTGTCACGGATGTAACTTTTCCGTCGCTTCCGTTGATGGATTTGAGATTGGAATCCCAGACCATTTCGACATTAGGAAGTGCGAACAATGCAGTCTGCAGTGTCTTGACAGCACGCAGCTCATCGCGGCGGTGAACTACATATACCTTCTCACATCCGCGTGCCAGGAAGATTGCATCCTCGACGGCAACATCACCGCCGCCAACCACAACAGTGGTCTTGCCACGGTAAAAGGCCCCGTCACAGGTCGCGCAGTAGGAAACGCCGTGTCCGGAGAGTTCCTCTTCACCGGGCACGCCCAGATGACTGTGGGAGGCACCGGAGGCAATGATGACCGTCTTCGCTTCAAATGTACCCTCGTCAGTCATGACCTTTTTCACATCTCCCGTAAGATCCAGGCCTTCCACTGCGGCATTGACAACTTCCGCGCCCAGCTTCTCCGCATGATCCGCCATCTTCTGTGCCAGATCCATGCCGCTGATGCCGGGAACGCCGGGATAGTTATCAATCTCATAAGTATCAATAATCTGGCCGCCGTTGACAAAGTTCTCCTCGATCAGGACATAATCAAGCTCCGCGCGGGCAGCATAGATGGCGGCGGACAGTCCCGCGGGCCCCGCACCGACGATAATCAAATCATGCATATCAATCCTCCTTACCCGGTTATTCATGGATTTTCTCAGCCGGATCAGACATTCTGCTCAAATTTCGCTTTCATGGCTGCCTTGGGGATCGCTCCGACAACTTCGTCGACCACCTGGCCGCCCTTGAAGAACTTCATGTTCGGAATACTCATGATATTGTACTGAGCAGCGATTTCGGAATAGTCGTCAACGTTGATCTTGCCAACCTTGATCTTGCCTTCAAACTCATCTGCCAGCTTGTCGATGACGGGAGACATCATCTTGCAGGGGCCGCACCAGTCAGCGTAGAAATCCACGAATACGGGGACATCGCTGTTCAGAACTTCTGCTGCAAAATTCTCACTTGTAAATGTATGGACCATAATATACCTTTCCTTTCTTTTCTTTACTGTCTTCTTTCTTCCGTTTATTTGTGTTCTTTCGTTTATGTGCTTTCTTTTGCGTTCTTTTAAATGCAATACATGTGGAATGAACCGGTTTCTGCTGTTCTCTGCTTTATTGACCAAATCTCTATCAATGCCGAGAAGGTTTTAAAGCGCTAATTGATTGTGTACAATTCAATTATACACAATCACCGTGCCCTGTCAACCCCCTCTTTCTTATTCTTTTCCGCTGCATGTACGTGTGCAGGGGCAGTCTTTTCCTTGCATTGTCCCCCGGCAGCCTGCAGATTTCCCGGAATGAGTGCGCTTGCATACCTCAGTTCCATGACGCGGCGTCACTATCGACAGGAAACCTCACTGTAATCGTCGTTCCTTTTCCAAGAGAGCTCTCCATTTCGACGGAAGCATCGTGGAACTGTGCCGCATGCTTGACGATGGAGAGGCCAAGACCGGTCCCACCCAATGTGCGGGAGTGACTTTTGTCCACACGGTAGAATCGCTCAAATACGCGGTCCTGTTCATCTGAGGGAATTCCGATGCCGGTATCCGTAAAGGAGACACTTGCCGCTTCCCCTTCCCTCCATATTTTGATCAGGACGCTTCCTCCGTCCCGGTTGTATTTGACAGCATTGTCGCAGAGATTATAGAACATCTCCCTGATCAGATGCTCTGATCCGACAACCCAGACAGCAGGATTGGAGCCGCCCTCTTTCACAGGGTTCTCCATCGAACCGGAAATGCTCTGTCCATCTGCCACAGGGCTCTCCATCGAACCGGAAATGCCCCGGCCATCTGCCGCCGGACTCTCCATCGAAATAGAAATGCGGCGTCTGTCTGCCACAGGGCTCAGCAGATTGATGGTATCCTTTGCCGCCTGGACAAGGTCCACTTTTTCCTCAATGCGCTGGACAGCTCCCTCGTCCAGCTCGGAAATCCGGATAATGTCATTGACCAGTGCGATGAGCCTCTGGCTTTCCCTGTAAATATCACCGGCAAATTCGATCATTTTTCCTTCATCGCACAGGCCGCTGCTCATAAGTTCCGCAAAGCCATTGATAGAAGTCAGCGGGGTCTTTAATTCATGGGAAACATTGGCAGAGAACTCCCTGCGCATTCTCTCCCTTTCCTGTGCCTGCTGTTCCCGTGTCTCCCGCCGCAGCTCCTCTCCTTTTAATACACGGGGCAGGCCGCAGCAGACCCGGATGACGGTATCCGCCCGGGCTGCAAGAAGACAGGAAAGTCTGCCGGCAGATTCTCTGCTGCGCCGCTCATCCGGATCCATCGGAACGACACCGCCGCCGACTTCGGTCGCGATCACGACCTTTTTTTCCGCCAGTCTGTCCGCCAGGGAAGGAAGTTCCTCTTCAGGTGTATGCGCCGCAAGATCCTGGACGTCCCTGACTGCCAGTCTTTCAAATGCATCCTGATCCCATCCGAGCGCCTGCATGATGTATTCCTGTTTTCCCGCAAACAAGGGGCCGGTCACAAAGATCATTTCTCTGCCTCCTTCTGTTTTTCATCCACGGATTTCTGCGGCATTCTCTTCGGAACACTGCCCTTCAGGACATTCGGCTGACCGCAGACCAGCTCAACCACCAGATCCGCCCTCCTGGCAAGGATCCTGTTAAGCTCTGCAAGTGCGCGCATGTAGGTCAGGGTCTCCCCTGCGTACTCTTTTCCACCGGAAAAAATCTCATTGGTCACGATCGTCAGGTGCGCACATCCGGCCAGCAGCTTTTCCAGGGCCGATGCCAACCGGTCCGAAAGATTTTTCCAGTCGTCTTCCTGCGCTGTCCCTCTGCCGAACATTTCGTTGGCCATGAGATTTCCAAGGTCTTCCAGGAGCACATTGCTGTCTGCGGGCAGTTCCAGACTCCCGGGATCTCTGTAGCATTCAATTGTCTCAAAGCCGCGGTCCTTCCGCATGACATGATGGCGGGCGATCCTGGACCGCGCTTCTTCCCCGAAAGGTTCCATGGTCGCTATATAAAGCCGCGGTCCGCTCCCTTCCAGCGACAGGACGTGGCGCTCCGCATAATCGCTTTTCCCGCTGGCACTGCCGCCGATCACCAGTGTAAACATTCCCTTTCCTCCGCTTCTGAATAAGCTCCACAGGATTTGTTTTCGATAAGCTCAGCAAGATTCTTTTTCGAGAAGTTCCGCAAGATTCTTTTTTCGATAAGCTCAACAAAATTCTTTTTCGATAAGTTTCGCAAGATTCTTTTTTCGATAAGCTCAGCAGGATCCTTTTTCGGTAAGCTCCACCAGATTCATTTCGCACTTTGAACGTTCCGGCCCGGCGAAGCCGGTCTTTGCCCCTGACGCCGGATTATTTCAAAGAAGTAAACAGAAAGATGCCGTAATAATTGCCGATCACATATCCAAGTGTCCCCACCAGGATCGCCGGGAAAATAAGAGTATGCCATCCCTTGGCGATGGCAAAGGCAGCTGCCGTCGTCGGTCCTCCGATGTTGGCGTTGGAGGCAACCGTGATCTCTTCGATGGAATAACCGAAGACTTTTCCAAACACCAGTGAGAAGACCAGATTCATCAGGACAATGATCGCCGCAAACAGAAGAAGGAGCGGTGCCTCCCGGATGATCAGTTCGACTGAGGCGGGCGCGCCGATGACAGCGAAGAAAATGTGGATCAGAAAAGTCCCGATTTCCTGGGCTCCGGAGATGCTGCCGAAAAACTGCGGAAAAAAGGTTGCCAGCGCGGTGGTGATCGTTGTGATCAGCAGGTACTGATTGCCCAGAAGGCCGCGCAGAAGCGAGAGTAAAAACCCGTCCCCCGCGATTGAAGTGTCAAAAAATCCCGCAAGCATTTTGGACACAGCGACGATCATACAGGCTGCCGCAAAACCGGTCGCAAGATCTGACAGGGAGACCGGACGGGCCTTCCAGTACTCTGCTGCCCTGCTTTTGTGGGACTGATGATGTTTTTTTACTTCTGCCATCTCCTCCGGAGAAGACTCGATCTTCCTGCGCCTGTCAATAATGGGATGACGATAACGCGCCAGGATCCATCCGGAAGCCGGAAGTGCGGAAAGCAGAAAAAAATAGAGGACCATGAGCAGGTTGTCGGCGACAATGGCGGCAGAGACCAGGTTTTTGCCCGCTTTCGCTGCATCTGCCATAGCGACCAGATTGACCGAGCCGCCGACATAGGTTCCAACAAACATTGCCAGCGCCTGTTTTGAAGGCGCCGGCCCAAGGACATTTTTCAAAAGCACATAGGCCAGTATACCGCCTGCAGCTGTTCCGAGGCTGGACAGCAGATATATGCCGAACATCCTGCCGCTCTCCCGCCAGATTTTGCGAAAATCCGCCTGGAAGAGCAAAAAAGGAATTGCCAGAGGCACCAGATAAGACCAGATGAAATCATAGGCGGCAGCCTCTGTCGGAATCACATGCAGATTCGCCAGTACCATGGCGAAGACAAGACAGAGTACACAGGCTGACATCTTTGCCGCCCAGGCAAAGCGCTGTTCAAGGCGGATACAGACTGCTGCAATCACTACAAGAATCGAAAAAAGCATCCAGGTGTTATCGGCTGAAATGAGTGTTGACATAATAGGGACCATTCCTCCAGGCTGATCTTATCCGATTTTTCCGGCGCGGATACAGGCGGCGAGTTCTTTTGCATAGTAGGTGAGCAGCACGGAGGCCCCTGCACGGAAGACAGATGCGGCTGCTTCACACATGATCTTTTCCTCATCGATCCAGCCCCTGGCGGCCGCTGCCTTGATCATGGCGTATTCGCCGCTCACGCTGTAGGCTGCCACGGGGACCTCAACCCTCTCCCGGACATCGCGTACAATATCGAGGTAGGACATGGCGGGCTTGACCATGATGATGTCCGCTCCCTCTTCCACATCCAGGAGGGCTTCACGGATCGCTTCATGACGGTTGTGAAAATCCATCTGATAACTCTTCCGGTCGCCGAAGGAAGGGGCGGAACCTGCCGCCTCACGGAAGGGCCCATAAAAGGAAGAGGCATATTTCACTGCATAGGACATGATGGGGGTCGAAGTATGCCCGGCGGCATCCAGTGTCTGCCGGATCGCACGCACACGGCCGTCCATCATATCGGAGGGTGCTACCATGTCCGCTCCTGCCTCCACGTGGGAGAGGGCGGTCATGGACAGAAGCTCCAGTGTTTTGTCATTATCGACATCGCATCCGCAGAGCACACCGCAGTGTCCGTGGGAAGTGTATTCGCAC
>Ga0256404_1008216_pt1 | contig 15873 bp, 16 predicted proteins | sample RumenRJG_01DNA_FD_185990 | JGI IMG/M metagenome (GOLD analysis project Ga0256404, IMG submission 185990) | Bovine rumen microbial communities from Lethbridge, Alberta, Canada - RJG_01 | ecosystem: Host-associated > Mammals > Digestive system > Stomach > Rumen | place: Canada: Alberta | collected...
AAAAGCCATCAAAGATTCACGGGCATGAAAAGACCCCGGAAATGGCGTATTTCCGGGGTTTTTCGACTCTTGTTGGGTCTGATTAACGCTTCGAGAACTGAGGCGCTCTGCGCGCGGCCTTCAAGCCAGGTTTCTTTCTTTCCTTCATTCTTGGGTCTCTTGTCAGGAAGCCAGCTGCCTTGAGCATTGGTCTGTAAGCCTCAGCGTCTACTTCGCACAGTGCTCTTGCGATACCGTGTCTGAGTGCGCCTGCCTGACCTGTGAAGCCGCCGCCGTTAACTGTAGCGATAACGTCGAAGCTGCCCATGGTTCCTGTCAGCTCGAGAGGTCTCTTAACTTCGTTCTTAACGATATCCTTCTCGCCGAAGTAAGTGTCGATGTCTCTCTTGTTGATGATGATATTTCCAGCACCCGGGAGAAGTCTTACTCTGGCTACGGATGACTTTCTTCTGCCTGTTGCCTGATACATAGTCTTTGCCATTTCTTATTCCTCCTTTCCTAGAAATTCCATTCTTCCGGCTTCTGAGCTGTGTGTGGGTGCTCAGGGCCTGCATAAACCTTCAGCTTCTTGAACATCTGACGTCCGAGTCTGCCCTTAGGCATCATGCCCTTTACAGCGTGCATGATGATCTCTTCAGGCTTCTTAGCTCTCATCTCTCCGAGTGTGGTCTCCTTGAGTCCGCCCGGATAACCGCTGTGTCTCTTGTAGACCTTGTCAGATTCCTTCTTGCCTGTTACAGCTACCTTCTCAGCGTTGATAACGATGACATAGTCACCGGTATCGATGTGAGGTGTGTAAGTCGGCTTCTTCTTTCCTCTCAGGATCATAGCTGCTTCAACTGCGAGCTTTCCGAGAGTCTTGCCTTCTGCATCGATAACGTACCACTTGCGGTCGATATCGGATGGCTTAGCGATGTAAGACTTCATTCTTTTGTCCTTTCTACCTACTCAGTTCCGTGGGCAGATCCTGTGATCTGCGCTTCGAACCCTTTTTCGGTCCGCCTACTCGGTACTTCGTACTTTTTCGGCATTACTAGTAATAAATTATTAGTGCCTCAGCTGCCGGCCTCATGGACCTGCTTTGGCTGTGATGCTGTCTGCACATAGTGACGACAGCCTAATCAGTATATTATCGCGGGCCTTTCAAGTCAAGCGAAAAGTTGATTTTTCGCGTTTTTCTTCGCCCTGGAAATCATTATCCGTGCGTACGGAATCTTTCGGAGCGGTCCAACTTGATTTTGGATACACGTGATTGTAGAATAGCATCGTTCGTTTGACCAGCCCGGAAAACCGGAGACAGATAATGAGTAACAGGACCAAAGGCAATCTCGCCCTGCTTCTCACAGCTGCTATGTGGGGGTCAGGGTTCATATCGCAGAAGCTCGGCAACGAGGTGATGCCGCCGATGACATTCAATGCGGTGAGGCAGCTTCTTGCAGCCATGCTTCTGACTCCGTTCATGATCCGCTCTCTAAAAAAGAGCGGCTACTTGTCGCGGACACAGAATTCAAGCTCGCAGCTTGAACACAGAAAGAAGAAACTTCTCATGGCCTGCCTTGTCTGCGGATCGTTCCTGCTCATAGGAACTGAGGCCCAGCAGATAGGGCTTCTGACTGTCAGTGCAGGCAAGTCGGGATTCATCTCGGCCCTGTATATAGTAATTGTGCCATTCTTCAGCGTTCTGCTTGGGGAGAAGGTAAGAAAGAAGTCCGTGGCATGCGTGATTGCGGCTATGGCAGGCTTTGCAGTAATGAGCCTTCACGGAGGCCTCAGTGGTGCAACGCCGGGTGACTGGTGGACACTCGTAAGTGCAGCGGCTTTTGCAGCGCAGATCGTAATGGTCAATGAATACGTGGATAAGGATAACGCCCTGGCGATCTCATGCCTTCAGTTCTGGTTCTGCGGGATAGTAGGCATGGTCATAGCCCTGATCATGGAAGGCTGGCAGCTCCCGGGGGTCTTTGCCGGGATCCCGATCCTTATCTATCAGACACTGGGCCCGACAGCGACCGGATACACCATGCAGACCATCGGCCAGAAGTATACAGACTCATCGACTGCGGCGCTGATCATGAGCCTGGAGGCCGTTCTTGCAGCCGTCTTCGGCGCGGTATTCCTTGGAGAAATGATGAGCGCCCGCGAAATCGCAGGCGCTGCTATAATCCTTGCCGCAACGATCATGGGGCAGCGTGAGTGATAAGGGCAGAGGAAATAAAATGGCGTAGGATACAGGGAATTACCTGATCCTGCGCCTGTTTTTTACGCCAAATGCGCTACTACGCATACTGTCCGAGTATCTCGCGTGCCACGAAGACTCCGCTTGCCGATGCGTGGGACAGTGAATGCGTTACGCCGCTTCCGTCACCTATCATGTACAGGCCCTTGTGCTCTGTCTCAAGGTGCTCGTCAAGCTTCACTTCCATATTGTAGAACTTGACCTCGACTCCGTAGAGCAGGGTATCGTCATTGGCGGTTCCCGGCGCGATCTTGTCTAGTGCATAGATCATCTCGATGATGTCATCGAGGATCCTCTTCGGCAGTACCAGACTCAGGTCGCCTGGCTCAGCCTTGAGTGTCGGGATGACAAAGCTGTCAGACAGCCTCTTGTGGTTGGTCCTGCGTCCTCTTATCAGGTCACCGAATCTCTGAACGATAACGCCGCCGCCCAGCATGTTGGAGAGCCTTGCTATGCTCTCGCCGTAACCGTTGCTGTCCTTGAACGGCACGGAGAAGTGCTTGGACACCAGCAGTGCAAAATTCGTGTTGCCTGTCTGGCGCTCCGGATCTTCGTAACTGTGGCCGTTTACCGTAACGATCCCGTTGGTGTTCTCGTTTACGACGCTTCCGCGCGGGTTCATGCAGAACGTGCGGACCTTGTCCTCGAACGTTTCGGTCCTGTAGACGATTTTGCTCTCGTACAGCTCATCCGTGAGGTGCGCGAAGAGCTCAGCAGGCAGCTCGACCCTGACTCCGATGTCGACACGGTTGGACTCTGTCGGGATCTGAAGTTCTTTGCATATCTGCTCCATCCACTTGCTGCCGCTTCTGCCGACTGACACGATGCAGCGGCTGCAGGTATATTCCCCGTCATCTGTGATGACTTTGTAGTATTCGGTACCGTCGTCTCCCTGCAGTATCTCAATATGCCTGACCGGCGTGTCGAAGAAGAAGTCAGCCTTGTCCTTAAGCTGGCTGTACAGATTCTCGAGGACGACATAGTTCTTGTCCGTGCCGAGATGTCTTACCGAAGCATCGAGGAGCTGCAGCTTGTTCTGCGAGCAGATGGTCTTAAACCTCGTGTTGGCTGTTGTATACAGCTTAGTGCCTGCACCGCCGTTGGCCATGTTGATGTTATCGACATAGTGCATAAGGCGGAGAGCCTCTTCCTTTCCTATGTATTCAAACAGCGTTCCGCCAAAATCATTGGTGATGTTGTACTTTCCGTCAGAGAAAGCGCCTGCACCGCCGAACCCGCTCATGATCGAGCAGCTCTTGCATCCGATGCAGCTTTTCACTTTGACACCATCGATAGGGCATTTTCTTTTGCTCAGTTCATGGCCGGACTCAAAAACTCCGACCCTGAGGCTGCTGTTATTCCTGGTCAGCTCGTAAGCGGCGTATATCCCGCCCGGGCCTGCACCTATTATTATCACATCATAATCCATATCTTTTAACCCTTCCTTATACCCGGTTCTTTTCCTATTATAATACGTGCAAGGTGGCAGATGCACGGGGAAAAGCGTATAATAACTATGATTTGGCGCAAGGGGGTAGAGATATGATCAAAGCAGCTGTAATCGCGGGTACTCCCGTAGACACCAGAATGGGAGTAGAGTATCTGGAGAAGAGAAGTGCGGAATACTGCACACCTGTTGTAATGCCGCTGTACATGCCGGCCGCAGAGGACTGCGATGCACAGGTGAGATTCCAGTACTCAGACTATGAGACAAAACGCAGACATCTTGATGAGATATTCGATGCTGCGATCAGGGACGGCGTAGAGGATTTCTTCATCTACTGCAATTCACTGTCCGGAGCCTTCGACTTCGATGCCTATGCAGAGGAGAAGGGTGTAAAGGTATATACCCCGCTGCAGGTGTACAGGAAGCTCGGTCAGAAATACGGAAGAGTAGGGCTGGTGGCAGCTCACAATCTGTCTGCATATAAAATAGAAGAAACTTTGCTCGAAGCCAATCCGGATATGTATGTTATAGGATCCGGGAATATGGCGATCGTCAGTGCCATCGAGCACGGACTGCCGGCTGAAGAGATCGTGGAGAAGTGCGGAGTAAAGCACATGGTGAAGTACATGGAGACATGCGGCTGCGAAGCGCTCATTCTCGGCTGCACCCATTTCCCGTATCTGAGACGTGAACTGGATAAGTTCTGCAGCATTCCGGTCATTGATCCTGCAGATGAGATGTTCACAGCAATGACAGGACTTAAATAGTTAATGATCCGGCACATAAGATAATAGGAAGGCTTCAAGAGGCCCGCCCTTATAAGAATGTGACCGGCAATAATAATAAAAGGAGAAGAAAAGTGAAAAAGTTAATCAAAATCACAGGTGTTCTCATGCTGATGATGGTAATGGTGCTGACTATGGCAGGCTGCGGAGGAAGCTCTGAAGAAGCTCCTGCTGAGGAGCCTGCAGAAACTGAGCAGGCAGAAGAACCTGCTGCAGAACCTATCGGCATCCATCACGCGGAGATCGTTATAAAGGACTTCGGTACGGTCAAGGTGGAGCTCGACGGAGACACAGCTCCGATCACAGTTCAGAATTTCATGGATCTCGCCAATGAAGGATTCTATGACGGACTTACATTTCACAGGATCATGGAGGGCTTCATGATCCAGGGCGGCGACCCGAACGGAGACGGAACGGGTGGATCCGAGAAAACCATCAAGGGTGAGTTCTCAGCCAACGGAGTGAACAATGACATTTCCCACAAGAAGGGCGTTATCTCCATGGCAAGAGCACAGGATCCTGACAGTGCAAGCTCGCAGTTCTTCATCGTACAGGAGGACTCTGAGTTCCTTGACGGACAGTATGCCGCATTCGGACATGTGACTGAGGGAATGGAATTCGTTGACATAATCGCCAAGGAGGCTAAGCCGATAGATGATAACGGAACTATTCCTAAGGAAGAACAGCCTGTTATCGAGACTATAAAGATCATAGACTGATGGACTGACAGAACACATAGAACATTCAGAGCACCCGGGCCGCAGGTATCTGCAGCCCGGGTGTTTTGCTCTTTTTCGCTCTTTCATACATCAAAAATGAATAAATATGCATTATTGATACAGCATGGCAACTGCTGGGCGATCCCTGCTGCAAAATGGCTGAAGCGCAGTAAAATGCAGGAAGCTGGAATATGTTTTTATATATGTACAAAAAGATGTATTGACATGTATTTCGTGAATATTTATAATAACCACATTATGAAAATACGGTATAAATATTCATAAAAATGAATATTAACAACAAACACAGAACAGAAACCACAAAATACAATCAAGGGGCTTAAGAAATGGACAAGAAGGACATCAAGAAAGTAGTACTCGCGTATTCAGGAGGTCTCGACACTTCCATCATCATTCCATGGCTCAAGGAGAACTACAACGATCCTGAGATCATCGCAGTCAGCGGCAACGTAGGACAGGCTGATGAGCTCGAGGGACTTGAGGAAAAGGCTCTCAAGACAGGAGCAAGCAAGCTGATCGTTGCAGACCTTACAGATGAGATGGTAGAAGAAGTCATCATTCCATCGGTCAAGATGGGAGCTAAGTATGAGACTTATATGCTCGGCACAGCTTTTGCAAGACCGGTCATCGGCAAGAAACTCGCAGAGATCGCTCTCGAGGAAGGCGCTGACGCTATCTGCCACGGCTGCACAGGCAAGGGCAACGATCAGGTAAGATTCGAACTCGCGATCAAGAGATGGGCCCCTGGCATGAAGATCATAGCTCCATGGAGAGAGTGGGACATCAAGTCGAGAGATGAAGAGATCGACTACGCTGAGGCTCACAATGTTCCTCTGAAGATCTCAAGAGAGACCAACTACTCCAAGGACAAGAACCTCTGGCACCTCAGCCATGAAGGACTTGACCTTGAGGATCCGGCTAACGAGCCGCAGTATGAGAAGGAAGGCTTCCTCGAGATGGGAGTTTCCCCACTGCAGGCACCGGATGAGCCGACATACATCACCCTCGGATTCGAGGCGGGCGCACCGGTTTCCTTCAACGGTGAGAAGATGAAAGCTTCCAAGATCATCGAGAAGCTCAATGAGGTCGGCGGAGCCAACGGTATCGGCATCATCGACATCGTAGAGAACAGACTGATCGGCATGAAGGACCGCGGCGTATATGAGACCCCGGGCGGAACTATCCTGTATTTTGCACATGATCAGCTCGAGATGCTTACCATGGACAAGGAGACGCTCCACCTCAAGCAGAAGCTTGCTGTAGACTACGCAGACATGCTCTACAACGGCAAGTGGTATTCACCGCTTCAGGAAGCGCTGACAGCTTTCGCCAACGAGGCCAACAAGAACGTAACAGGAGAGGTCAAGCTCAAACTCTACAAGGGCAACATCATCCCTGCAGGAATGACTTCACCTTACTCACTGTACTCAGAAGAGCTCGCATCATTCGGAGAGACCGATTACGATCAGGCTCAGGCAGAAGGCTTCATCAACATCTGGGGACTGCCGACACTCGTTCAGGCACTGCTCGAGAAGGGCAGCCTCAAATAGACAGGTTATTTCACTAAGATAGAAAGATAGATTATAAGGACAGGATAATGGACAAACTCTGGGCAGGCAGGACAGCCGGTACAACTGCAAATCTGGTAGACGAGATCAACTCTTCGATCGCTGTTGACAGGAGACTGTACAAGAGAGATATCGCCGGCAGCATAGCACATGCGAAGATGCTGGCCAATCAGGAGATCATCTCTCAAGAAGAGGCTGCTGCCATCGTTCAGGGGCTGAAGGGCATCGAGGCAGATATAACATCCGGAGCGCTCCAGATCGATCCGACAGCTGAGGACATCCACATGTTCGTGGAGACGGTCCTGACACAGCGCATCGGAGATACGGGCAAAATGCTCCACACCGCAAGAAGCCGTAACGACCAGGTCGCACTCGATACCAAGATGTACTGCATCGAGGAGATCGACAGCATAGACTATCTTCTCAGCGAGCTCATGAAGGTGCTCGCGGACAAAGCCGAGAAGAACATGGAAGTCATCATGCCGGGCTACACTCACATGCAGCACGCACAGCCGGTATCCTTCGCACAGCATCTCATGGCATACGCGATGATGTTCGAGAGAGACAAGAGCAGACTCGAAGACTGCAAGAAGAGGATGCTTGAGAGATCACCGATCGGAGCATGCGCTCTGGCAGGAACGACCTTCAACATCGACAGGGAGTATGAAGCCAGCCTCCTCGGTTTTACCGGCATAGCGATGAACAGCATGGATGCCGTTTCAGACAGAGACCACTTTGTGGAGCTGATGTCGGCACTGGCGATCATCATGATGCACACCTCGAGGCTTTCCGAAGAGATCATCATGTGGGCAACATCGGAGTTCAACTTCATTCAGCTCCCTGATGAATACACAACAGGATCCTCGATCATGCCTCAGAAGAAGAACCCGGATGTAGCCGAGCTCTGCAGGGGCAAGACCGGAAGAGTATACGGCAACCTGATGTCGCTTCTCACGGTGCTCAAGGGACTGCCGCTCGCATACAACAAGGACATCCAGGAAGACAAGGAGCCGCTGTTCGACTCAGTCGAGACCGTCAAGCTCTGCATCGAAGCCTTCATCGAGATGGTGGATGTCATGAAGATCAACGAGGAGAGCATGTATGAGTCGGCTACCAAGGGATACGTCAATGCGACAGACCTTGCCGACTACCTGGTAGTCAAGGGACTCCCGTTCAGGGATGCCTACAACATCTCGGGCAAAGTCGTATCCTACTGCCTCGGCAGGGGATGCAAGCTGGAGGAGCTTCCGATCGAAGAGTACAAGCAGTTCTCGCCTCTCATAGAAGAGGATGTTCACAAGAGACTGTCACTTAAGACATGTGTTGAAAGGAGGAACTCGGCCGGCGGAACAAGCCCGGCCTCCGTAAGAAAGCAGATCGCGTATATCAGATGTCTGCTTCAGCAGGAGCAAAAGAGTTTCAGCACAGTTTAAAGATATAAACAGGGGCAAATAATAAGCTAAGGTATAGCGGAAAAGAAAGGACAGAGGTAACACAATGAAGAATTCAATCAAGAAAATGCTCATCGTAGCACTCTCAATGATGATGGTACTCGCACTCGCAGCATGCGGCGGAAGCGGCAGCGGAGATGCTGAAGAAGGCGGCGGCAAGCTCGCTGAGATCCAGGAGAAGGGCAAAATCGTAGTCTGCACAGACGCAGCATGGGCACCATTCGAATATATCGGTGAAGGCGGAGAGCCTACAGGAATCGACATCGAGATCGCACAGGCAATCGCAGATGAGCTCGGCGTAGAGCTCGAGGTAAAGAATATCGCATTCGATACTATCCCTGCATCACTCAGCGGCGGAGATGCTGATCTCGCACTCGCATGCATAACTATCACAGATGAGCGTAAGGAAGAGATGGCTTTCACGGATCCTTACACAACTGTACAGCAGTACATGGTAGTTCCTGCAGACAGTGAGATCAAGACAATGGAAGAACTCGGCGGCAAGGCAGTAGGAACACACCTCGGAACAACAGGTGACTTCCTCATGAGTGATGAGAACACATCCGGCGTTCTTAAGGACAACAATGTAGAGAACAAGCAGTATAAGGCTCTTCCGGACGCAGCACTTGCTATGAAGAGCGGTGAGCTCCAGGCTATCGTATGCGACTCCGTACTCGCTGAGAACCTTGTTAAAGCTAATGGCGACGCATTCAAGTGCTTCCCTGTAGCTTATGCTGACGGACATGAAGCAGATACTGAGGAAATCGGCGCTGCTATGGCTAAGGGTGATGATGAATTCACAGCTAAGATCAACGAGATCGTTCAGAAGCTCAAGTCAGACGGAAAGATCGACGAGTGGTTCGTAAAGCACAGCGAAGAAGCATCCAAGCTCTAAGGCATGATGCTTAAGCAAGCATAGTATAAAAAATGAAATGCCGTACATAGGCTGCGTCAATGGCGCAGCCTATGCGGGTATAGCGGGGTAACAAATTGTTTGAAAGCTTAAAACAGGGATTCATAAAGACCTTCATCAGGGACAACCGTTACAAGGTATTCCTCGAAGGTTTCAAGAATACGATGATAATCACGATAGTGGCTGCCCTCATAGGCATAGTGCTTGGTGTCATCGTTTCATTCGTTCACTCCCTTGCCGAAAATGCGAGGGACAAGCATCAGGATTCATTTGGCGCAAAATGCCTGATGGTGCTGGATAAGATCTGTGCGGCTTATGTCGCTGTTGTCAGAGGAACGCCGCTTGCCATCCAGCTGATGATCATGACATTCATTGTCATGAGCGGCTTCCCTAACAAAGTGCTTGTATGCTGCATCGCATTCGGCATCAACTCAGGAGCTTACGTATCCGAGGTCATCAGAGGCGGAATCGGCTCGGTAGATTATGGCCAGACTGAAGCAGGACGTTCACTCGGACTTTCCCAGATCGGAACACTCCGTCTGATTGTGCTCCCTCAGGCCATCAAGAACATCCTGCCGGCACTCTGTAATGAGGCTATCGCAGTTCTGAAGGAAACATCGATCGTAGGTATGGTAGCGGTTGTCGACCTGACACGTGCCGGCGACCTTGTCCGCAGCAGGACAATGTCACCGTACTTCACGCTCATTTCTGTAGCGATAGTATACTTCGTACTGGTATTCGGCCTGTCCAAGGCGGTACAGAGATTCGAAAGGAGGCTGGCTAAGAGTGATAGAAATTAAAGGACTCAAAAAAGACTTTGGCGACCTCAAAGTACTGCAGGGCATAGACCTGGATATAGAAAAGGGAGAGAGAGTAGTTATCATCGGGCCGTCGGGCTCGGGCAAAAGTACACTGCTGAGATGCATGAACATGCTCGAGGTGCCAACAGGCGGACAGATAGTATTCGAGGGAACTGACCTGACCGACAAGAAGACGGACCTTGACAGCGTGCGCTGCAAGATGGGAATGGTATTCCAGCAGTTCAACCTCTTCCCGCACAAGACCATCCTCGAGAACATGACCCTGGCGCCTCTGTATCACAAGATGATGAGTGAGGAGGCGGCTAAGGAAAGAGCCATGGAACTCCTGACAAGGATCGGCCTTGCAGACAAAGCGAATGTTTATCCGTCGACACTTTCCGGCGGGCAGAAGCAGAGAGTTGCGATCGTGCGCGCGCTTGCCATGGATCCGGATGTAATGCTCTTCGATGAGCCGACATCAGCACTGGACCCTGAAATGGTAGGCGAAGTACTCGAACTCATAAGAGAGCTTGCAAATACCGGAATGACAATGGCGATCGTAACCCATGAGATGGGATTCGCCAAGGAAGTAGGTACCAGAGTCATCTTCATGGATGAGGGTGTGATCGCTGAGGAGAACGAGCCTAAAGAGTTCTTCGAGAATCCTCAGAATCCGAGACTCCAGGACTTCCTGTCGAAGGTGCTGTAGACCGCATCATCGAAACAGTCCCTGCGGATAACTGCCAGCACTGTTTCATACGTATAAATTATTAGTAACAAAGGAGATAAGCATTAAAATGTTCAAGCATACAATTGTAAGGACCCCGTGTTCCAAGATCTGTGACGGTATAACTTCAGCACCTGAGCTCGGACAGCCGATCTACGAGAAGGCGCTCGAGCAGCATGCAAAATACATCGAGGCATTGAAGTCGACCGGTGTTGATGTGCTGGTGCTGCCTGCACTTGAGGAGTATCCGGATTCATGCTTCGTTGAAGACGTTGCCGTACTTTCAGAGAAGTGCGCTATAATCACCAATCCGGGAGCAGGCACAAGAAACGGTGAGACAGAATATATCGTGGATGCTATAAAGAAATTCTACAGCGATGATCAGATCGGCTACATCAAGAACCCTGGAACACTCGAGGGCGGAGATGTAATGAAGGTTGGAGATACTTTCTATGTCGGAGTATCTGCAAGGACCAATGAAGAGGGTATCAAACAGTTTGCTGATTTCTTCGGATCATACGGCTACACGGTCAAGGCTGTTCCTCTGACAGAGGTGCTGCACCTCAAGACCGGAGTCAACTATATCGAGAACAACAAGATGCTCGTTTCCGGCGAGTTCATCGATAAGCCTGATTTTGCATCCTATGAGAAGATCATAGTTCCTGAAGAGGAAGCATACGGTGCAAACTGCATCTGGATGAACGGAACAGTCATCGTACCTGAGGGATATGACGCAGTAAAGAAGGCAGTAGAGAATGCAGGATACCCTGTAATCCTTGTAGACACATCCGAGTTCAGAAAGATCGACGGCGGCCTCAGCTGCCTGTCACTCAGATTCTAGAACACGGATCAGCGGCAAATATGACACAGCAAAAGAGCAGCCCGCAGGCTGCTCTTTAAGTGATTCCGTGAAATGTGTCTGCTTTCTATATCATTTCATGAAGTGGACCTGCTTTTTTATTATCTCTGCCTGCTCGTCCTTGCGCCTGTTGTATTCGACTTTCTTCTCTTCGAAGTAGTTGCGGCCGTCCGTGTCGATGGTGACGATGAGCGGGCCGAACTCCCTGATGCGGCAGTGCCAGCAGGCCTCAGGCATTCCGAGGTCGAGCCATTCGACGCCTGTGATCTCTTCTACGCAGACAGCACCAACGACGGCGTTGCCGGCAGGAAGTACACAGTGTATCGCGCCGAACTCTTTGCAGCTGGCGGCTGTCTTCTCTTTCATGCCGCCCTTGCCGATGATGATCCTTACACCGGTCTCTCTGATGAATTCATATTCGAATCTCTCCATGCGCATGGAAGTCGTCGGCCCGACGGAGATCATCTCGTAGGAGCCGTCTTCGCGCTTCCTGATGATCGGGCCGGCGTGCATTATCGCCTTGCCGCGGATGTCTATCGGCATCTCAAGGCCCTCGTCGACCACGCGCCCGTGAACTGAGTCGCGGCCGGTGACCATCTCGCCGTCGAGATAGAACACATCACCTACGTGGAGTGCGGCGATATCTTCGGCGGAGACCGGAGTGGTAAGCACTTTTCTTCCGTTTCTTATCTCAGTCATCAGTCTCTGCCTCCTTCCGCGTCATCATATCTGAAACCCGAATGGGTCATGACCGTATAATTAAGGTCCCTGTCAAAACGTATGAGTCCCCGTCTGTGGCTCCAGCATGCGACTGTAACGGCTACGCCGAGGGTTGCCGGGTGGCGCGCGGTATTCACGACGTTGACTCCCATGACGGAATACTTTCCGCCCATGCCCTGCGGTCCGAATCCTATCGCGTTGATTCCGTCCTCAAGGAGCTTTTCCATGCGGGCGGCTTTTTCATTTTCGTTATGTGAGCCGACAGGCCTCAGGAGAGCGTGCTTGGCATTCAGCGCAGCTGTTTCCGCGGTAGCACCGATACCGACTCCTACAAGGAGAGGCGGGCATGCGTTGAGGCCATAGGAAGTCATCCGCTCAAGGACAAAATCCACGGCGCCTTCATATCCCTGACCTGGCATCAGTACCATAGCGTGTCCCGGAAGGGAGCATCCGCCGCCGGCCATGTATGTATAGATCTCGCATCCGTCCCAGCCCGGAACGATCTCCCACCAGATGGTCGGAGCACCGGTGCCAGTGTTGATGCCTGTATTGTTCTCGTCAAAAGTCTCCACGACATTAGGGCGCAGAGGCGTTTCGGCTGTTGCCTTCCTCACGGCGTCCACGAGAAGACCCTCCAGATCATCGATCAGAGGAAAGCCTGTGCCGCATTTTATAAGGAACTGAAGAACTCCGGTGTCCTGACATGACGGACGGTCAAGCTCTTCGGCCAGGTCAAGATTGCGGAACATGAGATCATATATCTCGAGTGCCAGCGGATCATCCTCCGCCGCCTGCATCTCATGCAGCCTGGCCAGGACATCATCCGGCAGGTGCTTTGCCGTGTGGCCGATGAATGAAGCCATCACGCCGGTCATCTTTTTAACTGCTTCATTGTTAGACATTATTTTCCCCCGTATCTGAGAATTCCGGCAGAAAGCCGGAGCTTTTCCAACAGTATACCATAAGTGTGCAGACAAAACGGGGAAATGATGTATAATAGACGGGTAGCATTGATCCCGGGAGATATGGCTGAAACCATCAGTGTAATCGAGGTGTAAGCGTTTGAAATTTCTGATGAAGAAGGAAAACCTGTTCATAAGGATCGCGATCGGATTTGTCATCGGCATCGCGCTCGGTTTTCTTGCACCTTCTTTTTCACTCAGCATCAAGTTCCTCGGTGACATATATCTCAACCTGATCAAGATGATGATCATCCCGATCCTCGTGTGCGCAGTCGCAGGAGGCATCATCAATTCATCAGACATCACAGCTCTTAAGAGGATAGGGGTCAAAACAGTGATCCTGTATGTGATAATGTTCCTGGCATCGTTTGCTGTTTCGTTCGGCGTAGCGGTTACGATACGTCCGGGACTTAATGTAGTATTTGAAAACCAGCCTGTGTATGAGGGTGACGGCCCGGCATCCATGAGTTTCGGTGAGGTGCTTACAGGCATCGTACAGGACAACATGCTGAAGGCGATGCTCGACAATGCCGTTCTGCCGACGATCCTCTTCACCATGATAATAGCGATAGCAATACTGGCGGCAGGAGAGAAGGGGAAGGTCCTCAAGGACTTTATCAACAGCATGTCAGCTGTTGCATTCAGTGTGCTCGGCATGATCATGGAGACTTCTCCTGTAGGCGTCATGGCGCTCATGGCATTCTCAATAGCAGAGTACGGATCGGGCATATTCATGGCCATCGGCAAGTACATCCTGTGCTGCTGGCTTGCCTGCATCGCGGTATTCATAATAGTGTTCACTATTCCTGTAAAACTGTATACCGGAGTGGATCTCAGGACCTACCTTGCCGCCTGCGGCAAAGTCGCGCTGATGACCATGTCTACTACGAGCTCTGCGGCGACTCTGCCTACGACTATAAGAGTCAGCACGGAGGATCTGGGGGCACCTGCATCCATCAGCGACTTTACACTGCCGCTCGGATGCACTATAAACATGTGCGGAGGCGCATGCTCGTTCTGCTGCATCTCGCTGTTCGTTGCTGACTTCTACTCGCTGGATCTACCTCTCGGCAAGCTGGCCGCGATGGCGGTCGTTGCCACGCTTATCAACATGGCGGCGCCGGGGATCCCGGGCGGAGGCATAGTCCTCATGACATCATATCTTACTATATTCGGCCTGCCGATAGACCTGATCGGTCCGGTGGCCGCCTTCTACAGGCTCCTTGACATGGCATTCACCACGATCAATGTTGAGGGAGATATTGCAGCCAACCTGATCATCTCAAAGTCTGAAGGACTGTGGGACCCATCCATGGTCCGGCGCTGACCGCAGGAGACATAGGGTGAAGGCGGGAAAGGAACCAGTGAAGCGCTGAGCATCATGACATGCCCGGCAGTCACTGATAATAATCAGGATAATAAGGTTCTCAAGAAGAGAGGATTCATTGATTAGTCATTGTCATAATCGATATCCTTTGAGAGAAGAGCGCTGCCGTGAGGCAGCGTTTTTCTTGTCCGGAAAGGCATAGAACTACAGCTTTGCGCTATTATGCGGTCATCTGATGGACGTATAAAAAAACTTTGCTCACCTGACGGGTAAAGAGAGTATACTGTTACAGGTCAACCGCCATGAACGGACGGAATTTGTTTGAAAGAAGTTACAGTAAATGAAAAAAGTTGTATTTTGCATAATAATGGCCGCGACCATCTTCGCAACGATGGAGGTCGCTCTCAAGATCGGAGGCGTCAATCTGGATTCGTTCCAGCTGACTGCCGTCAGGTTCCTCATAGGAGGTCTGATCCTCGCGCCTGCTGCATATTTCGAATGCAGGAAGAGCGGGTACAGACTGAACGGGAAGGATGTTGCCTGGATGGCGCTCCTCGGAATAGTGGGGATCGCTGTCAGCATGGTCGCTTTCCAGATGGGAGTACTTAGATGCAACGCTGCTACTGCAGCTCCGCTCTTCTGCACCAATCCTCTGTTCGCGATGGTCATAGCTCACATATTCACATCAGAAAAAATGGATACGCGCAAGTGGATAGCTTTTGCTCTCGGCGTTGTCGCGGCTGTCTTCATGATCAGACCGTGGGATGTTCAGGAAGGAAACACAGCTCTCGGAATGGTGATCATGGTCTTTGCTGCCGTGACTTTTGCCGCATATACAGTCATGGGCAAGAGATCGATAAAGAGGATCGGCACTATAACTCAGACCAGCGTCAGCTTCATAGTCGGCGCACTTATACTGCTGGTGTTCACTGCTGCGACAGGCCACCCGGTAGTTGCGGGACTTGCTGAGAACCTGGCGGTCGTACTGTTCTGCGGCATCGTTGTAACAGGTATCGGCTATCTCTTCTACTTCCTGGCGATCAGATATTCAGATGCCTCGACAGGTTCGATCACGTTCTTCGTCAAGCCTGCGATCGCACCTGTATTCGCAGTCATAATCCTGTATGAGACCGTGTACTGGAACACCATCGTAGGCATCGTGCTTCTGGTGATCGCATCGGTCATCACGATATCTGATACAGTAATTAAAAATAGGTAAATCTTCAGAAGTGCACAAAATTCGGACAACGGAAGAATGATGAGCATTTAAACCATGAGACTCCGGGACTATCCTATGGATGACATAAGGAAGACAAGGAGGTAACAGTCATGAAGAGT
>Ga0256404_1008217_pt1 | contig 15870 bp, 12 predicted proteins | sample RumenRJG_01DNA_FD_185990 | JGI IMG/M metagenome (GOLD analysis project Ga0256404, IMG submission 185990) | Bovine rumen microbial communities from Lethbridge, Alberta, Canada - RJG_01 | ecosystem: Host-associated > Mammals > Digestive system > Stomach > Rumen | place: Canada: Alberta | collected...
GCGTAAAGATATTTTTCCATATGTCAGTGCCTTTGCTCCTTTCTGTTTACGAGACCGTAGCCGACGCTCACGTGCCTCCCGAGGCCGATGTTGGCAGGCAGGCGGATATTGGTGTGGAAGTCCGTGTCCATCACGACGAGGGGAACGTGCTTGTAGCTCGTCTCCCTGACATTGCGGATGTCATCGATGACAGCCGTCACCGTACTGTTTACGAATATGTCTATTCCTTTGAGCATGGAGAGAATGTTGCCGCAGAGGATGCGCTGCAGGAGATCGAGGCGGGCTGCCATGCCGTCAGCCTTCTTCCAGAGCGCGTAGTTTGCCTCATTGAGCGGAGCCCAGCTCCTGATGGTGTAGCGACCTTCGGTCTCCTCAAAGGAAAATCCCGAGTCGTCCGAACTGACGTCAGTGATATGTAGCTCACGCAATTCATGTCCGATGTACATGTCATGCTGCGATGCGGAGAAGAAGCTGCCTATGACCTTCGTTCCCTCTCCTATGCAGAAGATGGCCGCATGGCCGTCAATGGACTTGTACTGCACGAGCGGGTACGAGTACCTGAGACCGTCCTTACCGTGGTTGTGGAACAGAACGTCTGCCTTGCACATTGAGGCAAGCACAGCGCCGCGGAAGAGCGGAACCTCCCTTAATGCCATGGGCGTGTCGAACTGGATGGTCAGTGTCTTCATATTGGGTCTTCAGATCCTGACATTGAGGCAAAACCGGAAAGCGCAATCCCCAGGAGTGCAATCGGCACGGCGGTCTCATGAGACGCCGGCGATGCCGGGCATTTCCCATCAGGCGCGGCACTCTGCCGCTGGGCAGGGACAGCTTATGTCATTATTGTTTTCCAGAATGGTGAATGTCAATTGCCTGATGTGACACATGAGCGTTTTTGACCAAAAAAGATGTTTTACGCCATCTGCCTGTCATTGCCCCGACATCTGACGGTCGAGACAGGCCGGTGCCGTACGGATTTTTTGTCTCCCCTGTCAGGGATCAGGCAGAATTTTCTTAATGGCATGCAGAATATGTCCTACAATATGCTGAATAAACTCAGGAGGGCAGGATTAACATGGCAGAGAAGCAGAAGGTCCACATCACGCTGGTAGGCGGGCAGCCCTACCCGGTTTACCTTGGCATTGTGGAGACAAAGCCGGACAGCGTGGTGCTGCTCTGCTCGGATGATACCAAAGGGAACGCAGAGCATATAGCAGAGGTTGCCGGCATACCTACCGAGAGGCGTGAGGTGCTTATCCTTGATCCCGTTGATAATGGCAAGGTCTACGGAGTGATAAGCGGGTGGATCGCAGGGAATATGTCTCCGGACACGGAGTACACGGTCAATGTGACGGGCGGAACCAAGATCTGGGCGATCGTCCTCTACAGCCTCATCTCCGGCAGGGACAATGTGAGGATGTTCTATATTGACCAGAGCAACCGGCTCTATGATCTTTCCGACATAAGCCGGAAGCCCTCGGCTTTCAGCACCGACATGGATGTGGTCTTCAGGCTCAACGGCGCGAACGCGGAGTCGTACCGTTCCATAGATGAGTTCAATAAGGATGATTGGGCCGCAACTGAAACAATCGAGGATATATACCTTAAGAACCACAGGCCCTTCCAGGCACTAACCAACCCCTCCGCCTACAGAAACAGGGACCAGATCCCTGTGCCCTACTGTCCGTCCCCGTCAAACGGATCGACCCTTGAGTTTGATGAATATGACGGTGAGGGGCACGCCAAAATGAGTTTTCCTGACAGGTATGGGAAGCGCCACCCATACACCCCTCACTCACCTCACCTCCGGGAGCTGCTCTTCTTCGCAGGCTGGTTCGAGCTAAAGGTCGCCGGTATGCTCTCGGAATGGAGGCCGGGCTGCGACACGAGGCTCGGCGTCTCCTTCAGCTACAGAAGCACTGGCAGCCGTCCCATGACGAAGAACGAGATCGACATCATCATGAACCTGGGGAGCAGGCTCCTTTTCGTGGAGTGCAAGACGCAGATCAGCAACACCACCGACATCGACAAGTTCAAGACTGCAGTCGACAACTTCGGCGGCACAGGCTGCCTCAAGCTCTTTGTCTCCTACTACACGATGCATCCAAATACACGTGAGAAGTGCAGGGACTGCAACATTATGTGCTTCAGCATTGATGACGCTAAGGACGAATTCAGGACGAGGCACGGGATTGACCGGAACTGCAGGGGGGTGCAGAAGAGGCTCAGAGCCGAAATGGAAAAGGATGTCCAGAGGAAGCTGGCAGCGCTTCTTGATGAACAGCTCCAGAGAAGCAACAAAAAATAGCGGCGGAGGAACACGATATGGCAGATGAAACAAAGAAGGAAAACGCCGTTAAAAAGTGCCGGAAGGTGTTCCTTTCCGTGCTCGGCACCAGTTTTTACGAGCCCTGCGTCTACCATAAAGGTGACTTCACTGCGTCAGAGACCCGCTTCATACAGCGCGCCTCGCTCGAGTACTGCGGGGCCCCTGAGTGGGAGAGTTCCGACTGCGTGTGCATCTTCCTTACTGACGATGCGAGGACAAATAACTGGACGGTTGAAGGGAACGCCAGAGCGCGCCGTGATGGTGATCCTCCTGTTCTGTACAGGGGGCTTAAGGATGAGCTTGAGGACATGGGACTCAAGGCCTCTTTGCAGGGCATAAGCATACCTGACGGCAGCAGCGATGATGAAATCTGGAAGGTCTTCAGCTGCATGTACGGAGCGCTTCAGGACGGTGATGAGGTGTACCTCGACATCACGCACGGTCTGCGCTATCTCCCTATGCTTGCCATGGTGCTGATGAGCTACGCCAGGTTCCTGAGGCACATAAAGGTCAGGGACATCATCTACGGCTACTGGAACAGGGATGGCCGCACAGCAGAGATAGTGAGCCTTCTTCCCCTCTCCGAGCTGCAGGACTGGACATCAGCCGCCGACCAGTTCGTAACCGCCGGATCCTGCGAAAAACTAAGCAGCCTGTACATGCCGGAGATCGAGCAGATCAAGAGGAATGCAGCTCAAACCCCGGATTCAGGTGAGAAAAAATCATGTAAAAGTAATCCGCGCCTGAACGCTTCAAAGGGCCTGAGGAACCTTCTCCTCAGCATCAGCTGCTTTTGCAACGAGCAGCTTACCTGCCTCGGAAAGGATCTTGTTTCAGGCGCAACAGCAGAACGGGTCAGGGACAATCTGAATATTGTAAAGGGAGCCGGCAGCGAAACGCTGCCTGTTGCCGAGCCTTTCATACCTCTTCTTGACAGGATCGGCGAGGCGGTGGATGGCTACCAGCCTCAGAGCATAAGAAACATTTTCCTTGCTGCCAAGGACTGCTGCCGGCACGGAAATTACCAGCAGGCACTTACTTCCCTGCAGGAGGGCATTGTCACTTTCATCTCTGAAAAGTTCGGGATTGACTGGGGAACTGAGATCGGACGTAAGTGCGTAAACAACATTTTCAACATTATTCAGAACTCCAGGCCTGAGAAGGAATGGCTGATCCCGGGAAAGAGCGACAGTGAGCGGGAAAAGAACAGAGCGGTGATGGAGAGAATGTATGACAGCCCAGCGGTCAGAGCTCTTGCAGGAGACTTTTCTGACATCACCGAGCACAGGAACCAGTACAATCACTGCGGCATGCTTAAAGGCTCAAAATATGATTCAGACGATATGCTGGCGTACATCAAGAAGCTGGCTGGCAGGATAAGCTTTGAATCCCTTGAGGAGGCGTTCAGGATAGAGAGCGAGTCTGTATTCGTAAACTTCACCAACCATCCGTCTGAGAAATGGAGCGGGGAGCAGCTCAGCGCCGCGAGGGCAATCGGCACTGTCAAAGATCTGAAATTCCCGGATATACCGACTGACATAGACAGAAAGCATTTCGACAGGCTGGTGCATGATTACAGGAACAAAATCCTTGAGCTTTGCAGGGGCAGGCAGGGTACTGTCCACATCCAGGGCGAGATGACGTTCGTGTTCCGGATGGTGACAGAGCTCAAGGCAAGGCATATCAGGTGCGTTGCATCGGTTACGAAGCGCAATACGGTTGATCTCGGGAACGGGAAGTCGCAGTCGGTCTTTGTGTTTGAGGGGTTCCGCGACTATTAAGGTAGGTTAAAGGTCCATGCAGTGGCTCCTGGCGGTTGCTGGAGTGATAGTGAATGGCAGCCTGCCTTAAAATTCAGCCATTCTGGAAATGTTAAAATCATACGGCAAAAATTGTCGCTGGAGCCGTTAAAATCATCGACAAAGCAGTTTTTAAGAGTAAGATTCGTAACCGTTAATGGCATCGCGGCAAGGAAAAACACTGTTGCTGCAAGGCTCCGGAGTGAGCCGTGGGTCAATAAATTAAGAAAATGTACAGAGGTAAAGATATGGACGCAGCACCAAAGTTTGAAATCACCAGGTCAATTGCAGTTCTTTCAACAGAGAAGAGCGGCTGGACCAAAGAGCTCAACCTTATTGCATGGAACGGAAAGGCACCCAAGTATGATATCCGCTCCTGGTCTCCCGATCACCAGAAGATGGGGAAGGGCGTAACGCTCTCTGATGATGAGCTTTCCGCACTGAAGACCGCTATTGCAGATCTGGCATGAAAAGCTGAAAGTTGCTCCAGTTAAACAGGCTTCCTCCTGCCTGTCTCACGACTTGAATGAGGGATTCTCCTGTCAGGCTGTTCAGCTTCTGCCTGCTGTCATATTCCGATTAAGCGGTTCCTTTGTCATGGATTCGGTCCAAGGTCGCAGGGCGGCAGGCCGCTTAATTAACTGACAGTTTCTCCCTGATGATAAAGTCCATCATGCGATGCCTGTAGTCAGGGTGCTGGAGGAGAACCCACAGATCATCATCGAGGCTGACATGATCTATGTGGTCCACAAGAAATTTCCTGCTGGGAGAGTTTATGTATTCTCTCTCGTCACCGATCCAGCTTATGTGCCAGAAGCCGTCACTGTGCAGGTGGAAGAAAGGATAGCATACTGGTGTCGTTTCCTTGCTCGGATCGTACTGATGATACAAATCGCTATAACGGTTCTCAATTTCAACTGTGAGCACTATGCTGTTGCCGCGAATCCAGTTGCTGTCTATCAGCCCTATTACTGCCAGCAGCAGGGTGGGTTTGGCAATGTTTGTCTTTCCGTACAGGATGTTCTGCCTTAAGTGTCTTATAAAGCCGGCATAGTGGCTGAAGCAGGCATCATAGTCGTAAAAAGTGAGGATCATGGTTTTGTCAGTGTGAAACTGCTCCATTGTCATTTCATCAGGATGTCAGCATAGTCTCGGGCCAGTGTAGCAGTAAGTGAAGGCAAATTAAGGCTGTTTGGTCATGAAAATCAATGCAGGTGTGATCAACAGAAATATTCCGCGCGATCAATCAGGTGTCAGGGCCGGCAGACAATGGTCAATGGAGTTGCTATAGGTAATCCTGGGCACAGGGAACTTTACCGCTCCAGTCATGACGGCGTCGTGCCGGGCAGTTCATATCCCGGACAATCTGCAGGAATCTCTCTTGACCCATGACAGAGCGCGGGAAACAGGCAGTCTGTTTTGTGTGCTGTAAAATGAAGAGATAAGATGAAGCAATGTTTGTGTTCAGGATAAAGTTCGCGCATGGACGTGCATACAGCAGAGCAGAGACATAAAAACATGTCAGCAATCCGGTCGAAAAACACGAAACCGGAAATTATTGTACGGCATTATCTGTGGCGTCACGGCTTCCGCTACCGGATTAACTCGGCCGGACTTCCGGGTCACCCTGACATAGTCCTGCGTAAATACCGCTCATGCATATTCGTCAACGGATGCTTCTGGCACGGTCATGAGAACTGCAAGCTGTTCAGGATGCCTGTGACAAACAGGGAGTTCTGGCAGAGAAAAATCGACAGCAACAGAAAGCGTGATGCCGAGGAATTGCTGAAGCTGGCCGGAATGGGCTGGCACTGCATAACCGTGTGGGAGTGCGAACTCAGGAGAGACCTGCGTGAGAGGACTCTTGAATCCGTTGTCCTGACGCTTAAGCATTTCTATGAGCAGGACCACGGCATTCTGAGCAGTGTGTGAAAGAATGCCTGATGTTGCTGCAAGCCCTGTTAAATACCCGGGGCAGAGTTTCTTTGCTTGAGGCGCAGCTGAGGATTTTTTGAGATGGCCTGTTATGCGATCGTGTTTGGATGACTGCTCAGAATGGCAGCCTGAATGGTGCGTTATACCCGCCTATACGCTTCAGGAAATGGTATATGTCTGACAAATCTCCCTGGTTATCCAGATTAACCATGCACTGATCCAAACCTTTCGGATCACTGACGTCGAACCCGAAGAATTCCCGCACCATGATGATACCGGGGTCAGTCAGCACATGACTGACTGACGCTGGTGCGCAGCTAGTTGCACACTTCGGATCTGACAGAACGGGCCGGTTGTTCCAAAAACTAAAATCATCGACAAAACGATACAAACAATAGTCGCTCCTTATTGTTAATATTCTACCGTTGTGGGTAATAAAACATCTCCATAGTTCCGGGATTGTCTCAATACTTTTGAATATGACGGGCCCGTTATTTACATATGTAACGAACGTATTTGGCGGCAGAGGATCTTTCTCATCAATATGAGACTCAAGTTCAACAGTCAGGAAACAAAAAAATCCCTCATTCATTGCCAACCCCTTAAAGACAGCATACCGTAATGATAATATTTTTCAGATCTGAAATTGAAATAATGTTTTAGGGCATCGCAAGGAAGATCACCCATGGCGTTTATAATCCTTAGTATGTGACATGGCATGCCGGACTCTGGTTTGTCCTGAATCCGGCAAAGTCACGCCAATGTCCCGGAACGAAAGGCTGACCGGTCTTGGAAACAGCTGCTTAAAAGAACTCCAGTCTTTTGGTCAGTTATCCGCACGCTCTGTCTCTGTTATGACTGTCCGCTCGTACGTATGGGGAGAAAATGAAAATGTCAGATAACTCCGGTGATCCGGTTGACGAGGCACTGTCGAAATTTTTAGGCAGTACATGCTCGACACTAATATTATTCCCTCCGAAGAATTACCCGGATCATTACATACGCTCAGTGGCGTACCATTTTGATGAGGTATACGACGATCTTGCCAATGCGGCGTACCATCTGATTAACGGGCAGTTTTTTGATGATCGCGAGGCTCAGAAAGCCTACTACAGAAGCGTCCGTCTGTCTGATTCAGCTGTTCTGCTTGATATGACACTGTTACGTAAGACCTGGACTTTCGTGCTGGTTGACGACAGGCATTCCCCTGATACTAACAGCAGAACCATCTACACAGGGCTGGTATCCAACCCCGTATTGACAGGTGCCCCGGTAGATGGCATCAGCTCGGATTTTCGTGGGAATCCAGATGCATCTTTCGTTGTTACACACGTGACGACATTTAAGGCAGACATAAATACTCATAAGAGTTTAACTGACAGTGATTTGTTTCCAGTCATTATCAGAAGTGTCAGAAAAGGCGAGAATTTATTCCTCCTTGATCCATCAGTGCTTCTTCAGAACAGAAACGCTCGAAGTGATGCCCAGAACAATCAAGATTCTGTCATCCAAGCGCTAACCGGCGTGGCCGGGGACTCTGTCATGCAGCGGTCTTGGCAGAATATTCAGATATGGCATTTCAAGAGAATCTTCCATGGCTTGATTGTTGCGGCCCAGTTAATGAAACAGGCTGCCTCTGCCGGACTGCAGCAGAATGATTCATTGTCCCTCTGGTCATCGCTCATGATGACAGGAACTCATGTATTTCATGAAGACCATGGCAGAATCCGGGCAGACCAGCCGTTCTCATTTTCTGAACTGCAAAAAATGCTTCCGGATATGCAGATTAAGATTGCTGAGGAGCCGTACGACTACCCGTTCAGTGTCACTGACACAGGTGAATGCACAGAGCTGAATATGGCAATATCAATGATAACATCGTGCTTGCCCGCAATTCTTGCACACAACAGATGTTTTTATGCTGATTTCCTATGGGACCCTTATGCGCCTCGAACCCGTATAGTCAAAATGATACCGCTGGTGCCTTATGCTGGATGGTCTAAGGACGTGCCATTAGCGTTGAACAAATGGCGTTATAGCATTTTGTTTAATCTTGAACGAGAGCTCAGGAATGTGTTCACTGGTGTTTGTATGAGTGCCCCTTGTTTCAGTGGTGTCTGCTGTCGTGTCACATGCTCGATCGCAGGTGATACTATAGTGCATGTATATACTCAGGCCGGGGAGCTCACTGCCGTTCAGTGCAACAGGTTCGGGGGCCTCAACAGCTGCATGGTAGGAAGTGATTCTCAGCGTACTGAAAACCTGGATCAGCTGCTGAGGCTTGGAAGCATACTCAGCCGGAATCCTGCAGGCTGACATGGATTTATCTGGAGAGACTTGTGATTTTGGGATAAAATCAGGCATCTCCAGCCTTATGGCCTGAGCACTCTGCAATGCGGTGGGGTTATCCCTGGTGTTATGACTACCGTTTAATGGTGAGTTGTCAGACGACCTCGTAAGAATCCGTCAGCGGTATGTATTGTTCCCGTCCCCGCATGCGTCTCGTATACTGGCTATTGCGAAAAACTCAGTAATGACATGGCTGGTTTCCCTGATTTCTGACAGTTTGATGCATGCAAATAAAATGACTACCGATATAAAGCAGACCGATAACAGGATATTGACCTATATCAGCCTTTTCAGCAGCGCAGGTGTCGGCTGTTACGGCTTTAAGCTGGAGGGATTTGAATGCATAGCTACAGCTGAACTCCTTGAAAGACGTCTTAAGATTCAAAAATACAATCACAAGTGCCGGTTTGACTCAGGTTATATCTGCGGTGACATGACCAAAGAGGAGACAAAGCAGCAGATCCTTTCAGAATATGCAATGTGGCAGAAGAAATTCGGCATAAAGGAGCCTGATGTGGTTGTTGCCACTCCGCCCTGCCAGGGAATGAGCGTGGCCAATCACAAGAAAACCAATGAGCAGAAAGAGCTCAGGCGCAATTCACTGGTTGTCGAATCGCTGAAAATGGTCCTGCTTCTGAAACCAAGGTTCTTTGTCTTTGAGAATGTCAGGGCATTCCTGAATTCAGTCTGCACTGATCTGGACGGCAATGACAAGCCGATATCAGAGGCAATTTCCGTCAATCTTGGCGGCTGTTACAACATTTACGGTAAAGTCATCAACTTCAAGGATTATGGAAGCAATTCCAGCAGGCCAAGGACACTTGTTGTCGGTGTCAGGAAAGACCTCAGGGACATATCCCCGATGGCAGTTTTCCCTGACAGACAGCCGTCCAGGACTTTAAGGGAAGTCATAGGCGATCTGCCTCCGCTGAAGACCATGGGGGAAATGTGGAACAGGGATTTCTATCATCAGTTCCGTGCCTACTCCCCTTTTATGGAGAGCTGGATAGCTGATCTCAAGGAGGGAGAATGCGCTTTCGACAATAAGGATGAGAACAAACGTCCTCATACTGTCAGGGACGGTAAGCTCATACCGAATGTACGGAAGAACAGTGACAAGTACACTAGGCAGTACTGGGACAGGGTCGGTCCATGCATACATACCCGCAATGACATCCTGGCTAGCCAGAATACCATTCACCCGTCAGACAACAGGGTTTTCAGCATAAGGGAACTGATGCGGATGATGACCATTCCGGAAAGCTTCCAGTGGTCAGATATCCCGTTTGATGTGCTGAATGCGGCTGGCGATGAAGAAAAAAGAAAGTTCCTCAGAAAAGAGGAAATGAACATCAGGCAGAACATCGGCGAGGCCGTACCTACCGTGATTTTCAGGCAGATTGCCAGTAAAGTAAGACAAATTCTTCAGAATATCCCACTGAGCAGGACTGATATAACATCGCTGATCAGGAGCATGAACCTGTCAGACCACGGCAGGCTGATGGACTTCATAAGGGATAACCATAAGCTGGGGTTTGTAAACCTTTCCAGAATTGCCGAGCTGGCAAACTCTCTAAGGGATAATAATGCGGCTTACGGCACAGGACAGGACATTTGTTTCAATGTCGTCAAAAACCTCCCAGACTTCCCGGACTCAGCTGAGCTTAATATTGCAGAGCCCTCGGCGGGGCTTGGAAATTTTCTTCCATCGCTCTTTGTCAAGTACTCCAATGTCAGGAAAGTAAACCTTGATCTGCTTGATATAGACAGCAACAGCATAGCTGTGCTCAAGGAGCTTCTCAAGACTCTGAAAGTCCCCTCCAACTTTCACATCAGCATATACAATGCTGACTCACTGCTGTTCAGCTTCCCAAGACATTATGACATTGTTGCCGGCAATCCGCCCTACATGAAGTTCACATCAGACCGTGATCTGCTTGATACTTATAAGCTTAACGCCTGCAACAGGGTCACAAACAACCTGTTCTCTTTCTTCATCGAGAAGGCAATAGCCATAAGTGACCATGTCGCAATGATTGTGCCCAAGAGCCTTATCAATGCCCCGGAGTTCAATCTCACAAGGCAGCTGATGAACTCGTACAGAATCTCAAGCATCATTGACTATGGAGAGGAAGCTTTCAGCGGGGTCAAGATCGAGACAATAAGCTTTGTCCTTGACACACGGAAAAAACCTAGGGACACTGTCGTTGAGTCATATATAACCAGACGCGTCACAGTCCATAAGCAAAGTTACATCACAGACGGTGCGTACCCTTACTGGCTCATTTACAGAAATCAGGATTTTGACAGGATTGCTGGCAGCATGAGATTCAATGTTTTCAGGGCCTACAGGGACAGGGCGATAACCAAAAAATATACAAAGGACAAGGGGAAAATAAGGGTGCTCAAATCCCGAAACATCGGCCCTAACCGGATAGTTGACATTCCGGGCTATGACTGCTACATGGATGATGTTTCAGAATTCGCCGTGTCCAGATACCTTAATGCGGCCAACTGCTACCTGGTGCCAAACCTTACCTATTATCCTCGTGCGTGCAAACTTCCAGAGAATGCCATAGCTGACGGTTCAGTTGCACTGCTTACACCGCTTTCAGATGACACGGTTGTCACAGATGAAGACCTGGCGTATTATTCAACAGAGGAATTCACGCAGTTCTACAAGATAGCAAGGAACATGGGTACCCGTTCCCTGAATATTGACAATAATTCAGTTTTCTTCTTCGGATTGAAAAATAAAAGATGATGACGGCAGATATATCCGGGTTTCTTAATCAGTTCCCCGATGAATCGTACGATATCAGGGTCACAAAGGACGCCAGGTTTGTAGATCAGAAATGCACCCCGGATATAGTATGTTTCATCGCTGACTGCATCCTGAGCACCAGCTGTGCAAGCAATCAGTTTACCTGCAATGACCTGTGGAACGAGAAGTATTTTGTTGATAACTGCCAGGTTATATTCGGCAAGCCGTCGCCTGAGAATCAGGAGGCGAGGAATGAGTATAACAAGGTTCTCTGCCAGCCTCTCAAGCTGCTGGCATACGCTCATGTCCTGACAGTGAAGAATGAAAATACTCTTATATTCAATGTTCAGGACAAGGACATGCTGGAGTACATTGCAATCAAGGAGCGCAACGCATACGATTTTCTCTACGCTTTTTTTATGAAAGTGATGGGGTGCAGCGGTTTTACCCGTCATTTCAGGGAATATAAAAAACAGTGTGATGCTGCCGCCAGTCTTGACCCCAAACAGGCAAAGATAGCCGTCAGTGCCGCGAAAAAGCTTATTTATGGAAGGTACCAAAAGTTCATCGCTGCACACACCCCATCGAAGTCTGAGCTTGATGCAAATCGTATGTTTCATAAAGTCTTCAACATCTATGCTTTTCATGAACAGCTTCCTGGAAGCAACGGAAAGCGGCCTGCCTGGTATGATCTGATGTACAACCGGATCAATTTCCGTGACAAGGGGAGAAAAGACAAGAGCCTTACAAGGGGGGAGGCGGTAGCTGCAGGGATCAGGACAATGAACGAGGCCTCCTACATCAAGTACCAGGTTGACAGGGCAAAGCGTCTGGTTCATAAGCTGCAGGGCGATAGAAGCGAGGTGCCTGACGAGTATGGTGAAGGCAGGGCCACAGAGGTTCATCATATATTTCCTCAGGCAGGATTTCCTACCATAGCAAGCTATACTGAAAACCTCATCCTGCTGACGAGCAACCAGCACCGCATAAAGGCTCATCCCAACTCAAATTTTCAGATGGTAGACAAGGATTACCAGTTTGTCTGCCTTATGGCTAAGTCCAATACGATAGAGAAATACCTGTCGGATGTTAACAGGGGAGTTTACAGAAAGGACTCTTTTGTTGAGGTAATAAATACCGGTCTTACAGACGGCACCCTTGATGAAAAATCATCTTTTGATGACATTCGTAAATATCTTATAGGCTACTATAATTCACACTGAGCACATACCTCTGGGACTTGCAGGCCAACAGAACAGGCCATGACCTGTACCTGTCGAGTAGTTAAGCAGCTTTCCAGGACTTGAGCCGGTAACTGGAAAGGCTGTCATTTGCCTGCAACCTGTTTCTGGCATCATGCGAAATCTGCCCGTATGGCAGGTTCCTGATCACCTTTGTGTTATGCGGCACACTTTTACAAGGCTCTGACAGCAGTACGTACGTGACAATGTTACAATGTGGCGGAAATTGTTATGTTATATTAAATTAATGTCAGTAAATGACCTGTCAGGGTTTAAAATAGGATGATGCCGACATTTGCCAGCAGGGCCGGTAAGCAAAAAGAAGACCCGGCTGCAGATAACCATTACACATTTGTTGATCTGTTTGCCGGGGCCGGAGGGCTGTCTGAGGGATTTGAAAGGGCTGGATGCACTCCTGTGGCACATGTCGAGATAGACAAGGCTGCGTGTGATACCCTGAGGACCAGGGCTGCTTTTCATTATCTTGACAGACACGGCCGGCTTGCTCTCTACAGGAAGTACCTTGTCAACAAGTCCGGCATCAGGCCAGAGGACTTCTGGAAGAAAGTCCCGAAACATGTTACTGACGCGGTGATACAGGCAGAGATCAGTGACAGTACATTGAAAGATATCTTCTCTGAGGTGGACCGGCTTTGTGCCGGCAGGCATGTTGATCTCATTATAGGCGGTCCGCCCTGTCAGGCATATTCCCTGGTTGGCAGGGCAAGGGTCGGAAAAGACCTGATAAGCCATGACCCGCGCAATGACCTGTATAAGTTCTATGTTAAATTTCTGGAACGTTACACCCCTTGCATGTTTGTCTTTGAAAATGTCATGGGCATCCTGACCGCTAGGGGAGGCGAGCCGTTCAGGGATCTTTGTGCAAGGGTGAAAGGACTGGGGCTTGATTACGAAATCGAGGCCCGGGAGTGTGTTGCATCCAAATATGGTGTTCTGCAGCACCGCCACCGCTACATCATTGTCGGGTGGAGAAGGAAAATCAACGGTAAGACAACTGACTTTCACTATCCGGAGCTTGAGGAGGTTCACCAGAACTTCAGGGTCCTTGATGACCTGTTCTCTGATCTTCCCGCCAGAAATGCCGGAGAGGGAACACTGACCGGTATAGTCAGGTATACCAGACCGCTGTCATCAATGATTTATCTGAAAAAGGCAGGAATCCGGGGCAAGCTTGACTTTACGACCCAGCACATAGCCCGTCCCAACAACCGGAATGATCTCGATATCTATTATCAAGCCGTCCTGATGTACCAGAAAGGCAGACGCCTGAAATATACCGACGTACCTGCTGATCACCAGACCCATAAGAACAAGAAGTCCTTTCTGGATCGTTTCCGTGTGGTTGATGGAAAAGGATGCAGCCACACTCTGGTTGCCCACATAGCAAAAGACGGGCATTATTATATCTACCCGACTCCGGAGCCTACCCCTGACAACGTCAGGTCCATCACAGTGCGTGAGGCGGCCAGAATACAGTCTTTTCCCGATGACTACTTTTTCGAGGGATCCCGGTCAGATGCATTCAGGCAGATCGGCAACGCTGTCCCGGTCCTGCTTGCGTACACGATAGCGACGGCAATTCTGAAGCAGCTGGATATATGGAGTATGAAAAGCTAGAAAAGGCATCCGCTGTCCCGGAGGCCTCGTCTATGATAGAGACATTCCGCGCCATCGGCTACCGGCTGGAGACGGCAGTTGCCGATATTGTCGACAACAGCATTTCGGCAGGCGCCTCGAATGTCAGGGTAAACCGCATATGGCGGGGAGGCGGGTCCGTCATTGCCATTTCTGATGATGGCAAAGGCATGGACGGGACCGAGATTGTCAACGCCCTCAGGCCAGGCTCCCGGAGCCCTCTGGATGACAGGGACAGCAGGGATCTTGGCAGGTTCGGCCTCGGCCTGAAAACGGCGTCATTCTCCCAGTGCCGGAAACTGAGCGTGCTCAGCAAAAAGTCTGGTCAAGAGCCTGTTTACTGGTCGTGGGATCTGGACTATGTGGCACTGTCCAGGAAATGGGAACTCATAAAGTGGATTCCGGAGGAGTTTCTCCACGCACTGGATGACAAGCCGTCAGGCACGGTTGTCGTCTGGTCTGCAATGGACAGGCTGCTTCCGCTTTCCATGAGTCCTGACAATGAGACGGCCAAGATGAAGTTCTCAGAAACGCTTGACCGCGTGCGCAGGCATCTTTCGATGACGTATCACCGTTTCATTGAGAATGGATCACTGAAGATATGGTGGTGCGGGCACGAACTTGCCCCATGGGATCCATTCTGCACCTCCGAGGGCAAGACACAGGAACAGCCGACTGAATATCTCCCCGGGAATGTCCGTGTAAAAGGCTATGTCCTCCCGCACAGGAACGGCTTCTCGTCAGTTGAGGCCTACAACAGGGCTGAGGGCATCAACGGCTGGCCCTCCCAGCAGGGGTTCTACGTTTACAGGGGTCAGAGGCTCCTGCTTGCGGGGGACTGGCTGGGGCTCTTCAGGAAAGAGGAGCATTATAAGCTGGTCAGGATTCTGGTTGACCTCCCGAATACCATGGATACCGACTGGAAGATTGACATCATGAAATCAAGGGCGACACCACCCGCCAGCTGCAGGGACCAGCTGTCGGCCTATGCCAAATCAGTCCGGGCGAAAGGGGAGGAGGTTTACCGGCACCGCGGCAAAATCCTGAGGCAGAGGGCTGGACAGGAGTTCGAGCCTTTGTGGCTTGAGAAAAAGAAAGACGACAAGTGGTCCTTTGTCATCAACCGCAAGCACCTGCTCATCAGGAGCCTGAGGGAAATGGCGAAAAGCGAGCCGGAGAAGGCTTTTGACACAGTGCTGCGCTTCATTGAGGAAGGAATACCGACAAGAACCATATACATCAATGAGGCAAAAAAGGAGGACAGCCAGGCCAGACCGTTTTCCTCCATTGATGTGCAGACTATCAGGGGCATGTTGCAGAAAATGTATGACAACCTGCTCTCCCAGAGAATGGACAGCATGCAGGCCAAGGGCTGTCTTAAGATGATCGAGCCTTTCAACGATTACGAGGACTTGATTGACGAGCTATGACAGAGAGCGAAGATTTCGAGAAAGCAGTCAATATCTGCAGGATCATGATAGGACACAAGGCAACTGCCACGGAAAGTGAGATAGATGACAACGTTCATAAGACTTGCGCTATCTGCCCCGGTGTCGATCGCGACAGGCTGAAGCTGCACATCCAGTCACTTTACAGCACCTATGTCGATGATTTTGAAATCCTTGAGGGCAGGGAACGCCGCCAGCCATGGCTCAGTGAGTACAAGGCCCAGCACAAGGATGCCTGGCTGTTCTGGGCGCGTTACAAAATGTATCTTGGCCAGGAGAAGGATTTCCCTGCCAGTGTCATTGACGTGATAGACCGCCTTACTGACAGCATTCTTGACAAGCTCTTCAA
>Ga0256404_1008219_pt1 | contig 15862 bp, 20 predicted proteins | sample RumenRJG_01DNA_FD_185990 | JGI IMG/M metagenome (GOLD analysis project Ga0256404, IMG submission 185990) | Bovine rumen microbial communities from Lethbridge, Alberta, Canada - RJG_01 | ecosystem: Host-associated > Mammals > Digestive system > Stomach > Rumen | place: Canada: Alberta | collected...
CTATATTCCCCTGCTGGAGCACATCCAGCTGGTCTTTCTGACCCTGGTCATTTCGGTGGCGATTGCCGCCGTCCTGACTCTGGTCTGCCTGCGCAGCGACCGCCTGTCCATGTGGCTGCAGCAGCTGCTGGGTGTTGTCTACTCCATTCCTTCGCTGGCTCTTTTTGCCATTCTGATCCCTGTGACGGGACTGGGCAGGACGACCGCCGTGATTGCCCTGACTGCCTATAACCAATACCTGCTGCTGCGCAATTTCACGACCGGTTTGCGGGAGGTGGATCCCGCCGTGACGGATGCGGCCAAAGGAATCGGAATGACCTGGCTGCAGGTCCTTACCAGGGTGCAGATCCCCCTTGCCAAGCGGGCTCTCTTTGCCGGGATCCGCCTGGCCGTCGTCTCCACGATCGGGATTGGCACCATTGCCGCCTCCATCAATGCCGGAGGCCTGGGAACGCTTTTATTCGATGGCCTGCGTACCATGAATATGCCCAGGATCCTGTGGGGCAGCCTTCTGTCCGCGGGGCTTGCCATTGCCACCAATGCCCTGCTGAAAGCAGCGGAAGACCGCCTGTGATGAGTGAGTCATGGGGACCTTTCTACTGACGCATTGCACACAATGAGTCAGCAGAGAGATCCCCAAAAGGAGTGTTTATGAAAGCAATCGTAATCCACGAGCCGGGAGGACCGGAGAAGCTGTGTTATGAAGAGGTGCCGACGCCATCTGTCCGGGAGGGCTGGTCCCTGGTCCGCGTCCGCGGCTTTGGGATCAATCATTCTGAGGTTTTTACCAGAAAAGGACTCTCACCGAGTGTCTCTTTTCCCAGAATATTGGGAATCGAATGTGTCGGTGAGATTGCGGAGACGACAGATCCCGTACGTCTTCCGGCCGGGCAGAAGGTCATTTCCATTATGGGAGAGATGGGCCGTGCCTTCGACGGCGGCTATGCCGAGTATGCCCTGCTGCCGAACGAGCAGATCTGCCCGGTGCAGACGGAGCTGGACTGGAAAACCCTGGCGGCCTTGCCGGAAACGTACTATACTGCTTATGGATCCCTTCTGAACCTGCGGATCGCGGATTTTATGGATACTTCCAAAGATTCTGTGGATGATAATGTGAAAGATTCTGTGCCGCCACGGATCCTGGTGCGGGGCGCTACCAGCGGCGTGGGCGTCGCCTTTCTGCGCCTGTTGAAAGGAAGGTGGCCGGAGCTTACTGTTGCGGGAACGACCCGCAGTCTGAAAAAAGAGAGGCAGCTGCGGGAGGCAGGATTCGACCAGGTCATTCTCGATGCGGATGGCGTCCTGCAGGCGGATCAGCAGTTTGACCGTGTCCTGGAATTGATCGGTCCCGCGACCCTGCGCGATACTTTTTCCCATGTCGCGGAGGGAGGCATTGTCTGCAGTACAGGACAGCTGGGCGGCCAGTGGTACCTCAATGATTTTGATCCCATCATGGAACTGCCTGCCAACGGCTACCTCACCAGTTTTTATTCAGGGAACGTGGATCCCGCCAGACTGCAGTCTCTGCTGGACTATGTCCAAAAATACGGGATCGATCCGGCTCCCGAGCGCGTTTTCTCCCTGCCGCAGGTGCCGGAGGCCCATGCATATCTGGAGAGTGCCCATAGTTTCGGAAAAGTGATCGTGGTGATCTGACAGGAAAAGAGTCGCGAAGGACGGTGCTTTTTGCCGAATACTGGTCTGATCCGGAGGATGCAGAGGCAGATAAAAAAGCAATGGAAAAGGGAGACCTGATGATTGGTGTGATCTGTGACCTCGATGGAAGTGATGAAATTGCCGTGCATGATACCAATGAAGTGGCGGAAGCCGTCTGGATTCCCCGAGATGAGGTTCAGGTTCAGGACAACGGCGTTTCCCTCACCTTTGAGATGATCAACCGGTTTAAAAACGGAGAAATATAAAAAGTACGGAGAAATACAGCCAAACTACGAAGGAGACACTACTTTATGAGCACGATCACAATGAACCTGTATTACACCGGTGTGAACGGAAACGCGCAGAAGTTCGCGCAGGAGATGGAGAGCAGCGGAACGGCCGCGGCGATCCGGGCTGAAGAAGGGAACCTCAAATACAATTATTTTATCTCCATGGATGACCCGGAGACTGTCCTTCTGATCGACAGCTGGAAGGACCAGGCTTCTCTCGATGTCCATCATGCATCCCCGATGATGCAGACGATCATGCAGCTTCGCGAAAAGTACGATCTCCATATGCGTGCGGAGCGCTATTCGCAGGAGGATGAGGCGGTCAGTGCGGCGGATGTATCCTTTATCAGACAGTGAACTAGGCAGGGTCAATACCGAAAGGAATCAAACAAGGGAGCAGCAGCGGAGTGTTTTCCGCTTGCTGCTCCCTTTTGATGACACGGCCCGCAAAATGTTTTTCCGCCTGACGGCGGACGCGGGCCGGCTGAGCCGCAGGTCCGTTTCCAGACCCTGCACCACCAGTTCGTCGCCAGTGCGAAGGCCGGTATGAAAAAGGTGCTTTAGGTCAACGGCAGTCCCAACAAAAAAGGAAATACCGCCCAGGCTCTGAAGACAGCGGAGAGAGGGCAGGGATTCAGCCTCCCGCACTGGAGGAGAAGATCCGGACGAATTTTGTACGGTAGAAATAGCAGGTGCTCAACACGGGGCCTGGACACGAAGAAGGGCTCTGGCGATCCCATTTGATTGAATGGGATGGTCAGTACATTTCTCCGTGTCCCGGCCTTCCGAGATCCTCCCGCAGGAAGAGAAAATTATTCTTCAGAACCTTGACGGGCGTCAGTTTTTTCCGCCGCACCAGATCCTGTATGTTCTGCCTCGTGCAGTGCAGGAGCTCTGCGGCGGATGCTGTATCGACTACGTTTTCCTGCACAAAAGAGCGAAAATCGGAGGTGGTTACAGGGAGCAGAGCCCCTGCATTCCGAAGATCTTCATAGGAAATATAATAATCATCCTCCAGTGCCAGACCGCTTCCCTGCGCCTGCAGGGAAAACAGCTGCAGGAGGTCATTAAGTTCATTTCGTTCATCAAGTTCATTCTGCGTGCTGCAGACAGAATCAGATGGATTAATGGTGTGGGATAAAGCCTGCTGGTAGTACAGCAGCCTTTTTCGCTGTGTCTCCTGTAAGGGGAGCTCTTCCTGCGTAATACTTCGAATCATCCCGTCCCGGAAAAAGAGGAGAGAACGGCGACCGGTATGCAGGCAGCCGGACAGGCGTAGGGACAGGCGCGTCCTAAGCTCCTCGGGGAGTCTTTTTTCCGGCAGCGGAACAATGAAACAGTCATCCTGTGCACAGCGGCCGTCAGAGAGGATCAGGAGACGGCAGGGATCGTATTCCTCCAGCCCGTTGTCCCGCAGAATGGTCCCGAGATTCTGCCTGTCCCGCGGAACGATCCGCTGTTCCACCCAGACCTGGCTCCAGTAGGGATCCACCGACCGCTTTCCTTTTTTCACAAAGGAGGAAAGAATGAGCGGGGCTTCCCATTCGTCGACATCTTCACAGATTTCGATGGTAAAGCACATGCTGTCCGGATCATAAAGAAGCCATGCAAGATCCCTTTCTTTCTGGATGGACGCATCACGTATTGCAAAAGCTTTCATAGTATTTCCACCTCTTCCAGATCATCTGCCAGATGACTTCACGCCTCTTTTCCGAAACAGCCTCATCAAGATGCAGGAATATCTGATCCTGATCAGATTCTCTAAGACTGGGGCTCTGTAAAGGATCATTATCTGCCCAATCGCCGGTTTCTGAAGGCTTGAGCATTCTGCTTTTTCTATATTCTTTCGGAATCAGATTTAAGTTTTCCATGGCTGAATGAGACCCGACAAAACATTGGACCGGACGGTCTGCCAGGGGATCAATGGTGATAAGATCTCTGTCATCATGGGCGGAGAAACACAGGCTCAGACCATGGTCGAACAGAGGAGCAAGCCTGACGGCTTTTGTATGCCGGTTCCGCAGAACTTCCAGATTGGCTCCATGACGATCCCGGTTCAGAATCAGAAAATCCACCAGCAGCATATCACTGATATATTGTCCCCATCCTTGACGAAAACAAAAATCCAGAGGGGATTCCTCCTCCTCTTTTTCCATCTGATAGTAAGTATCCAGTGCGATCTTGCTCTCGCCGTTCTGTCTGTAGTCTTTTGACCGACACAACCATGTCTCGTATTCTTTCCCGTCGATAAGAACCAAGGCATGAATCAACTGATAAGACAGGTGCGGGATCCGCAGAATAGTCAGGAGACGGTCTGCAATGATCTCATTAACACACTCATGACCGACAATACCCCTGTACGGGTCATAATCGGACAGCTTATAGTACCATCGCTCTCCACGAATCCTTGCAGATGCTTTCAAAAAGGACCCTGCTGTACCGGATGAGTGCCTGATTTTGGTCCACTGCAGATGCCGAAGATCCTGTAGCTGCAGGATCACCTTTTCATCATTCGTCTTTTTATTCATTTCCCGCCTCCTGTAGTAATTATATATAATTACTTGTCAAATGACAATATATTACAGGGACTGGCAGATTAGAATATATTTGGCGGCCGCAGGTGCCGCTACCATGAGAGAACAATCTAATCAATTACATATCGAAAAAGCTGAGAATCGCCGATATGTAACTGCTTAGGCGGTTCTCTTCTTTTATGAGAATATGCTTAAGCCGAAGGAAGGAGGAAGCGATGAAACATCAGCAGAAGTACGTGGCCCTGTATGAACGCTTGAGTCACGATGATGAGCAGCTTGGTGAGTCCAACAGTATTTCTAATCAGAAAGAACTGTTAGAAGAATATGCCAGAAACCATGGTATAACAAACTACCGGCATTTCACCGATGATGGAATCTCCGGTACCCGCTTCGACCGCCCAGGCTTTCTGGAAATGATGGAGCAGGTGAAACTTGGATATATCTCTAAGATCTGCGTCAAGGATATGAGCCGTATGGGGAGGGATTATCTGCAGGTCGGTCAGCTTATGGAGATGCTTCGTCAGAAAGGTGTGATGCTCGTTGCTATCAATGATGGCGTGGACACTTCCAAGGGTGACGATGATTTCGTACCTTTCCGTAACATCATGAATGAATGGTATGCCAAGGATACCAGTAAGAAGATCAAATCCGTCTTTCAGGCAAAAGGACGCTCTGGGAAGCATGTGGCGAGTAGTCCGCCGTATGGCTACATCAAGAGCAAGGACGATCCGAATCAGTGGATCGTTGATGAAGAAGCTGCAAAGGTGATTCGCAGAATCTTCCAGATGACTCTGGAAGGCCTTGGCCCTTATCAGATCACACAGGTTCTGAAGAATGAAAAGGTTCCGATTCCAGCGATCCACATGAACAAGCTTGGGGTTGGTAACCATCGGGGGAGAGAGATCAAAGATCCTTATAAATGGTCCAGTTCAACCGTTGTCGGCATTCTTGAGCGGCGTGAGTACCTTGGTCATACCGTAAATTTCAAGACCAGGAAGCACTTTAAAGACTCTCACAGTCATTATGTAGATGAGGATCTTTGGGTTATCTTTGAGAATACCCAGGAGCCTATCATTGATCAGGACACTTTCGATCTGGTTCAGAAGATCCGAAGCAACTTGACAAGATGGCCGAACGGATGGGGGCCTGCACATCCTCTGACCGGGCTTGTTTATTGTGCTGGATGCGGTGGCAAACTGTATTGTCACAGGACAGATAATGGCAGGCGGGTCAATGTATTCTCCTGTGGGAATTATCCACAAAAGAAATGTGCGTCGGCCCACAGAATCAATGGGACTGACCTGCTTCAGGCAGTAGGCCAGACATTAAAAACGGTCCGTGATTATATTCAGGTAGACAATAGTCAGTTTATCAAAAGTGTGGAAGAATCTTTGTCCAGTCATCAGACTCAGGACGTGAAGGCTCGTAAAAAGAGGCTTGCCGAGTGCCAGCACAGAGCACAGGAATTGGAAACCCTTCTCTGCAAGATTTATGAGGACAATGTCCTCGGGAAACTGCCGGATAAGAGGTTTCAGATGCTAAGTAACCAATATGAACGCGAAAGTACTGCCCTTGAGCAGGAAATCAACGAGCTCTCCACTTCGATCGATAGTTACACCGACGGCACCAGTGAAGCGAAGAAGTTCATGGCATTGATCAATAAGTATCAGGATTTCGAGAACCTGACTTCGGCAATGTTGAATGAGTTGGTTGACAAAATCGTGGTCCATGAGCGTGACCGCAAGGGAAGCAGCCAGACTACACAGCGAGTCGATATCTATTTCTCCTTTATTGGGAATTATGTCCCGCCCGCCGAGCCTGTCGATCCGGAAACAGCCGCCGCCCAGGAAGAGGAACGTCGAAAGGCTGAGGAAAGAAGGAATCGTCTGCATCAGAACTACTTGCGCAGGAAGGCTAACGGCAAACAGCAGGCGTGGGAGAAAAAATACAAGCCAATCAGGGATGCCATGAGGGCGAAGCGGAAGGCAGAACTTGACGCGACAAGCCCGAAGTACACCAGATCACAGTATTATGATATGCGGCTCGTGACCAGAACAGAGGCCGATATGCCGGAAGGAATGCTCGGATATGATGCCGATGAAGTGGTCCGCAAGGCGAATGTCGCAAGGAATGAGGAGGATGCTGTGATATGAGGCTATCATCATATGTTTGAATACTATACTTAAGTTGCGATCAGTAGTGCTTGGTGGTATACTGCGGATACTTGTAGTTTTGCTTTGGGAGGATTGAGTATGGCTAAACCAAAGAAAAATGGAACATATTTAAATGTCTGTATCGAAACAGATATTTATGACAGATTGGAGCAAGTATGTGAGTCGGCAGGGCAAACAAAAACAGTTGCTGTTGAAAGAGCATTGAGTGCCTACCTTGAGGCATACGAAAATATGCAGAACAAGCTCAGAGAATTAGGGGAGTCTACTACAAGTCCGATGTTTGGATTCGAAAGGAAATGAACTTATGACTACGCACAGAGTTTTTACAGCTAATAGCAATAAGATGTCAGAGTTAGCGGATCAATCGATTAATCTTATTGTAACTTCACCACCCTATCCGATGATTGAGATGTGGGATGAAATGTTCTCTAAGCAGGATCCATCTATTGCAGGAAGTCTGGAAGAAGGGAACGGACAGGAAGCTTTCTGTAAAATGCATAAACTATTAAATGATGTCTGGAAAGAATGTGATAGAGTTCTTAAGAATAATGGTTTTGTCTGTATAAATATCGGTGATGCGACAAGGACTATTAACGGTAACTTCCAATTGTATTCTAACCATTCGAAGATTATTGAATGCTTTTTGAACTTGGGATACAGTGTGTTGCCAGATATTCATTGGCGTAAGCAATCAAATGCTCCGAATAAGTTTATGGGATCTGGCATGTATCCGGCGGGAGCGTATGTCACATATGAGCATGAATATATATTAGTATTCAGAAAAGGAGGAAAGCGTGTCTTCAAGGGGCAGGAAAAGGCATTAAGGCAAAAAAGTGCTTTCTTCTGGGAAGAACGTAATGTATGGTTCTCTGATCTCTGGGAGATAAAAGGAACTGCACAGAATATTACATCTTCCAAAGCTGTCAGAGATAGAAATGCTTCGTTCCCGCTTGAAATACCGTATAGATTAATCAATATGTATTCCGCCGAAGCCGACACAGTATTAGATCCTTTTCTTGGCCTCGGCACTACCAGTATTGCCTGTATGCTTTCAAACAGAAACAGTGTTGGAGTAGAAATTGATCCAGAGATAGTTAGTTTGGCGTTGGAGAATATGGGCATATCCGTTGGAGCTGCAAATCGATTTATTGAAGCAAGAATAAACAGTCATCTCAATTTTATTAAGGCGCTCCCACAAGAAAAGAAAGAAAAGTGCTATCAGAATGGGCCTCATGGGTTTGAAGTCAAGACGAGGCAGGAAACAGCAATCGAGATTGAGCAGTTAGAATCAATTGAGAAACTTGAAAACGGTTTTGTTTGTAAGTACAGAAAGTACAAGCCAGAACCAAAAGCAGAGCAGATGACATTGCCAATCGCATTCTCATTATAACGCAAACAGAAACAGGACTGTTGTGATAACCATCTATCAAGGAACAGTCCTGTTTTCTATTGATCCGTATTGCTAATTTTGATCTTTTGGAGGAAGCTTTATAAGTCGATCATAATACGTCTTAATCCTTCGCGCCGTTTGTGGAGACACAATTCCATTTTTGGGAGTGACAATAAATACATCTCCGCCGAAATCGTGACGAAATAGTTTGTGCCCATGTTCTTCAGATGTTTTTGCTCCACCCATAAAAAATGACGTACTGGCGGAGCGATAAGACGCTGGTTTTACTTGCAATCCGATTTTATAGCCGTTAACATCGGTCCACAAATCAACCCAATAAGGAGACCCCTCAACTTCAGCAGGAGTATCAAAAAATGGTATTCCGGCGATTATCAATGAAGGGTTCATAACAAGCCATTCTCCCGAGCATACCCGACATAAGGTGTTTCAGTGGCTAAATAGTGCATATATGAGATACAGTCATCTTCGGTTATTGAAGCTAAAAGGTTGGGGTGAAATCGCTCTTCTTGCGGAAGATCATTGCAAATATGCTGATAAAGCAAGCGACCAAGCTCATCGATTTGATCACGTGATCTCACATTAGTATAGTAATAGTCAATCCAAATCTCTTTGGTCTTAGGTTGGCAATTACGTATACTATCAGAAGTGGGACCTAATCGAGTTTTCTTGTTTAAGCCCCAGCGGTTTGCAGTATAATTTAACACCCATTCTTTTGTGCTTTGTGGCATAATAAAACTCCTTATTCTTCAACTTCAATTTTGAGACCAGTCTTGGTCTTTGTATAGTAGATCATCTTCACGTTGATTACTTCAGAAAGGCGGCCCATGGTCTTATATGTATCTGGTTTAACAGAGTAGGGTGTATCGCCAACAAAACCATCGATTCCTTTTGCTTCTTCCTCTGGTGTTGCAAGACGATAATTTGTATCTTTAAGATCCGCAAGAGAGGCAAGGATAGCCTTTTGAACATACATGCCATTGAAGGTTTTGTTGATAATGAGATCTTCCACCCAACGTTCAACCATTTCCCTGTCAATAAGCTGAATTGCTTCACGAAGGTTCTCAATCTGGGCATAGATTTTATCCGTAGCTTCTTCAAAAGCGTCCGGATGTTTCATGACATAGAATTTCTTCCAGTATTCTATCGCTACGCTATGGGTAGAACTTACGAACTCAGGGAAGAGTTCTGACATCTGTCCTACAACACGAGGCCTTGTGCCCTGAGCATTCTGATTGGCCCAGTTGATAAGCTGTGACGTATACTTTGGGAAAGAGTAGTTTTCGCTTCCATTATACCCTTCGATACTTTCGTTTTTGAGGTTATAGATCATGGAAATCCTCCTTGTAGTTATCGACGGCAGAGAAGAGATCTGATAGAGATAGATTAAGACCGTCTGCAATCTTTTTGATGTTTTCTATAGAGATGTTTCTGCGACCGGATTCCACAGATGCAAGGTATGTACGATCCATGTTGATCTTTAGCGCGAACTTCTCTTGACTCAGTCCAGTCCCAGATCGATATTTTCTGACGCAGGCACCGAATGCTTTTTGAATTGTTATTGTCATAGGCAAACACCTCCAACCTCGAATTATATAAGTATACGGATTTTGAGACAACGGACTATAAGCAACAGAACTATAATAATGAGCAAACAAAAGCTCTCAACCGTAAAATAATTGAGGGCTTTTGTTTTGCCCATTAAGCAGGATCGGTCGTGCGACGAATCTGTGAAAACCGAAAATGACGAAAGCCAATGCATTGCCTTGGCTGAGTTCAATGAGGAAGCCGTCGATGGTTTCGCTCCGCGCCTATGCGCGGATAACAGCGAAACAATCAGCGGCTATTTTTGTGGAAGCGTCTGGCGAACGATTCCGCAAAAACCGGGAGGAATGAAACGAGCTATCGGGCAAACGGCGAGTGTCAGGACTGCCGGAGCAAGGGGTCAAGGGGAATGCAATCCCCATTGGCAGAGTTAAGAGGCGGCTGCTTCTTATCTGGGTGCAGGGGCGAAGCATCCCTGCATAGCGGGTCGAGGGTGCAACCCCGCCCAGTAAAAGTGATGAGAATCGTCACTTTGTACTGGGTATTACCTGCCGTCCCAAAAGAGGAAAATTTCATTTTTGTTCACCCGGCAGTTTTACCAGATGGCAGGTTTTGAAAAAAAGAAAAGAGGGAAGGAGAAACTTCTGAATGAAACTCACGAGGCACAACGGGCGCTCCGGGAAAAACGGCGTTTACAACCCGAAGCACAACGACAGAAATTTCAAGATCGAGAATTCCGAACACATCGATCCTGAGCTTGCAAAGAAAGATTTCCTGTGGGACTGCTACCAGGGATTCGCGACAACAGAGATGCGGGACCGCGAGGAACTTTCCTCCAGGTTTGAGAAAGTCGAGCAGGCTTTTTACAGCCAGCGCTATTTTGATTACTGTGACGGACAGCACGAACGGAACTTCAAGCGGGGGCACACCGAACGGGACAGGACAACTGAAGATCTCCGACTGAGCAAGAAGACCTGCCCGGAAGAGTCAATCATTCAGATCGGGACAAAAGAGGAACATGTTGATCCGGTGGTCCTGTTAAAGATCGCGTCACAGTATTTTTCGGAATTTGAAAAACGCTTCGGCACGAACGTACACATCCTGGACTGGGCGCTGCATCTGGACGAAGCAACTCCGCACATCCATGAACGGCATGTCTTCGATGTGGTGAACCAGTACGGGGAAGTACAGCCCGCGCAGGACAAAGCACTCGAGGCTCTGGGTGTCACACTTCCTTATCCGGACAAACCGAAGAGCAAGACGAACAACCGGAAGATCATGTTTGATTCCATCTGCCGCACGATGCTGTTCGACATCTGTAAAGAGCATGGACTTGATCTTGACGAGGAGCCTTCCTACGGCGGGCGGAAGTATTTGGAAAAGCAGGATTACATCCTGATGAAGCAGAACCAGAAACTGGCGGAGCAGGAAAAGCAGATCGGGCAGAAGCAGCAGGAGATCAGCGAAGCTGAAGCACGGATCGGAAAAACGGAACTTGCACTGAAGGAAATGGAATCACAGCTCAGCGAAAAGCAGCAGGATCTCGAACATGCGGCAAGGGAACTCAGCAGTCAGAAAAGAGCTGTCGAGGCGAACTTCGACACGATGCGGAGACAGAGACAGCAGATGCAGGAACTGGACATGCAGATCGGGGATGCCGAGGCGTTTATTGAAGAAGTTACAGAGACTGCCTACAACGAAGCGGTCAAAGCGGTCACGGCAAAAGCTGTCGAGGAGACACACAACTTGGATTTCGAGGTCCTCGAAAAATACAGGGAATTCTATCTTTCCTCCCGGGCAGATCTTTCGCCGCAGACAAGGAACACTGCCCTGAATGTGATGGATTCGCTGATCAAGAGGTTTTCAGGAGTCACGCACAGCATTACGGAAAGGATCCGGGCGTTGTTCAGCGAACCGGAAAGAAAGGAGGAGATCAAAAAAGAGATCCGGACTCCGGTCAGGAAGTCAGTCCTCAGCAGGCTCAGGGCAAAGCAGGACGACGTGGACGCCAGGGACCAGGCGCGGAGGACGCGGAACGGCAGAAAACACAATATGGAACTTTAAGCACCAGCTTTTTCCGGAATCAGTGGAAACGGCTGGTGCTTTTTTAATCTGGCGAGCTTTATCGCTCAAAGATCATGTGAGGAGATGATGAAAACGGAAAATGTTTTTGACGCAGTGAGGGGATCGGTCACTGCAAGGCAGGCCGCAGAATCCGCCGGCATCCATGTGAACCGGTCCGGAATGGCTGTCTGCCCGTTTCACGATGACAGGAACCCAAGCATGAAGTTTTATGGAAGACGGTTCCATTGTTTCGGCTGCCAGGCGGACGGGGACGCTGTCGATTTCACAGCGCGGTTTTACGGGATCCCGGTCCGTGATGCCGCGGAGAAACTTGCGGACATATTTATGATCCCCTATGACGGCAGTTCCTATCATGCAAGGGACAGACCGGCGCCGGTGGGGAAACCTCCGAAAAAGGCCCTGCAATCTGAGGGGGAAACCATCAGGGAGTACCAGAAGGCGGAAAGCCGTTGTTTCAATACGCTCTGTGATTACCTGCATCTGCTGAAAAAATGGAAGAAGGAATACGCCCCGGAATCTCCAGGACAGGAGATCGACAGCAGGTTTCTGGAGGTGTGCCGCCGACAGGACTACGTGGAATACATCCTTGATGATGTGTTCCTGTCAGGCACTCTCATGGACAGGGCCGGATTCATCAGGGATCACGGAAAGGAGATCTTAGAACTTGAAAGGAGAATTTACATCATTAACAAAAGAAGAACAGGCCATGATCCTGAAAGCGGCAGGCGAGATCACGGGAAGGCTGTACCCGCAGTCGGCGGATCTGAAAACGGTGTCCATGACGAACCTTTACGACATGACATTCCCGCCGAGAATCCCGGTGATTGAGGGACTCCTGCTGTGCGGCACATACATCTTCGCGGGAAGTCCCAAGATCGGGAAGTCTTTCTTCATGGCACAGGTCGGCTACCACGTCGCGAAGGGGATCCCCCTTTGGAACTATCCGGTAAGGCAGGGAAACGTCCTTTACCTTGCCCTGGAAGATGATTATGCCCGCCTGCAGGGCCGACTCAGCATGATGTTCGGCGTGGAAACTGTGGACGGCCTCCACTTTGCCACACGGTCCAGGACCATTGACGACGGGCTGATCCAGCAGCTCGAACAGTTCCTTCTGGAACATCCGGATACACGCCTGATCATCGTGGACACGCTCCAGAAAGTCAGAGATTCCTGGAATGACAGCTACAGCTATTCAGCGGACTACCAGAACATCACTGCCCTGAAGGAGTTTAGCGATAACCGCAGTGTTGCAGTACTGGTCGTCCACCATACAAGGAAGATGGAGGCGAGCGACAGTTTTGACATGATCTCCGGCACGAACGGCCTGCTGGGAGCAGCAGACGGTGCTTTCATTCTCATAAAGAAGAAGCGCACTGACAACGAAGCTACGATGCAGGTAGTAGGAAGGGATCAGGAAGACCAGGTACTGACACTCGAGTTCAACCGTGACCGCTGTGTCTGGGAATTAAAGAAGGTCGAAAAGGAGCTGCGTAAAAAACCCGTCGACGAGGCGATCACCATGATAGCCGCATTTATAAAGAAGGAAGGACAGTGGGAGGGGACTGCGACACAGCTGCTCTCCTGCCTTCCCGGCCTGGATCTGAAGCCCAATGTCCTGACGAGAAAGCTGAATGTGGGCAATTCCGTCCTGTTCAACGAGTTCAATATCTCCTACTCCTGTTGGAGATCCGGGGATAAGAGGACGATCAGGCTGTCCTATGGGGATTCATGCCCTGAAAGAACGGATCCTGAAGCGGAGATCCGGAACCTGGAAGAAAGCACAGACAAAGAAACGGAAACAGAAAACGAAACGAATACATTAGAAGGAGAAAAACATGAACAAAGCACATCTGATCGGAAGGCTGACGAGGGATCCGGAAGTAAGGTATACGAGCGGGGACCAGCCGATGGCAGTCGCGAACTTTACGCTTGCGGTTGACCGTCGCTTCAAAAAGGATGGAGAACAGACCGCTGATTTCATCCAGTGTGTTGCCTTTGGCAAGCTGGGCGAACATGTGGAGAAGTACTACCGGAAAGGGCTTAAGGTAGCCATTACCGGGCATATCCAGACAGGAAGCTATGTGAACAAGGAAGGACGGAAGACCTATACGACAAAAGTCGTTGCCGATGAACTGGAATTTGCCGAGAGCAAGGCCGCGTCGCAGAAAGCAGGAAACGGCCAGAATGAAAACACAGGCCAGCAGTCATACGGCGATGGATTTGAACCGCTTGGAGATGATGAGGGTCTTCCTTTCACATGAACGGAGTCTTCTGGGCGGCACGGATAAGCCCTGAGAATGACGATATGACGGTTATGACGGTATTTTCACCCCCAGACCTGGGGTATAAATAATCGTCATTATCGTCATTATCGTCACTGAACAGTTAAAAAGGGATCCTGGGAGGGGCGGCGGTCTCCTCAAAGACCATGCCGACGGCCCAGCAACGACAAAGCACTTACATTTGAAAGGGTAATGGGAATGACTGATTCTGGAAACAATGAAATGAAAGAAGCTCCGACAACTGTACCGGAGCCTCTGTTAAAGACTACCATCGGCAAGATTACCTACCTTGTCGGAATCCACTTCAGTGAGGACAGCAAGGAAACAATGACCGACAAAATCGACCGCCTGATCCGCCGTGATATCCAGACCGGAACAAGCGGGTGAGGTCAACCTTCCGGTATGAAAAGTCTATGCCGATGGGCCTGCATAAAGAAAAAGCGGGTTTTTGATTAGGATGCTCTTGACAAGTGGCATCAGGGCAAGTGAGTCTGTATTTATTCACCTGCCCTATAATATGAGCTGCCCTTTTTGATGAGTGTGGAGCAGGGAGCGGTCGTCTGTAATACAGGCGTTCCTGGAAAGGTATATGAGTGGAATCATTTCGATCCCATCAAAGATATCCCGAACGGTGTATACCTCACCGGCTTTTACACGGTGGCAAAATCATCTTACCGCGTGCACACTGAAACGAGCCGTCGGGCAAATGGCGGGATTCAGGAATGCAAGAACTTGACATTTTTTGTGGAATATTATTAACTATGGGTTAGAAATAACTAACACGGGAGGCAGAGTATGAGAAATAAATGGAACCGCAAAAATGGTTTATGGATATTGCTGTATGCAGTCCTGTACGCGATTGTTACAGCCATTGTCTGTGTGACCGGATCGATCCACCCGGTTTTCTTTGTTTGTTACCAGATCACTGCAGGACTGTTGCTGACGCCGATTATTATGCGCGCGTTTCGAAGAGTACAGGCACCCGGGGCGGCTGTCTGCCTGTTCCTGGGGATGCTTCTGTTGCTGCTCATCATAAATGATGCGGTCCCGTGGCACGTCGTTCCGCTGATCGTTATCGCGGTTCTGGCAGAAGCAGTCAGGGGCATGACAAACTACAGCTGGTCCGGCGATGTCGTGGCTGCGGTTTTGATGAGTTTTTCCAGCTTCGGCTATTATGGCCAGATCTGGTTCAATCGCGCATACACCTATGAGTGTGCGGTAGAAGAGATGCCGGCAGGATATGGAGATACTCTGATGGCGGTCAGTCCTGCATGGGCTTTTCCTGTTGTCGTTATCGTCGGTATGATCGTGTCGGTGGTAATTGCAAATGTTTCCATGAAGAAGCATGGAACGAAGAAGAAGCATAGAACGAGTGGGGAATAAACAGAGATGTTTTGGGACAGAGTATCCGGTTTTTATGATCTGTTTGGGAAAATCTACAACGGAAAAGTCAATCGGGAGATGTGCAGGACTGTCGCAAAGGAAATAAAGGCAGAAGACCGTGTACTGGAATGTGCCTGCGGAACCGGTCTGATCACTGCTGCTGTCGCCGGTAAATGCGGGAAACTTGTAGCGACAGATTATTCCGAAGGCATGCTGAAGCAGACCAGGAAAAAGGCAGGCAAAAGATACCTGAATAAGTACCGCCTGATCTGTGATGTCAACGGAGATCTGCTGGTCGATACAGTGGAACTGGCCAGGGGAAAAAGCCTGCAGGCAGTCGGCCTGGCTATGCATGTTCAGAAAAAGGCAGCTGGATGCCTGTCTTGACTGGAAAGCTTTCGGGGAAGATCTGTCCGGCAGTGAGATTCCGGATTTTGATATCGAGCAGTATCAGGAGGAATATGTTAAGGCTGATGAAGACAGTAAAGATGATACCTTTTTAGGC
>Ga0256404_1008222_pt1 | contig 15855 bp, 13 predicted proteins | sample RumenRJG_01DNA_FD_185990 | JGI IMG/M metagenome (GOLD analysis project Ga0256404, IMG submission 185990) | Bovine rumen microbial communities from Lethbridge, Alberta, Canada - RJG_01 | ecosystem: Host-associated > Mammals > Digestive system > Stomach > Rumen | place: Canada: Alberta | collected...
TTATTCCCATCGCAGGCATGTTTTTAACGTTCATCGCCTGTTATGAGCTGATTCAGCTGATCATCGAACACAACAACCTGGCAAACTTTGAAACCTGGATCTTCTTCAAATGGATCTTCAAGACCTTCGTGGCAGTCATGCTGATCACCAACACCTTCAATATCGTCATGGCGGTCTTCGATGTGGCCCAGTACGTGGTCAATTCCAGCGCTGGCCTGATCTCAGGCTCCACGGCGGTCGATGCGGCAACGCTTGAGACCATAAGGGAAAGCCTGGAGGCAATGGAACTGGGAGAACTACTCGGATTGTTCCTGCAGTCCTTCATCGTCCAGATCTGCTCAACGATCCTGTCCGTTGCGATCTTCGTGATCGTCTATGGCCGTATGATGGAGATCTATCTCATGACGAGCCTGGCACCGATCCCGTTCTCCACCTTCGGAAACCGGGAGCAGAGCCATATCGGCCAGAATTATCTGAGAGCCCTGATGGCCCTTGGCTTCCAGGGATTCCTGATCATGATCTGTATCGCCATCTATGCGGTGCTGGTGCAGACGGTCGCATTCTCGGATGACATCATCGGAAGCATCTGGGGCGTCATGGGATACACGGTCCTGCTGTGCTTCTCGCTCTTCAAGACCGGAAGCCTGGCGAAATCGGTTATGAGTGCCCATTAAAGAAGGAGGTCCAAAATGGCAGCATATATCCCCGTCCCGAGGGATCTTACTCGGGTCAAAACAAAAGTATTTCTCAACCTGACCAAAAGGCAGCTCATCTGCTTCGGACTGGCGGCACTTATCGGTGTGCCGTCTTTCTTTTTCATCAAAAGCATCGGTAGCACAAGCCTCGCGGCCATGAGCATGATCATCATCATGATCCCCATGTTCCTGCTTGCGATGTATGAACGTGACGGGCAGCCTTTGGAGGTCATTGCAAAGCACTTTATCGAATCGAAATTCATCCGGCCGAAGATCCGGCCCTATCAGACGGATAACTACTACGACGTTCTGAAGAGAGCCGCGCAGGCGGAAAAGGAGGTAGACAGAATTGTTTCAGCTGTTCAAAGGAAAAAGAAATGAGAAACGGTCACTGAAGCTTCCCCCGGGGCTCTCCAAAAAGGATCAGCGCCGGGTCCAGGAAGTCATCGACCGCGCAAAGAAAAACGACGGGATCCCCAGGACCGCCCAGCAGTCGATTCCCTTTGACCGGATGTTCCCCGACGGCATCTGCCGCATCGGAAGCTTTTACACCAAGACCATCCAGTTCCAGGATATCAACTACCAGCTGGCCCAGCAGGAGGACAAGACGGCCATCTTTGAGGAGTGGTGCGGCTTCCTGAACTTCTTCGACAGCTCCATCCATTTCGAACTCAGTTTCATGAATATGACGACTGACGCGGAGAGCTTCGAGGCCGGGATCCGGATCCCTTACCGGAAAGATGATTTCAACAGTGTCCGTGACGAATACTCTGAGATGCTGAAGAACCAGCTGGCCCAGGGCAACAACGGTCTCACCAAGACCAAGTTCCTGACCTTCGGGATCGAGGCAGACTCCATGAAGCAGGCCAAGCCCAGGCTGGAACACGTCCAGAACGATCTTCTGAACAACTTCAAGCAGCTGGGGGTCCGGGCGGAGGTCCTGAACGGCTATCAGCGCCTTAAGCTCATGCACGATATGTTCCACATGGGAGATCCGGAGGACAAGTTCCGTTTTGACTGGAAGTGGCTCGTAGAGTCCGGTCTTTCCGTAAAGGACTTCATCGCTCCCACGGCCTTTGCATTCCCCGGCAGCCGTACCTTCCAGATGGGAAGCCTGTACGGTGCCATGAGCTATCTTCAGATCACGGCATCTGACCTTTCGGACCAGCTCCTGAAGGATTTCCTGGACATGGATTCCTCTCAGATCATCACGATGCATATCCAGTCCGTGGACCAGACGGAGGCGATCAAGACCATTAAGCACACGATCACGGAGCTTGACCGGTCCAAGATCGAAGAACAGAAAAAAGCAGTCCGGTCCGGCTACGATATGGACATCATTCCCTCGGATCTGGCTACCTACGGCAAAGACGCCAAATCGCTCCTTAAAGAGCTGCAGAGCCAGAACGAGCGCATGTTCATGCTGACGATGCTGATCATGAATACCGGCAGGACCCAGCAGGAGCTGGACACCAACGTGTTCCAGGCAAGCTCCATCGCCCAGAAACACAACTGCAACTTAAGAAGGCTGGATTTCCAGCAGGAAAATGCTCTCATGAGCTGCCTGCCGCTTGCCAGCTGCCTCATCGATATCCGCCGTGCGCTGACCACCAGCTCCACGGCGATTTTTGTACCCTTTACCACCCAGGAGCTGTTCCAGGCTGGGAAGGAATCCCTTTACTACGGTCTAAACGCTCTTTCCAACAACCTGATCATGGTGGACCGGAAAGCGCTTAAGAACCCGAACGGCCTGATCCTCGGTACTCCCGGTTCCGGTAAATCATTCTCTGCAAAGAGGGAAATCGCCAACGCTTTCCTGGTGACGGATGACGATGTGATCATCTGTGATCCTGAGGCTGAGTACACGGCTCTCGTGCAGCGTTTCAATGGCCAGGTCATTCATATCAGCCCGGCCAGCACTCAGTACGTGAACCCGATGGACATCAACTTGAACTACTCTGAGGAGGATAACCCGATCGCGTTAAAATCAGATTTCATCCTCTCCCTCTGTGAACTGGTCGTAGGCGGCAAAGAAGGCCTGCAGCCCATCGAAAAGACGGTCATTGACCGCTGTGTCCATCAGATCTACCAGAAGTACTTTGAGAATCCTATTCCGGAGAACATGCCGCTTCTGGAGGACCTGTATAACGCTCTTCTGAAACAGGAAGAAAAGGAAGCCCATCATGTGGCGACGGCGCTGGAGATCTACGTCAAAGGCTCCCTGAACCTGTTCAACCACAGGACCAACGTGGACATCGATAACCGCCTGGTCTGCTATGACATCAAGGAGCTCGGCAAACAGCTGAAAAAGCTGGGTATGCTGATCGTCCAGGACCAGGTGTGGGGCCGCGTCACTGCCAACAGAGAAGCCGGAAAGGCCACCCGCTACTATATGGATGAGTTCCACTTGCTTCTGAAAGAGGAGCAGACGGCGGCCTACTCCGTAGAAATTTGGAAGCGTTTCAGAAAGTGGGGCGGCATCCCCACAGGCATCACCCAGAACGTGAAGGATCTTCTTTCCTCTCACGAGGTAGAGAACATCTTCGAGAACAGCGACTTCATCTATATGCTGAACCAGGCTGCGGGAGACCGTCAGATCCTGGCCAGGCAGCTCAATATCTCGCCGCACCAGTTGTCCTATGTGACGCATTCCGGCGAGGGTGAAGGCCTGCTGTTCTACGGGAACGTGATCCTTCCCTTTGTAGACCGGTTCCCTCAGGACACCGAGCTCTACCGCATCATGACCACAAAGCTTTCGGAGGTGGTCGAAGCAAAGGAGGCGTAACCCATGGATACGAAAGAATCAAGAACCGGAAGGACCGGCCAGGGCAGCACCTCCGGCCGGTCTTCTCCGGGAAGCAAACTGAAAACGGAGGAAAACGCCAAGAAAGCTTCCGGAAAGAAGCTTCAGGGCGAAAAGGCTTCCCAGACGGCAGCCGGTGAGAAGCTGCGCTTTGATAAAGCCGTCTTCACGGATGAGACCGTAAAGGAGGCAACGAGTCACGGCAGGAAGACGCCGAAAGGCAGCCATGCATCCACGCTGATCTCGGATACTGTTCATCACAAGATCGACCAGGAAGCTGACGACAATGCCGGTACCGATGCCCTGAACAGGGGCAGCCAGTTTGCCGAGCACACTGCGGAGAACGGCTCCAATGCCTTCTCCCGCTGGCGTCAGAAAAGCGAGATCAAAAAGGAGTACGCAGCTGCAAAGGCAGGAAAAAGCACAGGTGCTGCAGCTTCCGGCGCAGCTTCCGGCAGCGCTACAACCGCAAAGAATGCCGGAAAAGCAGCTAAGGAAACAAAGAAGGTATCGGAACGGGTCGGTGAGTTCGTGTCCAATCATTGGCACGGCCTGTTGATCGGCGGCGGGATCCTGCTGGTGGTCATGATGATCTCCGGCATGATTGGGTCCTGCTCAGTCATGTTCCAGGGCGGATCGGATGTGGTGGTCGAGACCTCCTTTACGGCTGAAGATGAGGACATCCTCGGAGTCGAGGCAGACTACTGTGCTCTGGAAGCTGCCCTGCAGGCCCGGATCAACAACATTGCTTCGGAGTTTCCCGGCTATGATGAGATCAACATCACCCAGGACCAGATAGGTCACAACCCCTATGAGCTGGCATCCTACCTGACAGTCGTATTTGAGAATTACACCCGTTCCCAGGTACAGAGCACCCTGCAGCAGATCTTTGCAGCTCAGTATGAACTGACCTTCGATTCAGTCGTGGAGACCCGGTACCGGACGGAGACCCGGACAAGGACTGTCACTTATACCGATCCGGAGACCGGTGAATCCTATGACGAAGAGGAAGAATACGAGGTCGAAGTCCCGTATGACTACTATATCCTCAACGTCACGCTGGACAACAAGGGCCTTGCCAACATCCTGCTTTCGGCAGGCCTCACAGATGACCAGATGATGCGCTACGGGCTCCTGATGCAAACGCTTGGAAATAAGCCGGAGATATTCGGGGACAATCCCTATGCCATTGCAATCCAGGATGTGCTGCACTATGACATCCCCGGTGAAGCTCTGACCGACGAACGGTTCCGGAGAATGATCACGGAAGCCGAGAAATACCTTGGCTATCCTTATGTCTGGGGCGGATCTTCCCCTTCCACGAGTTTTGACTGCTCAGGCTTTGTCAGCTGGGTCATCAATCACTGCGGAAACGGCTGGAACGTCGGAAGACTGACGGCAGACGGACTGAAAAACATCTGCGCTATCATCCCGAGAAGCGAAGCCAAGCCCGGAGACCTGATCTTCTTCCAGGGCACTTATAACACCACGGGAGCATCCCATGTGGCCATCTATGTCGGCAACAACATGATGATCCACTGCGGCAACCCGATCCAGTACGCGAGTATCGATACCGCTTACTGGCAGGCTCATTTTTATTGCTTTGGCCGTCTGCCTTAAATCCAGGCAGGCGGTCATTTCATCCAAAAGGAGGATGTAAATGGACGATTCAAGACTTGTAAAGCTCCGGGAGGAGCTTGAGAAAGCCCGGAAGAAGCGGGACGACTGGGAGGCGAAGGTCAAGGACCTGGAACGCAGGTACAACGAAGCCGAGAAGGTCTATGTTTACGGCATTTTTCAGACCGCAAATATGACACCGGAACAGCTGGCGGACCTGATCCGATCCAAGGGGATCCTTCCGCAGATTCCGGGCGGCTATGCAACTGAAAACAATGACAGCGAAACCTATGAGAAGGAGGATCCTGAAGAATGATGAAAAAGAAACTGACCGCTCTGATCGCGGTCCTGCTGGTATGCCTGCTGCTGTTCCCGACGGCGGCATTTGCCTATGCCTCAGACGGAGAAGACACTCCGACTGAGACGCCTGCGGCTCAGAATGCTGATGCCGTCCCGCCTGCCGATACCACCGAAACGGTGGGAACGACTGAGCATGCTGACACAGATGAATCGGGCGAAGACAGTGCACTTCCCTTTGATGCCGATGTCCTGACCACACTGCTTGCGGGTATGGACGAGGAACTGCTCGAAGTGCTGAAGGAGCACCCGAAGCTGATCGCCATGCTTCTGCCGACGCTGCATGTCACGGTAAGAGAAGGCTCTGTGACTATTTCTATTGATAAGCAGGAACAGGACGATCCCGGCAGAACCGGGACTGTTACCACCCAGGGCGGCAACCTGAATGTAAGGACCGGCCCGAGCACCGGCTATGATATCATCACCCAGCTGATCAACGGCTCCAATGTAAAGGTCCTCGGGGAAAAGGATGGCTGGTACCAGATCGAGATCCCGGCGAGATACGGTTATGTCTGCGGTGAATACCTGAGGGTCAATGACATCCCCTCCACCCAGACAGACGACGGTTATTCCTTTGATATCGACCAGGCCACGATCCTGAGCTTTTTGGAGCTCTTCCAGGGCATGATGCATCCTGCAGAAACTCAGACCGGTCATGGCCTTACGCCCTCCGGCAACCTGACTCTTGTGGATGACTTCGGGGAAAGAAACGGTGAAGGCCAGCAGTTCGTCACCCTGGTTACGAAGAATGGCAACTACTTCTACCTGATCATCGACCGTGATGAAAAGGGCGAGGAAACCGTCCACTTCCTGAACCTGGTGGATGAGCGAGACCTCTTCGCACTGATGGAGGATGATGAAAAGGCTGCTTATGAGTCTCAGCTTGCCGCCGAACAGGCTGCCCGTGAAGCTGCCGAAAAGGCTGCGGTTGAAGCTGCTTCCCAGACCGGAGAATCCGAGACCCAGAAGCCGGAAGACGAACCGGCCAAGGAAGGTAAAAAGACCAACATGGCCCCGATCCTGATCATCATTGTCCTGATGGCGGCGGCAGGCGGCGGTTGGTTCTTCATGCAGACGAAGAAGAAAAAGAAAGCTGAGTCTGCCCCGGATCCTGACGCGGATTACACCGATGAGGATGATGGGGATTACGGTGCCGGTACGGATACGGAGGACATCGACTCTTACGATGTCGGTGATCCTTATGAGGATGAGATCCTGGATGATTCGGACGAACCTACTGATTCCGGCGAGGAGGATGTGTAATGGTGATCGAAATGACTCCGCAGGAGCTGCGGGACTATATCCGGTTCATGCCGGATGACGAGGTGCTGAAGATCACCATCGAGTTCAGGGAGGACAGCCATGAGCGAGACGACAGAGAACGGGACGAAGCGATATAAGCTGAAAGAGGTCTGCATCCGCCTGGCCGAGGGGCATCCGCTTTATTCAGATGTCCCTCTTTCCTCCCCTACAGCAGCACTGGACGTCATGCGGAAGGAGCTCTCCCAGTATGACCGGGAAGTCCTCTGCGTGGTGAACCTAACAACAAGCTGAAGCCCATCAACTTCAATATCGTCAGTATGGGAAGCATCACCCAGAGTAACCAAATTTTTCTGCATCCTGGGTTTTGTTCAAAATCCGCATCAGACTGAAATAACCGGTGCTTTATTTCAGCCTGATTTTGTTCAAATAAGACGGGAGTAGTACGGCTTTGTTGACTGACAGAAAGGACAGCTTTCACCGTATGTTCTTGAATAAACCGGACTCGACCATGAATGCCCCTTATCACATTTCCACCATGCGACAAAGGTAGACCTGCTTGCTAATGAAGAAGGAGAGACATTGCCGTTTTTTTCATAATCCCATTCTTTCAGCAGAGACGGATTTACAGTGGCAAAATCAGTTTCACCCGTTATTGCAAGCTGTCCGCCGCAATAAGGACAGCCGGTTCTTCTGGAAGTTCGGTTTACAATGACGGCATCCCATGAATGGCCTTTGTCACATTTCCACCAGACACGTTTACCGGCTCTGGCTGCGACTTCAGTGGGAAGAAGAGGGTGGTTCTTTTCATAATCCCACTGTCCTGCAATGTCCGGGAAGAGGGTTGCAAGGTCGTTAAAACCGGCTATGATTTTCCGGTTTTTGCAGTAGGGGCAGCCCTGTTTCGTAAGTGTCCGGCTTGCTATTGTAGAGGCATAGGAATGGCCTTTTGGACATAGCCACCAGACTTTACGGGGTTCTGCGCGGCTGACTTGCCTGGGAGTCAGGGGATCGTTCTTGATATAGTCCCATTCAGCGGCGATTTCAGGAAAAAGTGTTTCCAGGTCGTTAAGGCCCGGAGCTAAAGACCATCCACTGCAATAAGGACAGGAACTTTCGAAAACACGACGGCTGATCCTCTTCTTATAAGAATGCCCCTTTGGACATTTCCACCAGGCAACCAGGTTACTTCCTGCAGGCACTTTATCTGCGGTAAGATCCCCATTCTTTTCAGGGTGCCACTCCGATGCTATATCGGGATAGCCCTTTGCCAGACAGATACTGCGTTCGATTGTTTTGCGTTTTTCGCAAAACGGACAGGTTGGGTTCTTCAGGAAAGATGCAAGCAACGAACTCCAGGTATGGCCCAGGCTGCATTTCCACCATATCTTCCGGCGGGAGTATGAGGGCAGGATTGTTGATGGATCAACAGGTGCGTTCTTCGGGAAGTCCCAGTATTCATTCACAAACGGATATCTGGTCATGAGGTCATTAAAGCCCTGAAGGACTTTACGGTTGCTGCAGTACGGGCATCCGGTGCCATTACTGCGGTTATAGACCGCAGTCCGCCAACTGTGGCCAAGGGAACATTTCCACCAGACTTTTCTGTTTGTAAAGCGGGTAACCATGGAAGGGGCCAGGCCTGCGTTTTTTTCGAAGTCCCATTCTGATAAGAGCTCCGGCATTACAGTCCCAAGGTCATTAACGCCGGCAATGATACGGTGCCCGGAGCAGACAGGGCACCGCAGCCCATTGCCCGTCCTGTTGCATACAGTCATCTCATAGGAATGCCCTTCAGGGCATCTCCACCAGGCTTTCAAATGGGATCCCGCTAAAACCGCTTCCGGCAGGGCAGGATTCCTGTCGGGATCCCATTCCATGGCAATCTCGGGATATCGAGAGGCCAGGTCATTGAAGCCTGTGAGTACACGGTGGTTGGAACAATAAGGGCATCCAAGACCTTTGGACCGACTGTTTGGGGAGGCTTCCCAACTGTGGCCGAGAGAGCATTTCCACCAGATCTTTTTGTTGGAATGGACCATGACCATGTCAGGGGGCAATGTTCCGTTCTTTTCCGCATCTGCCTGTGATGCAAGGCCAGGCGCCTGTGATGCCAGGTCATTGAACCCCTTAAGGATTTTTTGATGGGAACAGTACGGACAGGCGCTCCCCCGCGCATGCACGTAGACAGGCTGAAGGTAGGAATGTCCGAGAGGACATTTCCACCAGGCATTTTTTGTGCTATGAAGAGTCAGCTTTTCCAGGGACAGGTGAGAGTTTTTTTCATAGTCCCATTCGGAAAGCAACGAAGGGAAATCCCTTAGAAACCTGTTATTCATGTGCCCCTCCATCAAGCATGCCCTGCATTCTTTCCAGAAGGGCCTCTTCCCTGGATCGCATAGCCTGGTCCGGGCGGACGGACTCGGAAACAGAACGCGGGAACCGGTCATCCATGAGGACAGATGCCATATCTTCGGCAAGCTCTTCCGTTCCTCCCTGCAAAACGTGCTCCTCCCGGAGAATGCTGTTTGCCAGTGCAGGGTACAGATAGGTGCGGAGCATGGATCGCAGGTACCTGTTCTCTTTTATCAGTCGGTTATTGTCAGAGGATAGTCCGCGGTTTTTCGAGGAAAGATCTGTGATACAGGCTTCCTTTTCTTCGAGCTCTGTCCGGCAGGATGAGAGCTCTGCCCGGCATTTACGGTAACCGGCATCTGCGTCACAGGAGGCTTCGTAAACCGATTTCCAGTGTGCGTCCAGTTCGGAAAGGGCTTTTATGAGCGAGTCAGGATCATGGAACTTCCGGAGGAGTGCCATCGTATCCAGTGTTTTATAGGCACTGCCGTTCATAACCCGGATACCGTTCTCATCTGTCACCAGCTTTTTCAGGTATTCGATGTGGGCTGTTACGGCAGGATCTCTGCGGAAGTCGTAGGATTTGGCAGTGGATCCGCAGCGGGATGCATAGGCTTCCAGAAGAGAACCTTTGAGCTTCGCAGGATTTCCGCAGGCCTCACTGGTAAAGTATTCATCCACAAGGCGGATCAGTTCGTTGGAGTCATTTTTACGTGGACGTGCCATGATTATACCTCCGTTTGCTTTAGTGAATGGAGAATGGCAGCCTGGTAGTCCTGGCAGCTGTTCTGGAGACGCAGAAAGGCGCTTTGAAGATCTGCGGTGGTGCCCCCACCATAACGTACGCTTTCTGTGATGAACATCAGGAACCAGCTGTCTGCTTTTACGCGTTCACGGTTATAAGCAGTATCTTCAAAATGAAAAAGCATGCCCTGCCTGTCAGGGCAAAAGAACCGGCAGTTTTCACAGATACCAAGCTCACCATGGATCCCGACACTGCGGATACAGTCTTCCACGGAGCGGCCGGCAAACAGCACAGAGCCGCACCATCCTCCTTCAACCCTGGTACGCTTTGGCGGCAGGCTGAGGTCATAACCCGGGGAACGGCTGGCCATGGCGGCGTTGCTACCCCTGGAGGCCTTCCTGTAAAGCTCATAGGTCGCACATTCAACAAGCGAGGCCATGTTTGAGTAATAGTGTGAACTGATTTCTATGTTTCCATGACCGGCGAGTTCACGGCAGATGACGGGGGAACCGCCGGAGATGATGAGGGAGATCATAGCCAGGTGACGGGTATCTCCCAGGTTCAGGAAAGATGCGGGTTCTGTGCCGCCTGGATAATAGTGCCGGTAATAGTGGCCGAGGGTGTTTTTCAGGTGCTGGTAAAGGAAGATACTGTTCCGCCGGACTGATTCCGGTGCTTTCACGTAATCATAGTAATACCTGATGTTGAAGAGATATTTTCCCGGGCTGTAGCAGCGCCTGACCAGGGTTTCCCGGTACCACCTTATGCAGGATGCAAGATCCGAAGGGACAGGGTAAGTGAAAACATCAAAATCGCCATCGATCGAATAAGATATTTTTCCCCGGATGCCTTTCAGGTGCGTCCTGCGTATCCTGATCTTTTCCTGCTGGTTTTCCGTAACAAGGCAGTCATAAGGAGTCAGGACGAATTCTGTTGGCCTGAGCGGAAGAATGGTTGTCAGGTTCCACCAAAGCCAGAGCGGAAACAGGAAAAGCCTGTCTTCCTCGCTGGCGGATGCCCATGCGTCCCGGAAAGAATCATGGAACTGTAAGTATGCAGAGAAATCGGACAGGAGCCGCTGGCTGCCTCTTTTTGCGGACGGATCCGGTATCTCGCCCAGGTATTGTGCGACTTCCTCCCGGGAAAGGGATGTTCCCGGAAGAAGGCGAAGGAACTGTGCGGCATGCCCGGCGTAGTGAAGCTCGCAGGAAAGCGGGTCAGAAGCTTCTGCAAGGGACCGGATGCTGTTGCATACATCCCGCAGGGAAGGCAGCTCCATATCGCCCATCTTCATCAGGATGAAAGCCTTCAGGCACAATGTAAAAGTATCGCGGGAACAACCCAGCCATTCGGAAGCGTTCTTACAGTAGGCAGGTTCACTGACCTGGAAACAGAGCGTCACGCGCTGCCGCTCATTTGTCAGTGTCCAGGCATCATCCTGCATGGATCCGGACAGGATGGTGCCACCGTTACGGTAAACTTCAAATATTTCAGCTGCTTTACGGAGGACATCCGGGTTAATGCTGTCAGCAACCAGATACCGGTAACAGGCCCCGTCAGCTGCCAGTGCTGATGAAAGGATCATAGTGGTTTATTCCTCCCTGGAGAATGCTGTGGTATGGGGAGAGGTCTGCTTCCGGGTAAAGAAGGGGCATGGTGGCAAAAAACTCCCGGATTACCGGAAGTACCGCCGTCCGGGCGATCTCCCGTTCACGCCAGCCGTGCTTTCCGGAAGCGAGGGACTGAAGCCGTTCGAATTCCGCCGTCAGCTGGTGGAGTGCCGCCTTGGTGCAGATCTCGTAAGGACAGCCGACACAGCCGCGGCGGTCTGGAAACGCACAGGGAAAGCCTGCCGCCGTCATGGCACAGAGGAAGTGTTCCTGCTTTGCCGCGGCTTCCCCGGAGGCGATCCTTTCCAGTGTGGACTGCATGTCGGCTCTGCTGGACAGAAGGTCACGGATTATGAGCTGTGCCTGCCCGAGGGCTTGATCGCTTGCCCGTACAAGGGATTCTATTCCGGACGGGGATATCCCGGCCTGGCGGATCATGCCTGTCTGTGAATGGATATCCAGGCGGTGATAGCGGTTTCCGAAGCAGATTTCCATCAGAAGATGCGGGATGAAACCAAACACACCACGCTGGAACATTTCAAACAGTACGAAAGACGGATCCATACCGGAAAAAGCGGCATCTTTCAGGTAGATGTCCGTGGTTTCGGGCAGGGTTCCTAGGCTTCCCTTATGGCTTCTGGCCAGTGCTGCCAGGATATATCCCTGCGAAGAATTCCCCGCGCTTTTGCCGGAGGCGCTTTCGATTCCCTGCAGGTAGGCTTTGTTTGCCCGCCTGATACTGAATCCCTTAAAGCCAAGGATGTCAGCGAAAGGCTTTCCGAAGAACCTCTGGATCGCCTTGTATTGTGTATTGATGTAAAGAAAAGGCTTTCCCGCGGAGGATTCCGGGTAATAGCTGGCAGCGACGGAAAAGATAATGCCGGCGGGTTTTTCAAGTATGGCCGGTATGGAAAGCTTCAGGGCCGGTATATCTCCGTACTTGCCGGTTTTGTTGGGAAACATGGACCGGTACTTAATCCGAAACCAGATATCCCTGGCAAACTGCCCGGGATCCGGAACCGCGTTATCCAGTATCTTTCTGCGGAACGTGCATCCTTCACAGGGAAGAGATGGCCGCGGGATCCGGATGACGTCGGTTCCCCTCAGCCCGCAGAGAAAGAAAAAGGACAGGAACGCCCAAAGGTTTGCCTGCTGTCTGGATTGGCATGCTTTTTCCAGGAGACCGTGTTCCTCCCAGTAGCGTTCGTTAAAGATGCAGTAGGCCATGGCAGAGAATTCGGCAAAAGAGTACGCCTCATCCATGCGTTGTACGCCTTGCGGCCGGGGGCTGTAGGAAACCCGTGTACCGGAGATGCGTTGGCTCAGGTAATCCAGATATCCGGTAAAAAGTGCAAGATGCCTTTGGGGGAGCTCATTTTTCATGGCGGCGAGCAGGTTTTCTGTCTGGCCAAGATCCATGCCGGTCACCTCGGTTTCAAGGACGGATAAGAGATAATCCAGCAATTCCCAGGCTGTTTTGGCCGAAGAGTTCCTTTCATCCGAAATGAACTGTTCATAGGTGCGGCATGTTTCGGGAAGAAGATCCCGGCCATGCGAAATCAGGATGGAAAGGCGGACCTCATCGGAACGTTTATACGCGGACAGCCACAGCTGCAGGCGGTCAAGGAGCACCTTCTGCACATCCGGATCCGGGAACCAGGGAGAACCCTGGCGAAGGATTTCTTCCTTTTTCTCCGAAGGGAATCCGGACTGGCTTAACAGGCTGTTCCGGTCCAGGAAAAGGAACAAAGCCTGACGGTCGCTTGACGTGCCCTCATAAAGAGAGCCCACAGCCGCGGCTGTCTCCATCACAGAATGAAAGAAGTCAGCTTTCAAAGAGATTTTCACCTTCTTTCATCAGGGTACTTGCCAGTAACTCATTGGTTGCCTCCAGTTCACGGATCAGGTCACCTTTATCCTGGAGATAACGGAATGAGCTTTCGGGGCTTCTGTCGCCACGCCAGAACTGGAGCTGCGCCACATCTTCCCCTCGCAGGGCCAGCTGGACAGAAAACCAATGGCGGAGTACGTGCGGGCCAAGTGTGTTTTCGCAGAGCATCTGGCCGTAGATGCGGCACTCGGGATCTTCGTGACCAAGGAGCAGTGGACGAAGCCGGTCTGTTACCAGTGAAACAAACCGGCTGTAGTAAATGTCATATGTCATGGCCATGCCCCTGCTGTTGACGAACATCGGACAGTATTCCCTTTCATAAGGCATGCCGGCCAGACGTTCCTTGTGAAGGAGATACATCCGCTCAAAAACACCCAGGAAAGGAGGGTAAACATGGGCGGTACGCTCCTTTTTGATCGAACCGCATGGTACAGCGTCACTTCGCATGGCGTATTCATGGGTCAGGTCGATATCTGCCCGGATCAGCTTTTTCCCACGCCAGGTCAGTTTGATTCCGGGACCTTTGGGACTGGATTCCTGGCGGACATTCATCACTTCCCCGGGCCGGAGGCCGGCAAACGCCTGCAGGGCCATGGCAAAGGCAATGTCAGGCTCATAGCGGACGGCAAGGTTCATTAGTATCTGGAACACTTTTGTCGGAATGTCACGGAATATCTCTTTTGGCTCCGGAATGATCGGGACCTGAAAGTCGGGGACAGAAACAATCCGCTGCCTGCCGTATCTGGTAAAGACCTTTTTATCACTGTACAGTTCGCTCCTGCGGATAGCGGTATACCCAGAATACTTACGGCAGAGCCTGCTGAAGAAACCTGTTACAGCGATGATGCACTTTTCAACATCCTGGCTGCTCCGATGCCCGCCGGCCTTCTTTTCCTTCAACGCGTAATCCATGAAGAACGCGAGGAGCATGTCTTTTGTGATCCGGAAAACATGGTCAATCCTGTAAACATGTTTATGGTCGAACAGGATGTAGTTCAGCATCTGCGTGACGTAGATCATCTTTTCCCGGGCATCGGAACTCAATGGACGGTATACACTGCCCTCGTACACGCCAACAAGCCGGTGCAGCTTTGTGAAGTACACAATGACGTTGTATTCGTTTTTAATCACGATGAAGCATCTTGGATAAGCTATGCCGTCCGGGGAGACGAGTTGGTGTGTATATACCGCGAAGCGGTAGAAATCATTCAGAACAGGTGTTGAAAACTCTATTAAATCTGCCATTTCTGTACTTCCTCCGGGATGATCATACAGGAAAAGGCAGGTAAGAAACAGTCTGTTTCTGAACCAGTATTAATGATTAATTGAAAGGTTAGGCTGAATGTGAAAGGGGGATCAGAATGAACAAAACAAGAGCTCCGACAAGGAAAGGAAAATGAACAAAACCGTTTTGTCGCTTTTGGAGTTTTGTCTGCTTTGCAAAAACGGCAGACAAAACCGGTGCAGCCTTTATTATCAAGGCTTTTTCAAAAGAAGAGAGGGATAGATGATTTGTCTCATAATTTTGGGTTAAACGGATCCATCGCATCGATCCCCAATATCCTGAAGTCTGGCATTCTCTCGAATGCCTACGGTTTCCTGTTGCTGCATAACCATCCGAGTGGCGATGTAACGCCTTCCAGGGAGGATATCCAGACCACCAGGCGCTGTATTGAGGCCGGAAAGATCATGGATATCCCCTGTCTGGATCATGTGATAGTAGGGGGCGGCAACAGCGATTATTACAGCTTCCGGGAATCCGGAATGGTGGATTTCACCAGCGAAAAAATCTCCATGACAGCGGAGCAGATCCTGCGTGTCAATGAAAGCGATTCAACTTATAAAGGAGGAAAAGAGACAATGCCTGAGAACGGTAGAAAAGATGCTATGTTTGTTCCTGACTTCGTGAAGGAAGCCGAGGAGCAGATCGCCAAGGGAGTGAAGCTCCCGACACATGAAGAAGTAACGATCAAGTTCGGCAAGGGCCTGGCGGAGCCTTTCCAGTCGAAAGACGGCAGGGAGTTTATGAGGATCACGATCCCCAATCAGGATACGACGGACAAGACGCCCTGGGCAAGCTTTGTACTCCCCGCAAAGGCAGTTCATGAGAATCAGTACGGCAAAGGCCTCTGGGCGAAGATTCCGGCTGATGGCAGCACGGTGGTAACGAAGCCCACTCTTCAGGGGCAGGACGCAGCCGGAAAGAACATCTGGCAGGATGTGAAGACTCATGTCCCGAACACGGAGCTGAAGGCAATGGTGGAGGCCTACAAGACCAGAGCACCGCAGGAAAAGGCTGTAGAACACCGCGAATCCGCAAGGGATAAGCTGGATGCTCTGGCCAAAGAAACGGTCACAAAGGTCTCTCCGGAGAAGGCGAAGGCAAAGAGCAAGCCCAAGAAAGGACCGGAGCTGTAAGGCAAAGAGGCAGCAATTGCTGCCTCGTACATAGTAAAACGCCCCTAAATGGAACATTCAGAGGCGTTTAAATGCTTGTATTTATGCCCTATTTCATCGATGTC
>Ga0256404_1008223_pt1 | contig 15855 bp, 15 predicted proteins | sample RumenRJG_01DNA_FD_185990 | JGI IMG/M metagenome (GOLD analysis project Ga0256404, IMG submission 185990) | Bovine rumen microbial communities from Lethbridge, Alberta, Canada - RJG_01 | ecosystem: Host-associated > Mammals > Digestive system > Stomach > Rumen | place: Canada: Alberta | collected...
CATTCTAAAAGAAAAGACTTTAGATAATGGACTACATCTACAACGTGTAAGTGTGCCTTTTGGAGTTATCGGCATGATATATGAGGCTCGCCCTAATGTAACCTTCGACGTATTCTCTCTTTGCTTTAAAACTGGAAATGCCTGTATCTTGAAAGGTGGTAAGGATGCTGACAACAGTAATCGTGCAGGAGTAAACATTATTAAGGATGTACTCAAGAAATATGGTATCAACGAGCATATTGTAGAACTTCTTCCTGCTACCCATGAGGCTACAGGGGAAATGCTGAATGCCGTAGGTTATGTCGACTTGGTAATACCACGCGGTGGACGAAAACTTATCGACTTTGTACGAGATTATGCAAAAGTACCTTGCATAGAAACTGGTGCCGGAGTGGTAAACACTTATTTGGATGAAGACGGTGACATTGATATGGCTGCCCGAATCATCAACAACGCAAAGACAAGAAGAGTAAGTGTATGCAATGCTCTAGACTGTTTGATCGTTCATTCCGCACAACTACCTTATTTATATCAGGTATGCAAACCTTTGACTGAGAACAAGGTAACCCTTTATGCAGATGAGCGTGCCTTTGCTGCGTTATACGGGAAATATCCCAATAGTCTGCTTGAGCATACTTCTTCTGACAGTTTCGGTACTGAATATATGGATTATAAGATGGCTATACGAACTGTCGACAGCATAGAGGAGGCGCTCAATCATATTCAGCAATATGGTTCTGGACACAGTGAAGCCATCATCACAAATGACAAACTCAAAGCCCAATTATTCGAGCAACGCGTAGATGCTGCATGTGTCTACGTGAATGCACCTACAAGTTTCACCGATGGCGCACAGTTTGGGTTAGGAGCAGAGATTGGAATAAGTACTCAGAAATTAGGTGCACGAGGCCCTATGGCACTCGAAGAAATCACCACCTATAAATGGTTGATACAAGGAAACGGACAAATAAGGAAATAAATAATAATCGTATGAAGACATTCTTTAACGTAGAAGACATCGGCGACTTGAATACAGCTCTCGCCGAAGCACAAGAAGTGAAGAAAAATCGTTTTGCTTACCAAGAACTTGGCAAGAACAAAACTTTGTTGATGATATTCTTCAATAATAGCTTGCGTACACGCCTGAGTACTCAGAAGGCAGCCATGAACTTGGGCATGAACGTCATCGTACTTGACGTGAACGCTGGTGCTTGGAAACTGGAAACAGAGCGTGGTGTCATCATGGATGGTGACAAGAGTGAGCACCTCTTAGAGGCAATCCCTGTTATGGGTAGCTTCTGCGACCTGATCGGTGTAAGAAGTTTCGCTGGTTTAAGCGATCGCGAATACGACTATGCCGAGACTATCGTCAACCAATTCGTGAAATACAGCGGTCGCCCAGTCTTTGCCATGGAAACAGCCACAGTACACCCACTACAGGCTTTTGCAGACCTTATCACCATCGAAGAACATAAACAGACAAAGCGCCCTAAGGTTGTGATGAGTTGGGCTCCCCACTGCAGAGCATTGCCACAGGCTGTACCAAATTCTTTTGCACAATGGATGAATGCTGCGGATGTCGACTTCGTCATCACCCATCCTCATGGCTATGAACTCGATTCTAAGTTTGTAGGCGATGCCACCATAGAATACGACCAAAAGAAGGCCTTGGAAGGTGCAGACTTCGTATATGCCAAGAACTGGAGTTGTCCTGGTGTCACCAACAAGGATGACTATGGAAAGATTCTCAGCAAAGATATGGGCTGGACCATCGACACAGAACATATGTCATGGACTAACAATGGTTATTTTCTGCATTGTCTACCTGTACGCCGTGGACTCATCGTCACCGATGACGTGATAGAAAGCGATCATAGTCTGGTAATCCCTGAAGCTGCCAACCGTGAAATCTCTGCAGAAGTTGTCATCAAACGAATGCTTGAAAGTCTATAATCAATAAAACATGAATGTAAAAACTTACATTCTTGGCACATGACTAAAAGAAATAAGGTGATTAAGCAATAGCTTAGTCACCTTATTATATATATAGTACTCGATATATAATCGAAACGATTATTTCGCTGCTAGAAAGTTACGCACCGGATTAGCATACATAGCAAGCATGCTCTTACGAAGGAAGTCAGTATCCTTGTTCTCAAGATCAATCTTAGCCAACTGACCGTCTATATAACCGTCAAACTGTTTTTTCTGTTCTGCCGTATACTCAGAAGTATACTGAGAATTGCCATTCAGTTCATCAAAAGCAACATAATTACCCGGATACAAACGATAATTAGAATGTATCTCATGATCGATATGTTCAGCCACAACGCGATATAAATCCGTCTTAGGCATCTCTGGGTCAAGGCCTCTCAAGAAGTCATCAAGGCAGGCTGCTGCATGATAATGCACATGTCCCTTGAATCCCATGATACCCGTCTGCATACTAACGATATCATCAGTAGGTCCCTTCTTCCATCCTTCCACGTCACGTTTCAACTGAAATTCGCGAGCCTTCAGGAAATCACAAGGGTCATACTCATAAGAGATAGAGAGAGGTACCAGATGTAAGTCGATGAGCCGATCAATGGCACTACCCTTTCCACCCATCGTCATCATCTTGAGAATAGCCTCCTGGGTACGATCATCGCTATCTTTCGCACGCCCCTCACGCTGAGCTATCCAGATATTCTCCTTCTTCTCGTTGATAGAGAAATGCATATACTCAGAAAGGCGCTTACTTGCCATCAGCATCTGGCGCATCGGCAGTCCGCGCTGCACAATGAAAGCTTTGTTCACACGTACCAAATCCTTTACCCAAGGCAAAGACAACAAGTTATCGCCGATAGCAATCTCACAAGTTGTAGTAAACTTATCATCAACGAGCAACTTGTCCAGAATAGCTGAATCAAGAACGATATCACGATGATTACTGATAAAAGTATAATTACGTGAATGATCGAGCAAAGTGGCATCCAACTCATAACCACGAGCAGCCTTTTCCATCAAATTGCCTACGAAGTCGTAAGAGAAGGCTAACTGGAAATCCATATTAGTCTTACAAGCACGAAGTTTCTGAGCAATGACATCGAAAGGTACCTGCGGATACAGATAGTTTACCACACTTTTGAACTGTTCATTTTGCAACAAACGCTCATATACCTCAGGAAGATCCTCCGGTTCCCAAGGGCGAATTTCATCGAATTCCTCCGGTACTTTCATAAGCCTCTAGAATTGATTTTCTACAATATCACTTAACACATCCTTGATATCAAGTCCGGCAGCACGAACCTGCTGAGGGATAAAACTTGTAGCCGTCATACCAGGGGTGGTATTGATTTCCAACATATTGATGACATCATTACCATCCTTATCCTTAGAAATGATATAGTCTATACGGATGATACCATTGGCATGGAGAATATCATAAATCTTACTGGTCTGCTCAGCGACCTTTGCTGCTGTGTCGGCACTCAGACGGGCTGGAGTGATCTCCTTGACCTGTCCATTATACTTGGCATCGTAATCAAAGAATTCATTCTCGGTGACAACTTCCGTAGCAGGCAATACAACTGTCTTATCAGCTGTCTTATAGATGCCCTGAGAAATCTCGGTTCCATCCAAGAAGCCTTCGATCATTACCTCGTCACTTTCCATGAAAGCGACACGAAGGGCCGGAGCCAACTGGTCGGCATTCTTCACCTTGCTCACACCGAAGCTAGAGCCATCGGCTGCAGGCTTTACAAAGCAAGGCATACCTAGGCGCTTCTCGATAGCCTCCGGATTGTAGTCTTCACCACGACGCAATAAGATGCTGTCTGCCACCTTGACACCGAAACCACGAAGATAATTGTTGAGGACAAACTTATCGAAAGTCATAGCCTCTACCAAAACACCACTCGTAGAATATGGCAAATGTATCAGATCAAAGTAACCTTGCATCACGCCATTCTCTCCTGGCTGACCATGAATTGTTATATATGCATAGTCGAAGAATACCGATTTACCATTCTTCTTAAACGAGAAATCTTTCTTATCGATTTCCGCGGTATCGCCATTGTCAAGATTGACATGCCAATCGGTACCTTTTACATCTACCAAATAAACATTGTAACGCTCTTTATCAAAGAAAGAGTATAGTCCCTGACCAGAGCGCAGAGAAACATCGTGCTCTGAAGAATCGCCACCACAAACGATGGCAATATTTCTTTTTGTTTCCATTGTTATATATAATATATTTAATTTTCAAATGTGTCTAGCGTGGTACCCTTGATAAAGCCACGCCACTTTTCGATCAGCGCTGCGAAATCAGCAGGCCAATCACTGGTGAAATCCATCTGCTTGCCTGTGCATGGATGTACAAATCCTAACGTCTTGGCATGAAGCGCCTGACGGGGACAGAGCTTAAAACAGTTCTGGATGAAAGCCTTGTACGCACTACTGCGCTGACCTCTCAGTATTTCCATACCGCCATATGTTTCATCGGCAAAGAGCGGATGACCGATATGCTTCATGTGGGCGCGAATCTGATGCGTACGTCCTGTTTCCAAGATACACTCGATAAGGGTTACATAGCCGAATCGCTCGATAACACGATAATGCGTGACGGCAGACTTTCCGATACCGCTCTCCGGAGCAAACACTTTCATGCGCAATCGGTTCTTGGGGTCGCGGGCGATATTTCCTTCTATTCTTCCCTCATCTTCTACCATGTTGCCCCACACCAAGGCATTGTAACTACGATGGGTCGTCTTATTGAAAAACTGCTTGCCCAGCGCAGTCTTCGCCTCCGGCGTCTTCGCCACCACCAGCAAGCCACTCGTATCCTTGTCAATACGATGCACTAGTCCCACCTCCGGGTTATTGGCATCGAAACTCTCAAGGTCTCTCAGATAATAGGCGATGGCATTGATCAGCGTTCCCGTGAAGTTGCCGGCACCCGGATGTACCACCATACCGGCTTCCTTGTTGACGACCATGACATCATCATCTTCATAGACAACATTGAGCGGGATGTCTTCGGCCACAATACTCGTATCATGCTTCGGACGGTCGAGCATCAAGGTAATCTCGTCGCCCGAGCGCACCTTGTAATTACTCTTCACCGGTTTACCGTTCACATGAATAAAGCCGGCATCGGCCGCATTCTGAATGCGGTTACGACTCTGATACGGATTCTTCTCGGCCAAGAACTTATCGATACGAACAGGTGTCTGTCCGGCATCAACGACGATTTTCCAGTGCTCATAAAGCTGCTGTTCATCGTCATCGTCCAAAATATCCTGATTTAATTTTTCCTCTAACATTATTCTAATACATCTTCTTGATTATGCGAAGAACGGCTCTCTGATTCTGACTCAGGGCCTGTTATTTCTTCGAAGTCATCCAGGTCACCGGAATTTTCTTCATTGATAGGCGACGCCGGGTCGACATAGTCTACAGAGTCGGAAGCAGAACGCTGTCCGTTTCCTACTTGGATGATCAGCGTTTCTTCTACCGAAACTTTATCGCCGGCAACGACATGCTTGCCACGAACCAATATACCATAGACCCAATCGGCCTCACCAGGAATATATTGAGGTGGCCCCAACTTGAATCCCATCGCAGAAAGTTTGGCGATGGCTTCGCGCAAAGAACTATTGTCGATAACGTCAGGAATAGTAATCGTAGGCGAATGGTCTGAGTTGATGGTGACATAAATCACATGGCCCGCCTTTACCTTAACACCGGGAGCAGGCGACTGTTCCAAGATACAATCGGGCGGCAGATTCTTGACATATCCCGTATCGGTGACGACAATCTTCAGGTCGGCATCATTCAAGATATGCTCAGCATCAGCATACGACTTATGTAATATATTAGGTATAGGGATAGCCTCTCCATGGTGCGTATAGATGTCGATACCATACTTCACGGCCGTACAAAGCAACACGATGACCAGAGCCATAGCGCCCAGGTTACCCCATAGATACTTGCTTTTAAACTTACTTATAAATTCCGATGACGTCATCTATCCTTTTATTTTTGCACAAAGATAGTGCAAATCGGGTAAAATACAAAATAAAAAGCAAACAAAAAGCAGCAAAGAATACTCCCTGCTGCTTCTAGTTCCTTTATCCGACTATAAACTACACAATAATTACTTACCGTGGTTTTCGTCAGAAACTGTTAATTTCTTACGACCATGTGCACGACGAGATGCCAAAACACGACGGCCATTCTTTGTTGCCATACGCTCACGGAAACCATGCTTGTTCACGCGACGACGATTGTGAGGCTGAAATGTTCTTTTCATTTTCTTATATTATTTATTGTTATTATTCGATTTACCTAAGTGATGACAAGAGCCACTTTTGCGGTTTACAGGCTGCAAAATTACGGATAATTTTCGAAATAACAAAGTTTTTGTGAGTTTTTAGCTTAATTATTAGTGTTTTTTTCGATAATCTCTTTGATTTTTGGCAATTTTGCAGTAACTTTGCACCCGCAAAAGTGACATAACCCGTTTTTATGTTGCATTTTAGCAGACAAGAATAAATTTAAAAATCAAGATAAACAAAATGATTAATTCACAGGAAATTAAAATCGGAACATGTATCCGTATGGATGGTGGCATCTGGAAATGCATCGACTTCCAGCACCGTAAACCTGGTAAGGGTAACACCGTAATGAACACTAAGCTTAAGAACGTTGCCGACGGCCGTGTACTTGAGCGTACTTTCCAGGTTGGTTTCAAGCTCGAAGACGTTCGCGTTGAGCATCGTCCTTATCAGTATCTTTACGAAGATTCTACTGGCTATATCTTCATGAACCAGGAGACTTTTGAGCAGATCCCTATCGCTAAGGAGCAGATCACCGGTGTTGCTTTCATGAAGGAAGGTGATGTCGTTGACGTCGTTACCGATACATCTGACGGTACTATCCTTTCTGCCGAGATGCCTGTTAAGACTACTCTTAAGATTACTGCCAGCGAGCCTGGTGTTAAGGGTAATACTGCTACTAACGCTACAAAGCCTGCTACACTCGAAACTGGTGTTGAGGTTCGCGTACCTTTGTTCATCAACGAGGGTGAAACTATCCAGGTGGACACTCGCGACGGTAGCTACCTTGGTCGTGTTTCTGAATAATCGTTATTTACAACACATAAGTGGGGACGGATACAAAAAATCCGTCCCCTCCTATTTTTAAATCTAAACATAATGAAATACTCCATCATTGTTCCTGTATTCAATCGCCCCGAAGAAGTAGACGAACTACTGAAAAGTCTTACTCATCAAAGCGTCAGCAACTTCGAAGTTGTCATCGTAGAAGACGGCTCGTCGAAACCTTGCGCCGACGTCTGCAAGAAATACGAGAACTTACTGGATATTCATTATTACAACAAGGAGAATTCCGGTCCTGGACAGAGTCGAAACTATGGCGCTGAACGTGCCCGGGGGAAATATCTTCTGATTTTAGACAGCGACGTTGTGCTGCCGGAAAACTATATCCGTGCCATCGATGAAGAACTGGAGCGCGAACCTGCCGAAGCCTTCGGCGGACCTGACAAAGCTCACGATTCCTTCACCGACACGCAGAAAGCTATATCTTATTCGATGACATCATTCTTCACCACTGGTGGTATCCGTGGCGGAAAGAAGAAACTGGATAAATTCTATCCGCGCTCTTTCAATATGGGTATTCGCAAAGATGTGTATTCTCGTCTGGGGGGATTCTCCAAGATGCGTTTTGGTGAAGACATCGACTTTAGTATCAGAATCTTCAAAGCGGGATACCGATGCCGTCTATTCCCGGAAGCATGGGTTTTCCACAAGCGCCGTACCGACTTCACGAAATTCTTCCGCCAAGTGTACAATAGTGGTATTGCCCGCATCAACCTGTATAAGAAGTACCCGGAAAGCCTAAAACTCGTGCATCTGTTGCCGATGGTCTTCACCGTGGGTACTCTCTCTCTGATATTAATTTCCATGATAGGACTTGTCCTCATGACTTGCGACGACACCGAGCGATGGTGGCCGCTTTTCGCTACACCATGGGCGCCTATCTTCCTTTATGCCTTTATTATCTTTGCAGACGCCACCCGATCTTACAAATGTGCAAAGATCGGTATACTGTCTATTATCTCTGCCTTCATCCAACTCATGGGTTATGGACTGGGATTCTTGGAATCGTGGTGGAAAAGATGTATTCTCGGAAAAGACGAATTTAGTGCTTTCGAGAAAACATTCTATAAATAATGACTGATAAACTGAATATCAATGAGTGGGCCGAAGAAGACCGGCCAAGAGAAAAACTAGCAGAACTGGGGGCTGAACATCTAAGTAATGCCGAACTGCTCGCTATATTGATCGGATCGGGGTCGGACAGAGAAAGTGCCGTCGACCTGATGAAGCGGATATTGAAAGACTGCGACAATAATCTGAACGCTTTGGGGAAAATGTCTATTGACGAACTGACCACATATCATGGTATGGGGCCTGCTAAAGCTATAACCATCCTCGCTGCCTGCGAACTGGGCAAAAGGCGTGCTATAGAAAAGGCTATCGAGCGTCCAAATATCAATACTGCCACAGCCATATATAATTATATGCACCCGCGCATGCAAGACCTCGATGTCGAGGAGTTCTATGCCCTATATCTAAATCATCATCTCCAGTTGATCAAAGCTGAGAAACTTTCACATGGGGGTATCACGGAAACTGCCGTCGATATTCGCATCATCATGCGCGAGGCTGTACTCAACAATGCCACCGTACTCGCTGTATGCCACAACCACCCAAGTGGCAATAATCTCCCAAGCAAGGCTGATGACAGACTCACCAACACAATACAGAGGGCGTGCACAGTGATGCGAATTCACTTTCTCGACCACATCATCATCACCGATGGACAATATTATAGTTATCGCGAAAGTGAGCGAATATGAAAAATCATGCTGATTATCTAACGATTTAAGAATTAATTACTATCTTTGCAACAAAAAGATACAATGACACAAGAAGAAAAAACAAAAATAGAAGAACGCATCGTTGATGTGCTGAAAACTGTTTACGACCCTGAAATCCCTGTGGACATCTGGAATCTCGGTATGATCTATAAGATCGATGTGAAGGAAGATGGTGCCGTTGACATCGACATGACATTCACGGCCCCTTCATGCCCTGCTGCCGACTTCATCCTCGAAGATGTAAGAACTAAGGTGGAAAGCGTACAAGGTGTGACATCAGCCAACGTAAACTTGGTCTTTGAACCTGCATGGGATCAGAGCATGATGAGCGAAGAGGCAAAAATAGAATTGGGTTTCGAATAAAAGATATGGGAAAGAATGTTTATTTCTTGAGCGATGCTCATCTGGGCTCGCTTGCCATTGAGCATGGACGCACACAAGAACGCAGACTGGTGAGATTTCTTGATTCTATCAAGGAAAAAGCATCTGCGATTTATCTCTTGGGCGACATGTTCGACTTCTGGAATGAGTACAAATATGTTGTTCCCAAAGGTTACACTCGCTTCCTCGGCAAACTTTCCGAACTTACAGACAGGGGCATCGAGGTGCATTTCTTTACCGGTAATCACGACATCTGGACTTATGGTTATCTGGAGAAGGAATGCGGACTTATCGTCCATCGTAAACCTATCACTACCGAGATTTATGGCAAGATTTTCTTCCTCGCTCATGGTGATGGGCTTGGCGACCCTGACAATAAATTCAAGTTGCTGAGAAAGGTCTTCCACAACCGCACTTGTCAAAAGCTATTCAACGCTATACACCCTCGTTGGGGAATGGCCGTAGGGTTAAACTGGGCTAAGCACAGCAGACTGAAACGACTGAATGGCAAAGAGGTTCCTTATCTAGGCGAGGATAAGGAATTTTTGGTGACGTTTACCAAAAATTATCTCAAAAGCCACGACAACATCGACTATTTCATCTATGGCCATCGCCATATAGAACTCCGATTGATGCTTTCTCGTAAAGCACAGATGCTGATTCTCGGAGATTGGATTTGGCAGTTTACTTACGCCGTCTTTGATGGCGAGAACATGTTCATGGAGCAATACGTCGAGGGAGAGACGAATCCATGATTTTTCTTCCGAAGGTCTTTCGAGATTTCTTCGAGACAGCGCGCTTTGTCTTTCGGAGCTCTCTGCAGGCCTTATCAACGTTGACGGCTGCAAAGGTACGGAGAAATTTTGAAAGTGAATCAAAAAAAAACGGATGTTGAAAGTCAACATTCTGCAAAACGCTATATATCAGCACTTTGCGGAGTTGCTGCCATTTCTATATCAGCCCATCTCAACGTGATATGTAATCAGTAATCAGTTATTCAGTTAATCAGTTTTTATCAAGGCTGAGAAAAATGTGAAAAAGAGAGTATAATATATAAATATATATATATTTATATATTATAAGGCTGAAAATCCAAAAATGGGGGTAAAAACGCAAACTGATTAACTGATTAACTGATTACTGATTACGCAGAATGATGGTGTGTATAATGGTGGATTGTTATAAAAATAAATTTACAATCTAAGATCGTGCGTATATGTGCCTCCCATGCCGCTGTACTTATATCGGCGATATTGAGAATATGCCAATATGATAAATATTTTACAATGTATATTTCTCGCAAACCTTGCACATCCCCCGTCAATTATTGTCACACTCTCCTCACATTGTTTCAACACATCACACGATACGACTAAAAATCGGTCGATTTTGGGGCGAAAAACGAAGAAAAAACAAGTCCGGAAAGCAGAATTTATATCATTCAAACAACTTTTGAACCCATTATGCGGTGTTTTTGAATTTTCAAAACCTATGATTTTAGAGATAGCCAACATAGTCTTTTACCCAATTTTTTGGCCATAACATCCTCTATATAAGTGTTTTAACGTGTTTGTAAAGAAATATTCAAAATTCCCGAATTTGAGGTAAAATCCCGAAAATCGAGGATTTTTTGATTTGATAATGGCGAAATCGGGAATAAAATGAGCATGAAATCTGATGTAAAATGAGCATATTTCTGTCTCTGTATAGCTTCATATATAATATAAGGTATATGTTGTATTCCCCCAAGAGGGATGCAAAATTCATCATTGTGACAATATATGCTCGCAATAATAAGAAAAAAGAAAGAATACACCCTATTATGGGCGTATTCTTATATATACTTTTAGAGATTTTTTTTGCGCGTATTGTGAGCACACACATCGGGATGCACGAGCTACATTTCGACTAAAAAACGGAAATTACGCTACAAGACGGAACCGCACAACGCCCTCATTATCAATGAATTGCTGAATATCAAACTTCAACATTCGTTTTTTTTGATTCACTTTTCATATTTTTTTTGTATCTTTGCACTATCAATCGTTGACAAGAGCTGATAGGCAGATGAATTAAGCTAAAATACCCAACTATAAGTATTGCAACTATTAAATAAAATTAATATATTTGCAAACAGAAAAGAATTAGTTTATTTCATCCAAATTTTTGAAGAGAATGAACAAGATCGTAACGAGATTTGCCCTATTACTCTTTGTCCTCATCAGCGCTACACAACTCTCTGTGGCCCAGGAGGGTAACAAAAACAGTAGGTTCAAGGTCGACATGACCATCACCGACAAGAACACTAAAGAATCCGTAATCATGGCCAACTGTAGTCTTTCTCCTTTAGGAGCGTTTACAGTGACCAATATCGATGGCAAAGCGACCTTCGATAAAATTCCGGAAGGTACTTACACGCTCAACATTACCTATGTGGGGTATGAGGAATACCATACCACACTCAAGGTGAGCAGTGACCTGAACTTGAACATCAAGCTCAGTCCTACCAGTCTGGCGCTCAAAGAGGTGGTAGTGACAGCACGACAGAATGTCTCGGGCACCTCTACAAGTAGTTTGATAAGCAGACAGGCCATCGACCATCTGCAGGCCTCTTCACTGGCCGACGTGATGCAGTTGGTACCGGGACAATTGATTCAAAACACGGATCTCACAGCGCAGAGTAACATCCAACTGCGCACACTTACCAACAACAACACCAGTGCCTTCGGTAGTAGCGTCGTCGTCGACGGTATGCCTATCAGCAACAACGGAGCCCTCACTCAGGGCCAGTTTAGCGCATCGGCCTTCACCGGTACCGATTTAAGACAGATTTCAGCCGACGACATCGACAACGTGGAGGTGATACGAGGCATTCCTTCTGCCGAATATGGTGACCTTTCGAGTGGTCTCGTCGTCGTTCATTCCAAGGTGGGTGTCACCCCATGGCAGATCAAGGGAAAAATCAATCCGGAACTGCAGAACTATTCTGTCGGCAAGGGTTTCAACCTAGAGAAATTGGGTATCATCAACTTCAACCTTGACTATGCCAAGGCATGGGGCGACCCTCGACAGAAGACACGCTCCTACGGAAGATATACCGGTAGTGTGGGCTATGGCTACGACATCAGTCGCAAATGGCATACCGACACGAAGGTGAGATTCTTGTTCTCTCGTCAATGGTCGGGCAACGACCCGGATGCCATACAGGATGGCACAGAGACGAAAAACATCAATGCCAACCTGAATTTCACGCATAATGGTAAGATCAGTGTGAACAAGTCGCTGATGCGTACGTTATCGTATACTTTGGGTTTCAGATACGGATGGCAGGACGACAGAGCTACCGGTTATGTGGGCTCTACGAACACCGCGATTCTTACAGCTCGAGAGACGGGATATTATGAAGTGCCATGGGTGTATGGCAGTTATCTCGCTACAGGGCGCACCAAGGCCAACCCGGGCAACATCTTTGCCAAAATCAACGATGCGTTCTATCTGAAAGCGGGCAAAACTCGACAGAACTTTAAACTTGGTATCGAATATAAATATGATTGGACAAGTGGTAAGGGGTATTATAACGAAGACGACAACAGACCTTACAAGCCAAATGCTGACGGTCGCCCTCGTGCTTTCTCTGACATTCCTGGTCTACACCAGTTCTCTGCCTATGCTGAAGACAACCTCACATGGAACATCAACAAGGTGAACCGTCTGCGCACTCAGGTGGGTGTACGCTTCACGGCCTTACAACCTTTCTCTGATATCGCTACTTATGCCTTAAGCCCTCGTCTGAACATGTCGTTTGCTGTCACAAAGTGGCTCGACCTGAGAGCTGGCATCGGTATGAACAGTAAGACACCGGGTCTCAACTATTTATATCCTGACAAGAAGTATGTCGACCGCATCGCTGCCAGTTATATGCCGCAGAATGATGATGTTGCGCAGATCTTAGCTTATCATACTTACGTTTATGATGTAAAGAAGAGCAAAGACTTGAAGAATGCTACCACGACGAAGGTGGAAGCGGGTGCTGACGTGAAACTTCCATGGGGCGGCAAACTGAGTGTGCTGGCTTACAAGGATAAAACGCCGAATGGCTTTGGCCCTGCTACGGAATATACTACATATACTGCAAGCTATTATGATACCGGTCATGGTCTTGTCATCAACCCTGGACAGGCTACTACCATCAACTACAATGATCCAGCAAGAACTGATCTGCTGATGATCACGACGGGCAAGATCGGCAACACTAACACTACGGAGAACAAGGGTGTGGAATTTGATCTTAACTTTGGTGAAATCAAACCTATTCATACTTCGTTCTATCTGAGTGGTGCTTATTCAGAAACCAAGATCTGGAGCACCGACATGAACAGTGAATCGGTAAGAGGAGCTCTGTTGCCTGCGGAATATTCTATCTATAATACAACACCGTTCAAGGTGGTGTATCCGTCGGGACAAGATTATGACAGGTATCATCGTTTCCTGAACACACTTCGTGTGGTAACCAACATTCCAAGACTCAGAATGGTGGCTTCGTTCACGGCTCAGGTGATTTGGCAAGACTGGAGAGAAAACTTCCAAACCAACAAGGATGCTATCGGATGGATAGACGGCAACTTGAACTATCATGACATCACACCTGACATGATGGATGGTGTCATCGACATGTCTGGCATCTATCATGCTTCGGCTCCTGCAGGAATGAAGACTGTGGCCATCAGGGATTTGTCGAAGAAAGCTACCAATTATGGTCCACAGAAGACCCCTTCGACATGGAACTTATCGGCGCGTCTGACCAAGGAGCTCGGCAATCTGGGAGGTTTCTCCTTGTATGTGAACAATTGTTTGTATTATGAACCTTACCTACAGGGAAATACGACCACAACATGGGTTCAAAGAAATACAAATAGCTTCAGTTATGGTGTAGAACTATTTTTCAATTTATAAAAGATGAAAAAGTTATCTATCAAAATATTCGTGCTTGCCATCGTGGCAAGTCTCACCGGGTGCATCGACTATGACGATGTCACTAGGGCTGTTTCCGTAGATGTGCAACTCGTGATGCCTGAGGAATTCACCGGCACCGACTATGAAGGGCATACGGTAACGTTGACTCAGAAAGGTAAGGAATCGGTGTTCTCTGCCGTAACGGATGCCAATGGTATCGCGAAATTCAAGGATTTAATACCTGATGTGTACACGATCAATACGTCGTGGGATTTGACGTCGGCACAGTATAATCTGCTCACCGGAGACAATCAGGTGAATGATGGTGTGGTGGTTTCCGGAACAATCAGTAATCAACTGATTGCAGAGAACCAATCGGAGAATCCGCTGAAACTTCCTACTCAACTGTCTATCAATCGTTCGTTGGTCATCGGCAAAGTGTATTATGCGGGAACAAAGAACAACAGCAACAAGAACTATACGGCCGACCAGTATATCGAAATCTATAATCAAAGTGATGACAGCATCAAAATTGGGGGCCTCTGCATTGGTTTGGTGGAATCAGACTCGAAGGGATGGACGACAGAATATCTTTCTGCTATGCACCCGGATTCTACGGCGATGAAGCAGATTTTCCGTATCCCGGAAACCGAGAAATGGATAAAACCGGGTGGTACGGTGGTGATAGCAAATAGTGCCATCGACCATACAACGGTGTCGAGTGGCTCACCGAACTTGTTGAATGCAGACTTTGACGTGCTCGACACGCGAACAAAAAATGCATATATCAACAATCCGGATGTGCCTGACATGGAAACGCTCTATACTTTCAGTAAGTCGACTAACTTCATGAATCTACTGAATGGTGGCCCTTGTGGTGTGGTCATCTTCAGAGCTGAAGCGAAAGATGTGGAAACGTGGCCTGTAACTTATGCCTATGGCAAGACTTCGGGAAGTGAGTATAAGTTGATTCCGAACAAGGTGATCATCGATGCCGTGGAAGTATTAAAGTATAACAAAGAGGGCTCTGTGAATATCGACACCAAACGATTGGTCAACGGCTTGGACGCTGGCTATACGTTCATCCCTGCCACCACGGGTTATACCGGTGACGTGGTATATCGCAAGACGTCTACCCGAAAAGGTAAGGATGGGCATAAGATTCTTGTAGATACAAACAATAGTACTACTGATTTCTCTGTTTCCAAAACTATTCAACCTCGTGAATATGAAGACTAATAAACTATTATATATATCTGTTGCCTTGTTGTGGGCTAACAGTGTTTCTGCTCAGCAAATTGCAGGAATTAGTGAGTATAAATATGATGATGCTTCACAGATTTGGCGCCACACGGATAATGCTGCCGGCTTGTCGCTCGACTCTGCGCGCAATCGGGGCATCGCTTATTTCGACTTGTCGCATCTGTCGGGCAACTTGCATCGGGTGCAGGAGGGTAGCTCAAGGAATGACTTGACCTTCTTCACCGAAAGTTATCAGAAACTTAGTGATGTCTTCTATGGTTATGGTAAATTCCAATTCGATTTGGGCGAAATAAAGAATCGTGCTTGGAGCG
>Ga0256404_1008224_pt1 | contig 15849 bp, 8 predicted proteins | sample RumenRJG_01DNA_FD_185990 | JGI IMG/M metagenome (GOLD analysis project Ga0256404, IMG submission 185990) | Bovine rumen microbial communities from Lethbridge, Alberta, Canada - RJG_01 | ecosystem: Host-associated > Mammals > Digestive system > Stomach > Rumen | place: Canada: Alberta | collected...
CACCGGTCTTAGGATCCTGTGCGGTCTCCGTAGCCATGAGGCTGTAGTCTTCGAGTGATTTGCGATCGCTCACCTCCCATGTGTCCATGTCGAACGAATAGTTATACTCGAGGATGATTCCCCAGCCGGCAAAGGAGGTGTCGTAGTAAATACCTGTCAACTTGTTGTCAACAATACCGCAACCACCATTGAAGAAACCGCTGTTATAAGCAGCGAGTTGCTCGGGAGCCAAAGACGCGGGCGGAGTGACACTGTAGATACCAGAGAATGATTCACCGACCAGATTGACATACATCGGTAGCGAAACCCCATCAGCCATTAAGGCCGACTTCTTCACAGCAGGTCTCTTGCGTGACTGAACGAAACGCTTCAACTCACGAATTCCATTGTTCTGTGCACCGATGTTTACCATCTTGTGCTGGAAAAGCAATGGATACTTCTTCTTCATCACAGCTAATTGGGATGGAGCCTGGGTGGAACCCTGCTTGAGCGCCTTCTCAATCTTCACCGCCGGCATTCCCGGCAACGGAGTCTGAGCTTGTGCGGTCAGGGTTGCGGAAAGGCCAACCAATCCAGCGAAAAGTAAAGTTTTCGAATTTCCCATAACCTTTAGTTTTAAATCGGTAATTAATAAAAGTACGTAGTAATTTTTTGTAACGTCTTAGTGCAAATATAAAGAAATTTATAACTCAACAGAAGTTTTTAATTAAAAAACCTTATTGATTTTCACAATAATTAATATATTCTGCTAAAAACTGTTTAATATTTCACAACGGTTAACACTTTGGGAATAGTTTTATTAACTGAGAGGATCAGCAAAAATTTAGTTTTCCATATCAGAAATTACAACATAAAGGCTAACTTTCTGACGTTTTGAAACAAACAAAAGCCTTTCGTTTTCATTTCGTCGGTTACGAAATAAGTTTCGTTTACTTCCATTTCCCGGCTTCCAAACTATACTTTCAGAATCCTGAGAGGGCTGTAGCGAGTGTAAAATTCAAAGATTTGTTAATACGATGGCGAGTAAGTAGTCTATCAAAATTAGGGAACTACACTACCTTCATACGTTTACCGCCTTCTCCACTCGCATTCTTCAGAGTGTGAATGTCCGCTAGATTCTCTTAAATTGCTACGGTTTTTTAGGTAATAACCCCGCATTTCTTGTTGGCTGCCACGTGGTAACCTTGTTGCTACCACGTGCCATCCATTATAATTATAGCGATATTGCCTCGCTTTTATGACATGAAAGACGAGGCGTCTGTCTGGAACGTAGCTGAAAGTATTCGGTAAAATATAGCGAACTCTACACGAGGGGATTCGTCAAAACTCTGTGTTTACTCATTCCTAGCTATGTCTCGCAACTCTCATCGTAGGTATACTAATGCCAATATAGTTGCAGCCTTTTCCGGGCACTAATCACCGTTTACCAGCCCAGAAAGGACTAATTCTCAGTAACAGTCAAGCGACAATAGAAGGAGACCCGCCCCCTGACTAAAGACCCACCCACCTACCCCTCCCTACGAAGGGAGGGGAGGAATGCCGCCGCTCCTACAACATACCTTCACCGGAGGGGGTTGTGCTATTTGTTGCGTTTTGGCGGTCATTCGTATAATAAATTGCACCAACTGCGTTAAAAGAAGAAAAAAACGGAATTTTGGTAATTCTAACCGAAATAATTGTAATCATTCTCAAAGATTTTTTTGTAATTTTGCAAATGTACCAAGATAAAAGGAATTCCTGGTATTATACCTTATTATATATAGCGGCCTATACCTATATTATATATAAGGTAGATCAAAAGGAGAAACCAACGGAGAAGATGGAATAACAAATCAAACATACGCAAACAGACAGTCATATATCCCCAATAAGAATAACAATAGTACAATATTTTATTTTCTAGACAAGTACAGACAAGTATGTATGAGCGGGTTCGCCGGGATGGCGCATCCGCTCTTTTTATTTTGTAAACAAGACTTGAAAAATCAATCCGGCATGAACTGGCGCATTTCCCAATATTTTCATTAACTTTGCAGTAGGCAGACACAGAGCGGCGCAAGCTGAGTCGCAGTCATTGTATTAGCCCGACCTTTGACGCCTGCAGGAAAGACAACGTAAAATATAGGAAAGGGATTCAAGATATGAGTATTCTGATAAAAGACACCACGCGCGAGGAGCGCATCCGCATCCTTCATGAATCGCTCAACTGCGGAAGCGGCGGCTGCGAGAACTGCTCCAGCTGTTGGCTGGGCGGCGGAAGCATCGACGACATCTACCGCGACTACATCGAAGGGAAAAAGGAAATCAGCGAGATCAACATGGAATACAGCAGGCAGATGGCGGGGAGGCAGCGAGGATGACACCGCCCGATATCGATGCCTCAACGCGAGAGGAACGCATGGACTTCATCATCCATGAGTTCAGATGTCTGGCCGACTGCGACAACTGCGGCCACTGCCAGTTTCTGCATGGCCGCAGCGCGCTTGATGTTTACCACGATTATGTCGAGGGCAAACGCGAGTTTATGGAAGTCACCCTCGAATGGAGAAGGGTGTGAGAAGATTCTCTGCATTGTAACGGTTTTCGTTCCCAAGGAAATCGTGCTAAACATGGAGCAGATTGAATGGATGGTATAAAAAAGCCAACTCCCCAACTTTTTCACAAAAGTTGGGGAGTTGTGATACCTGAATCTAAATCTTAAAACCTAATAACCAAAAACTAAAAACCTATATAAAAACAATCTATTAACCTTAAACCTATTGAACTAAAAACCTAATTCTAAATCTATGACCAAGTCTTGATTGACTTGTTTTCTTTTGACACTGCAAAGATAGCAACTTTTTTGCATCCCTTCCAAATAAATCGGGCAATTTACACCCAAAAAGGGCTCATTCTTGATTAAAATCAAGGCTTTTGTGTGCGAACACAACGTGTTGCACAGATTTATGATCAACTACATTGCACAGGCGAGCAAGCTGGGATAGCTGCGTAAACAAGAAGGGCGGCCATAAAGGTCGCCCCGTGCTGCTGTTGTTATTAATTCAAATTTCGCTTGAAAATGATGTGACATCGTCTGGAAGACGATACCTCAGAAACCGGGTACATACACGAGCGAAGCGAGTGGATGTGCCCGGATTAGGGATAGGTAGTAATCTCTGCCTGGAAGGCAGTACCTCCATAGCTATGCTATGTAGTGCCAGTTAATATTAAAAGGTAGTGCCTTCCAGGCACCATTCTTCATCATGTTCTTTTCCGGGCACATGTCCGCTTCGCTCCCATGTACCCGGTTTCTGAGGTGTTGCCTTCCAGGCAATTACTCATCTCAGAAACTTGATGTTAAAGATCTTAGATGTTTGCTTCGACAGATAAACCCCATATTAGCATGATTCGAGCAAGTCTGTCAAAGCATCTACATCGAGATTCACGAGTTTGGAAATATCTTCTAAAGACTGTCCCTTGTCTCTTAGGGCAAGAACCAACTGCCTCAATTGATTGTTCTTTTCAGAAAGTGTCTTATCACGTTCCTTGATTTTCTCGTCCTGATCCTTGATTTTCTCATCTTGGTCCTTGATTTTCTCATCTTGGTCCTTGATTTTCTCATCTTGGTCCTTGATTTTCTCATCTTGGTCCTTGATTTTCTCACCTTGGTCCTTGATTTTCTCATCTTGGTCCTTGATTTTCTTATCCTGATCCTTGATTTTCTTATCACGGTTCATGATTGCGGTATCACGGTTCTCTATAGCAGAGAAGAACTCATCTTCTACGTTCATATCCTGACGCAGCTCTGCACTTGCCGCGGCTTCGGTCAACTTGTGCACAATATATTCCATATTGTCATCACCCTCATAGTATTTTCCGTCCAAAGAGAGTAGATGGTGGCTACTATCCGACACTTGCGTCTGGTCGAAGACACTGAGAACTTTATACAGATGGTTGTTGACCTGACCGCGGAGCAAAGGTATTTGCACGATGATGCTGTTATGCACCAGACTCTCTATGAAGGGGTCGGGGATTCCTTTCTTCACCTCATTGCCATCATAGTCGTAGGATTTGTGGTTGACGTAGACAACAGGCACCTCAATATTCCCCACCCGATGTCCGAGGAGATAAATGGTCACCATGGGTATGGCAAAGCCATCGTGGCTGTCATGGCGAATATTGCGTTTATCACTGTACTGTGCGCCCAAGTACTGCCTGAAGCGCAGCGTCTCCGTCTCCAGCCATGTCTTCTGCAACTCTATAAGGATGAGATGCTCGCTGCCGTCGCTCTCCCGGACGGTAGCCGAGAAGTCGATACGAAACATGGAAATCTTGTCACGCGCCTGATTGGTGTATTCGTGTGGACGCGCCTCGATGCTCACGACATCTTTCTTCAACAATGCTGAGAGAATCGTCTTAGCAATGCGCTCGTCTTCCATCAGATACTTGAAAACGGAGTCATAAATAGGATTTGCAATCTGCACTATCATAAGCCAATACTATTTTTTGCAAATTTAGGAAAAAATCCTGAAAGAGGCGACATCAAAAATAAAAAAAGGTAGCTTGTTCGAATTTACGATGATTATCGTTGGAATTAACCGGGGAAAAGAAAAAGAGCCCAAGAGGAAGTTGCTCCCCTTGGGCTCCGGATTTCTATGTTCTCTTTCTCTATTATTTATCCTTCTTCCACAGACGGCTCATATCCTCAAGCGTCTTGCCCTTGGTTTCAGGAACGAGGCGCCAGACGAAGATGGCGGCAATGACGCAGATAACGCCATACAGACCGTAGGTGAACCAGTGACCGAAGTCATCGCCTGCAGTGAGATGCATATTGAACATCGGCACAAACGACGAACTGACAATCCAGTTGAAAATCCACTGGAAGGCGACAGCAATGGCGACGGCCTTGCCACGGATGGTGTTGGGGAAGATCTCAGCAATGAGCACCCAGCAGATGGGACCCCAGCTGAACATGAAGCTGGCGCTGTAGACCATGATGCTGGCGGCAGTGATGAAGGCCATGCCCTCACGACCGAACGTGAGCGCCACACCGAAGGCACCTATGGCCATGCCGATGCTGCCCCAGATGAGCAACGGTTTGCGGCCCCACTTCTCGACGGTGAACACGGCAACGAGCGTGAAGAGAATGTTGATGACACCCATCACGACGGTGAACACCATCTCGTTGTCCATCCCCATATCCTTGAAGATTCGCGGAGCATAGTAGAGCACGGCGTTGATGCCCACAGCCTGCTGGAAGACGCTGAGCATGATGCCCACGAAGATGCACATGAATCCGTAGGAGAGCAGCTTCTCGGTCTTCACGGTGACGGTATTCTTGATGTCGGACAGAATCTCGCGGGCCTTGTCCAGACCGTTGATGCGCGTGAGGATGCCCAGAGCCTTGTCGTCCTGACCAATCATGACGAGGTAGCGCGGCGTCTCAGGCACAAAGCAGATGAGGATCGTGAAGAGTCCGGCGGGAACACATTCAGAACCGAACATGTAGCGCCAGCCGGTGGTGATGGTCCATTCTGCGTCGGCCATATTGGCTACAGCACCCACTGCGTCGTAGACGGGATTGGCATGGGAGCCGAGGATGACCAGATTGACAAAGTAGACGACCAGCTGACCGAAGATGATGGCAAACTGGTTCCAAGAGACGAGCATACCGCGAATGTTGCTCGGAGCCACCTCGCCGATATACATCGGGCAGATGGCCGATGCCATTCCGACGCCGATACCACCCAGCACGCGGTAGAGATTGAACACGACGAGCAGATTCCACGTCGGCTCGCCGTAGGGCAGCACGTAGGATTCGGGCGTCATACTTCCCCAAGCAGAGATGAAGAAGCACACGCCGGCGAAGATGAGCGAACGCTTACGGCCGAACTTGCTGGCGAAGATACCCGACAGCGAGGAACCGATGATACAGCCGATGAGCGCGCTGGCACAGGTGAAACCGTGAATGCCATCAGTGTAGGTGAAGTCTTTGGCGCCCTTGAAGAAAGCCTGCAGGCCTTTCTCGGCACCGGAGATGACGGCCGTATCGTAGCCGAAGAGCAGTCCGCCCAGCACGGCTACCATTACGATAGAGAAAAGATAAGTTTTTGATCCTTGGTTATTATTCATGATGTTGTTTTTGTTGTTTCTATTATATAGGAAGAAGACTCCGGAACCGCGAGGACTCCCCCTGCTGAGGGAGCAGCCTCTGACGTTTCCGGAATCTTCTGATCGGTTATTTCTTGTAGTTGAAGGTCACCTTTCCGCGCACATCCTCCGACGAGGCGCAGACGTAAGCATCAAAGGTGGCATCGTCGACCGTCCAGTCATGACTCTTCGCAGAGAAATACTGCAACTGGTCTTTGCTGATCTCGAAGCTGACGGTCTTGGTCTCTCCGGGCTGCAAATCCACCTTGTCGAATCCCTTGAGTTCCTTCAGCGGACGCACTTCTTGCGGATTGCGCTCGCCGATATAGAGCTGGACGACTTCCTTGCCGGCGCGCTTGCCCGTGTTCTTAATGTCCACGCTGACGGTCAGCTTGTCATCACCCTTGAGCGAGCTGGCGCTGATTCGCGGCTGGCTGTAGCTAAACGAGGTATAGCTCAGACCGAAACCGAAGGGGAACTGCACCTTCACCTTGCGGGTATCGAAGTAGCGGTAACCGACGAAGATACCCTCCTTATAATATACTTGTTTATTCACGCCCGGATAAGCCTCCTTGCCGTACTGGGCAAAGCCATAGTCGTCGAGGCGCTTGGCAAAGGTGACGGGCAGCTTGCCACTGGGATTCACCTTGCCGCTCAGCACGTCGGCCAGCGACTCTCCGGCCATCGAGCCGAGATACCAGCAATGCACCATGCCGCGCACCTTGTCGATCCAAGGCGTTGTGAAAGCGTTGCCGCCAAAGGTGACGACGACGATGTTCTTCTGTATCTTCGCCAAGTCGCTGATGAGCTCGTTCTGACCGAACGACAGGTCGTAGCTCTCGCGGTCGGCATTCTCGCAATCCTGACGGCAGTTCTTGTTCAGACCACCTATATATATAATAAGGTCAGCCTTGCGGGCCTTCTCCAGGGCCTCATCATGCAGGCGCACGTTGTCGGCCGGGTCCACCTTGTCGACCACGTCATAGATGGCGCGGCCTGAGTTGTAGCCTTGCGCATAGTCGATCTTGTCGCCATAGAGATTCTTCAGACTCTCCAACGGCGAGATGTCGCGCAGCGTCTTGAGCTCAGATGAGCCACCGCCCTTCGTGAGCGAACGGGTGGCGTTCTCTCCCACGACGAGGATGTGCTGATAGCGCGCTGCGTCGAGGGGCAGGATGTTGGCTTCGTTCTTCAGCAGCACGATGCCCTCCTCGCCGATTTCCTTGCAGGCCTGATAGTGGGCTTCGGAACACTGCGAGCCAATGACCTTCTCGGGATTCATGGCCGTGCGGAAGATAGTGCGCAGCACGCGGCTCACCTTATCGTCGAGTACGCTCATGGGAATCTTTCCCTCCGTGATGAGCTTCTCAAACTTGTCGGCCAAATAATAGTCGTTGTAGCCAAACTCCGACTCCTTCAGTTTTCCATCGGTGAAGGTTCCCATCTCGATGTCGAGTCCGCCCATAGCGGCCTCCCAGGTGTCGGTGGTGCCGCCCCAGTCGGAGATGACGGCTCCGTCGAAGCCCCAGTCTTTCTTCAGGATTCCGTTGAGCAGCTTGTCGTTCTGACAGCAGTGCACACCGTTCCAGAAAGGATAGGATCCCATGATGGTCCAAACGTGGGCTTTCTGCACGGCGGCCTTGAAAGGAGCAAGATAGATCTCGTTGAGCGCACGCTCGTCGACGTTCACGTTCACCGTGAATCGGTCTATCTCCTGCTCGTTGAGGGCGAAATGCTTCAGACAGCAGCCCACGCCGTTGGCCTGAGCGCCCTGAATGTAAGGCACAGCCATCGACGATACCAGATAGGGATCCTCGCCAAAGTACTCAAAGTTGCGGCCATTGAGCGGAGTGCGCGCGATGTTGACGCCGGGACCGAGCATGACGTCCTTTGCGCGGAAGGCAAATTCCTCACTGACAGCATTGCCATACAGGCGGGCCACAGCGGGATTCCACGTGGCGGCAAGACAGGTGAGCGAGGGGAAAGCTACGATAGAGTCGTTGGTCCAGGCGGCAGGCTGCCACGAGTTCCACTCCAATTCCTCACGCACTCCATGCGGGCCATCGTCCATCGACAACTGACGGATGCCGAGACGGGGCACACCGGCAGAGGTGAACTTGCTCTGAGCATGGAGCATACAGATTTTCTCATGCGTGGTCATGCGGCTGAGCGCATCCTGCACACGCGTCTCCAGGGGTTGAGTATTATCCAAATAGACGGGCTTCTGCGCCGAAGCCGATAACGAAGATGTCAATGTCATCGCTAATAATAAGGTTTTATTCATTTAACGGATGATTGGTGCTAAAATTGCGATATTTCTTTTTTTAACATTGGACTGCAGGCTGTCACCCTCAGAGGAGTCTTACCGTCAGTCCTCACCACCAGCATGGCCTTGCCAAAGAAAGCCTTGCGATGGAACTGTCTTGCTCCCGGCTGCTGGGGCTGGAAGCGCTCCATAGAGAACTGGCTGCCATTGTCGGCTCCGAGGATGGTGCCACCGTCGACGTCGAACGTGATGTCGTCCTCAGCCCACGGACAAAGGTTGCCGTCCTTGTCCACCACCTCAGCCTTGATGAAGCAGGTGCTGTTGCCGCGATAATCCATTGAGAGTCGGATGCGCTCTGCCGCTCCGGCCGTGCGGATGGTCTGTTCGCCCACCTGCTTGCCAGCTTTCCGGGCCACGACCTTCACCTCACCGGGATGATAGGTCACGCGCCAGGCCACGTGATAGTCGTGGTCGCCCTTCCGGCGCACGCCCTGACTCTTGCCGTTGACGAAGAGTTCCACCTCATCGGCATGGTTGTAGTAGCACCACATGTCGACGGTCTGTCCGTCCACCCAGTTCCAATTGGGGAAGAGATGGAGCACGGGCTTCTGCGTCCACTCGCTCTGATACATATAATAGATGTCCTTGGGGAAGCCGGCCAGATCGATGATGCCGAAATAGCTGCTGCGGGCGGGGAAGCCATAGGGCGTGGGCTCACCGATATAGTCGAAACCGGTCCAAATGAACTGTCCGCCGACGTAGGGCGTATGCTTCACGATGTCCCACGTGGCCTCATGGGTAGAGCTCCACGAGGCATGACTGTTGTCGTAGGCCGAGCACATCATCGTGGGATTGGTATAGGGCAGGTCCCAGCGTTTGGGCATCACGAAGATGCTGTCCGACGGCATGCGGTAGTAGCCGCGCGTCTGCAAGGCCGAGACGCTCTCGGTCATGATGAAGGGCTTGCCGGGGAAGTTCTTCGGCACGTCCTTGATCCACTGGCGGTGATAGTTGAAGCCGATGATGTCGAGCGCACCGCTCTTGAAGAGATTGTTGTCGGGTGAGGGCTCGTTGCATCCGGCCGTGATGGGGCGCGTATTGTCGAGATTGCGGATGAGGCGGGCCAGGCGAATGGCGATGAGCTGGTTGATGTTCCTCACCGTGTCGGTCGAGAGCGAACTCTTGTCGTGACCGGCGTTGAGGATGAGGTTGGCATCCTCGAGCGAGAGATTGTCGGTGTTGACCTGGTTCCACTGCTCCAGCACCTCGTTGCCAATCGACCAGATGAGGATGCTGGGATGATTGCGGTCGCGCATGACGAGGTCGGTCAGGTCGCGCTCGGCCCATTCGTCGAAGAATCGGGCATAGTCGTTCTTCGTCTTCTTCTGCCGCCACATGTCGAAGCTCTCGTCCATGACGAAGAATCCCATCGTGTCGCACATATTGAGCAGTTCGGGCGACGGCGGATTGTGGCTGCAGCGGATGGCGTTGACACCCATCTCCTTGAGCATTCTTAGCTGACGGTGGAGGGCATCGGTGTTAAGCGCCGCGCCCAGACAGCCCAGGTCGTGGTGCATGCAGACGCCATTGAGCTTCATGTTCTTGCCGTTGAGCCAGAAGCCGGTCTTTGCGTCAAAACGGAAGGAGCGGAAACCAGTGGTCGTCAGCACTTCGTCGACGGTCTCATCGTTGATAATGATTTCTGTCCTCACCGTATAGACATAAGGCGAAGACGGCGACCACAGCAGCGGCTTCTTCACGCGCAGCTGCTGCGAGGGGCGACCGCTGACGCTGCTGGCCACGACGCGGCCCTGTGGATCGTAGACCGTGTTGCGTATCATGGGATGGACGCCGGTGGAGGCCTCGTCGGTCAGGCTGACGTCTACGCTGACCCGTCCGTCGGGTGTTGTCACCACGTGGGTGCCCCAATGGGCGACGTGAAGGGGAGAGGTAGTAGTGAGCCACACATTGCGGAAGATGCCGCAGCCACTGTACCAGCGGCTGTTGGGCTGGTCGCTGTTGTCGACGCGTACGGCCACGACATTGTCGCCCGCACGGTTGAGGTAGGGCGTGAGGTCGTAGCGGAAACTGCTGTAGCCGTAAGGCCGCGTGCCGAGTCGGTGACCATTGATGTAGACGGTAGAATTCATATAGACGCCGTCGAAATCGAAGAAGACATGGTCGCCGCTCTTCAACCCGTTGGCGCTGAAGTGCTTGCGGTACCACCCCACTCCACCGGGCAACGCGCCACCGCTGGCTCCCGAGGGATTGCCAACGTAGAAGTCGCCCTCGATGGCCCAGTCATGGGGCAGGCAGAGACGGCGCCACTGAGAATCGTCGAATTGCGTTTGCGACATAGCGGCTGAATCACCCAGCGTGAACAGCCAACCATCATTGAACAAAATACGGTTGCGCCCCTGACCGCACAGGGCAGCCAGGAGCAGCAACAGGGTTAAGAAAGTTTTTCTTTCTGTCATGTTTGAAGATGTAGTAGGTAAAGATAGAGTGAACAGCTTGAGCAAAAGTTTTCAGAGCTTGACCTTCAAGGTTTTGCCTGCATAGCTTACGAGCTTACCCTTGGGCTGTTCCATATTGAGAGGTTGTACGTTTGATGGGCTAATCAGCACGATATTGAACCGGCGGTTGTTCAGCATTCCGTTGAAGCTGCCCTTGCGGTTGCCGATAGTGAGCGTGCGGTGGGCATTGTCATAGGCGAAGTCGATCGTTGCGTACTTGCCCTGCTCATAGTTGTAGTTGGTACCTTCGTCCTCATAGAGGGTGAACTTACCGTCGCGTCCGGCATAGACGTAGAGGTTGATCAGCTCGGCAGGCTTCTCGTCGGTGTATTCAATCTCAGGACCGAAGGGGATGATGCTGCCCTCGGGCACGTAGACAGGGATGCGTTCCAGGGGTGCATCGGCTGTGATGGTCTCGCCTCCGGCATAATGCTTATTGGTATAGAAGTCGTACCAACCGGTCTGCTTGGGCAGATAGACGCTGCGGGTGCGGGCCTTGTATTGCGTCACGGGGCAGGCCATCAGCGAGGGACCGAACATCCACTGGTCCTTGATGTCGTAGACGTTGCTGTCGCCATTGAAGTCCATCACCAGGGCGCGCATCATCGTGTAGTCGTTGAAGTGGACGGCGCCGGCCATGCTGTAGAGATAGGGCATCAGACGATAGCGCAGGCGGTCGTACCAGACGATGGCCTTATAGGCGGGATGATTCTCGGGAGCGATGTTCCACACTTCGCGCAGCGGCCACTGTCCGTGGGTGCGGTAGAGGGGCACAAACACGCCCAGCTCATTCCAGCGGGTCTGCAGCTCGCGCCATTCCTTCAGGTCCTCGTTCTCCTCGCCCGTCTTGTCGTAGAGCTGCTGGGCACGCACGTAGCGGTCCTCTACGGAGAATCCGCCAAGGTCCATGCCCCAGAAAGGCAGACCGGCAAGACTATAGTTCATTCCGGCGGTGAGCTGGGCACGCATATCCTCCCAGCGCGTACCGATATCGCCACTCCAGGTGGCCGTGCCGTAGCGCTGCTCGCCTGCGAAGCCACTGCGGGTCAGCAGGAACACGCGCTGATTGGGATTCACCTCACGCTGACCGTTGTAGATGGCATCGGCGTTCTCGATGGCGTAAGCGTTGAAATATTCGGTAGAAGTACCCAGAGCGGTGGCTCCGCAGAGGGCCTTGCGATACCACATCGGGGTGCAGTCGCGCACGTTGGGCTCGGAGGCATCCATCCACCAGGCGTCGATGCCGAACTTATACTTCGAATAGAGATTCTCGTTCATCTGACGCCAGAACATCTTGCGGGCGCCAGCGGCATAAGCATCATAGAAGGAACCCAGGTGACCGGCGCCCACCCAGTCGAGAATGCTGTCGTGGGGAGCCTGATGATACATCCAGCCACGGGCGTCGAGTTCCTTGTAATTGTCGGTGTTGCAGTAGAACTTGGGCCACACGGAGATCATGAAGCGACCGTGCATCTGGTGGACGCTGTCGAGCATGGCCTGGGGATCAGGATAGCGCGAGAGGTCGAACTTGTGGCTGCCCCACTGGTCTTCTTTCCAGTAGAACCAGTCCTGAACGATATTGTCAACGGGGATATGGCGTGTGCGGAACTCCTTGAGCGTAGACTCGATTTCCTCAGACGACTTATAGCGCTCGCGGCTCTGCCAGAATCCCATGGCCCACTTGGGCAGCACCTGTGCCTTGCCCGTGAGCTGACGGTAGCCGGAGATGACGTCGTCGATATTGTCGCCTGCGATGAAGTAGTAGTCCAGGTCCTTGGCCATCTCGCTCCAGATGCTGAGCTTGTTTTGCTCGCTCTCGGGCTGTGGTGTGGCGGCACGCAGACTGCAGTAGCTCACGTCGCCGTCGGGCAGCCAGTCGATAAGGATCTTCGTGCGGACACCCTTCTTCAGTGGCACCTCAAACTTGCAGCTGTTCGGGTTCCAAGCCTGACGCCAGTGCTCGGGAACGACAAGTTTGCCATCGACATAGACCTTGGTGTAGCCGGCATAGTAGAGATTGAAGCGATAGATGTTGTCAACGGGTGCCTCGATATATCCCTCATAGGTGACGTGCGAACCCTTGAACTTGAAATTCTTGGGCAGGTTGTCGAAGCCCACGTCGGTCAGTCCCTTGGCAGCCAGAGCCGGGAGGGCAAACTCATAGTAGATGCTGTCCTCGTTGCGCACAATCTGCTTGCCGTCGGCAGCGGTGTAGGTGCCCGTGAGGTGTCCCTTCTCGCCATTCTTGTCGTAGAGGGTGAAGGCGCGGTTGAGCTGCTGGTATTCGTTCGGGTTGCCGAAGCGGCAATAGCTGTAGCTGTCCCAGAGGATGCCATAGTTCTTGTTGCTCACCACGAAAGGCACGCTCACCTTCGTATTATATTGGTAGAGGTCCTCGTTCTTGCCCTTCATGTTGAGTTCGTTGGCCTGATGCTGACCCAGTCCGTAGAAGCCGTCGTCCTGTGCGTTGTCGAAGAGCAGACGCCAGGTGTAGCCGTGACGCTGAGCCTCGGTGACGTGAGAGTCTACGCCAATCTCGCGTTCGGGCACCGTGTAGGGCACGATGGTCTTGCTGTGGAGGGCGTCCTCGGCAAGAATCTGACGGCCTTTGCTGTCGCAGAACACCACGCGGCCGGTAGCCTTGTCTACGCTGGCAACGAGTTTGGCCGTAGCAACCTTGACGACGCGGCTGTCTTCCTCTACTTTATAAGGGACGTTGTTTTCGGGTTGCTTCACGATGATCAGGCTCTCCTTTTCTGGAAAAGCCGTCTCCGAAGTAGCCTCAACACGGATGATGCGGTCGTTGACCACTTGCAGCCTCACCCATTTAGGCGTAAACTTTCCTTGCTGCTCAACGGGAATCGTGACGCTGTTGCCATTTTTCTGATAGGCATTGGCCGGAAGGAGTCCCAGACAGAGCATGAACAAAGAAGAGAATATAATCCTATTCTTTTTCATTAGACTTATAATTTTTAGATCGTTTTTATTTCGTTCTTGGACACTGCAAATTTAACAAAAAACGAACAGAGACAGTGGTAATAATGTTGAATATTTGTCCGCCTGACGTTTCACCGGAGTACTGAAATGTTTCAAAGACGTACAGATATGTTACAAGCCCCGAAAACGCCTGCTCTTGAGATAGAAATAGCAGCGATAAAAGCGATAGTAGCTATAGTAGCTATAGAAGCTATAGTAGCTATAGTAACTATAGAAACTATATCAACCATAGAAGCTATAGAAGCCATAGCCTCTTATAAAATCCTGCTCAGATGATGATTTTCTTCTTGCGGTAAATCTGCCGGAACTCTGTCGGCGTGCAGCCTTTCAGCCGGCGGAAGGTGCGGTTGAAGTTGCTCAGGTTGTTGAAGCCCACCTTGAAACTGATATTGGAGATGGTGTCGTCGGTGTCGAGCAGCAGACGAGCGGCATTGCCCATGCGCACGTCGATGACATAATCGCTCAGGCAACGGCCGGAATGCAACTTGAAGAAACGGCTGAAGGCGCTCTTGCTCATGTTGGCCACCGATGCTACATCCTCCAACTTCAAGTCGTACATATAATTTTGGGCAATGTAGTTCTTCACATTGATGATCTGCCGGCTGTCGTCGCTCATATCCACCTTGGCAAAACTGCTGGAGGCCAAGGTGTGCATGCCCTCGCTGTTGGCCAGTTCATTGAGTATCTCGAGAAACTGCATCAGGGCTGAGAAGCGGTCGGTGGTATGCGTGAGCTCATCCAACTGATTATAGACTTTCATGATGGCATGCTGCGAGAAGCAAAGTCCCTTGCGCGCGGCAACGAGCATCTGGCGAATCTTCTCGAAAGGTGTCTTCATGAAGAAGCGGTCGCCCTCATCCAGTCCGAAATAGAACTGCATCGTAATCTCGCGTATGTCCTCGCTCTTGCAGTCGCCTTGTTCCCAAACGTGTTCCAAGTCGCCACTGGTGATGAGCACGAGGTCGTAGTTGCCAATCGTCTCGCGACTGTCGCCCACAATACGGTTGACACCAGCGGCACCCTCCACAAAGTTGAGTTCAAACTCCTTGTGGCGATGGATGGGATAGGTGAACTCCTTTTTATGACGATCGGCAATATACAGGGCGTCCGTCTCCTTGAGTGGAGTCAACTCGTGCAAGATTTTACGTTCAAAGGACATACGTTCTATTAAGTTTTGTTGCAAATATAGTGATTTTTTTGGTTTTAGCCTAATTCCGATATAAAAAATATTGTCCCCGGTTTCGACCTCCGAAGAAAAAAGACTCACCACTGCTCTTCACTCCGGAGGGAGGTATTCATGTGTGACGAACGTCACGTTTCTTCGTGACGACCATCACGTTCGTTCGTGACGACCATCACGCACATTCGTGACGGTCGTCACGAGACATGAATCAGTTGAAGTGGTTTCTATTCATACGTGACAAATGTCACGTTTCTTCGTGACAAATGTCACGTTCATGCGTGACAACTGTCACGTTCGTTCGTGACAACCGTCACGTTCATGCGTGACAACTGTCACGAGACATGAATCAGCTGGTCGGTTAACTACTCCCTCAACTAACATGATGAAATTTGTTGGAGTTTAGGAGGGCCGTCATCCCGTTTAATCCATCATGCGGTTTCGATGCACAACTATAATGCAAGCTGCGGTGGCCGTCCAAAATAATAAGAGAAAAAAAATCGGCGGTGAGCAATTGCTTGGAAGGCAATTGCTCACCGCCGAATCTTGAATAATATACCAACGGAGAAGTAAGGACTTACGAAAAGAATCTGATACCCCTCTCCTTTCGATGGGGCTTTATCAGCCGTTTGCGCTCCGATTCGACAAACTTATAAAATCATAACATAAGATACAAAATGCTACAATTTAAGTTGCCTTCCTGTTTCAACCTTGCTGGTTGCAATCCTGTTCGTAACGAAGCGGGATTGCAGAGCCGTCAA
>Ga0256404_1008225_pt1 | contig 15846 bp, 17 predicted proteins | sample RumenRJG_01DNA_FD_185990 | JGI IMG/M metagenome (GOLD analysis project Ga0256404, IMG submission 185990) | Bovine rumen microbial communities from Lethbridge, Alberta, Canada - RJG_01 | ecosystem: Host-associated > Mammals > Digestive system > Stomach > Rumen | place: Canada: Alberta | collected...
TCTATTCTGATGATAGAATAAAGAAAGAACTAGATAGATTCATGCATGGTATGTCTAACCGTTTTGTAGGTGTAGAGGTTCCATCGAATTCTAATTCTAAAACCAAATATAAGACTTTTCTCCAATTTAAGGGATATCAAGTTCCAGATGAAGAAGCAGCCCGTAGAATCAAAGAAAATAATCTCGAAATGAAGTCATATCCATTGAATAATAGGCCATTGACTTGGTGCGATTTGATTTATATGGCTGCTATGGAAGTTACAAAAAATAAGATGTGTCTTGTAACACGTTTCCCCATGGATACGTATTGGAACCAGTTCCCTGCTAAAATTAAGGTTATTAGTACAATAGAGACTGAGCCTATGATAGTAGATGGTACTTTCTATCCTCACTATCCTAAGATAGGATTGCAAGATATCAATTCAAACTCTTCCAATAAGTTCATTGATGTTGCACTACCAAATAACGTACGCCTTGATTCAATTGGTGGTGACTTTGATGGTGATACAATCTCTGTCAAGATTCCATATTCTGATGAAGCAAATGAAGAGTTATATAATGCTATTCATAAGAAATCCCACTATATAAGCCTTGGTGGTATAAACAAGATGACCACTATCCATGAAGGTATACAAGCCCTATACAGCTTAACTCTAACTCTAGATGATGATGAAAAGAAACTAACTCCAAGTGAAGATATAGAATTTGCATAAAAAAGAATGGGCCACCGAAGTAGCCCATTCTTTTTTTCCGATTTGGGATCAATAATTTTGAGCTCTATCTTTTTATTTTGCGATAGCGCTCACCACCGATTTTAACACTCCTATCACTCCTGGAACAACCTTTTTTACGATAATAATTTTTCCTTCTTTTGTAACTGCATATGTAACTGCAATCACACTCGATTCTACAGAGTTTTTCATATGAAACTCCCCTTTCTTTTTTATTCACCTATATAGTATATGATTTTCTTTTTAAATATTTCGGGGATATTGGTCAATTTAGATTAGAAATGCCGAAACATCAAGGTAATTCAGACGCATTATTACAGGAGGCTAGAGAGATGGGTTCTTATCAAGACATAGGCACTGTTTACGCTAGGAAAACACATAGATTCCATCATCCTCAAAGAGGAAATGAAATGTATCCGCTGTTTACCAATAGTACTCTGAAAGAATCTTACAATTTTGAAAACATCAAAAACTCTGTTGAAAAATGGGATTGCTATTCCAACTCTGTTTCTAGAAATTGGACTAAAGTGATGGACTTACTAGAAGCAGTAAGTCAATATGGAACCAATGATCAGTTAAATATTATAACTGGTATTATCACAAATAGAATAGTTCCATATATAGAATCTCCTGCAATGATGAAACGGGATGTAGTAGGAAGATTTACAGAGTCAGCTACAGATGGATTGAAATCATGCCTATATAATATCAAAGATTCTCTAAATGAAGCTATAGAAGCAGATCGGGTATTAGAGAACTTTGATAACATATCTAAACGGTTTGATTTAAAGAAGCTGGTTAGAGGAAATATATTGTATGAGGATGCTTCTGCTGATACGATATATACTCTATGCTCATTGATAGATACTTATTCTATGGATTTCAAGAATAAGTTCTGTATTGCAGCAGAGACTGCTATGTACACCATAAAAGATTCTGTGGATGATTGTGATATAGATGATCAGAATCTGAAAGAGAATCTGACTAATAAGTCTATACTAGAGAATGTATTGGATTACTTCTTGGTGAATTATGGTGTAAGTAATACAGACACTTTTTTAGAAGTTATGCAAGAAACTGCTCATAAAGATATATTCATCATGGACCAGTTAGATGACTATTTTGCTCTATTGAACAAAGTTTATGGAAACTGGTATAATGAAGATACTATCTTGAAAGAGATGGGATATAAATGTGATGATAAGAAAATAAAACAAGAGTTTGTAGATGAGAGTGTATTGGGCTTGGCAGAAGATCTGCGTCAATATGACGTAATGAGGGAAGAACTGGAGAATCTAGTAGCTGTTCAAGAGATGGATTTTGCTTCGTTAAAGAAGAAAGCATCAGAAGGATTGGCTAAGATTAAGATGCTCCCTTCTCAGGCCGCTGGTATATTAAAAGGAATTGCCGCAGCACTTCTAGTTCCTTGTAGAGCTGAAGATATTGGTAAAGCAACCCATAATATACTTGCCGATCTGTTTTATGCTACCATTACCATTGGATCTCTTGCTATTGGAGGTCCATTAGTAGGCGTCATCAATGCAATAAGCACCTATATAATAAGAAAGGCTGTACAGAAACAGTACTTTAAACTAGCCATACAGGAATGGAGAGAACATAAGTACTCTGTCCAAAGAAAGCTAAATGACTGCGAAGATCCAGAGAAACGTCGTAGATTAGAAGCTTATCTTGCTCAGATTACAAGCAGTCTAAATGGTATGGAAAAGAAATATGAAGAAATGAGAGATAAAACTCTTGAACAGATTAAAACAACTTCTGATAAGAGGATGATGCTCTCTGGTGGATATAAGAATGCTGATGTTAATCCTAGTGGAAAGATAACTCCTGCATCTGCTCTATATAACCCCAATGGTTCTAATAGCCATTTAGATATAGCTGCTGCTGCAATGAACAGATTAAAGAATAAAGGAGTTATCTCTAGCAATTATGGAGAGGAAGATGACTGATGGATTTAAATGATATTTTCAGTTCTATGATTCTCCATGAGGCTGTTCCTAGGAAATCTAAAGAACTGAATATAAAACCTGATGTACCTCCTGATCTAAATAATCCTGATAAGAGAATTCCTACTCAGGATATGCAGCAACAAGAACCTCCTCCAGAACAACAGCAACAGGATCAGCAAGCTCCTCCACCAGAGGAACAACAACCTCCTGCTGATGATGCTAATATGGATGCATCAGGAGCTGCTCCTGAAGGAGGAGATACTGAAACCCCACCAGACATGGCTGGTGGAGCAGAAGATCCTAATGCTGTTGCAGGAGATGATGCTCAGGGACAAGAAGATCAACAAGCTGCTGACCAACAGGGAGCAGAAGCAGATGCTGCAGCTCCTCAACAAGATGATGAACAGCAAGCTGAACAGGAAATATTTGCTAATCTAAAACCTGAACAGCAAGAAATAATGAAAAGAGAACTAAAAGATAGATTCGTAGAAGTCTATAGAATGGTAATAGATACTATGGATCATCTGAATAAAATTACTAAGACAGCTTATGATAAATCCATGATAGATTTCATCATAAGAAAACTCTTAGAGATAAAAGATATCTCTAGGGATAGCCTATTATATGCTTATGATACTAGAACCTATATTGAGAATAAAGTAGTACTGCAGAAACTCTTGTCAGTATATACTGAGCTAACTCAGATGGTAGAGCAAATATATGGTTCTAGAATGAAACGAGCTGAAATTGCTCGTAAGAAGGTTGGAAAAGTGTCTAATGATAATATCTTTAGACTAGATGATTTCATACAGGATGTGAGTTGGTAATAATTTTTGGATCATTAAAAGAGAAGATATTTGGAAAGGGAAAGACTGCCCCCCCATCATAATGGTTATTTTGTCAATCTATTACTAACAAAAATGATGATTCTGTAGATTATTGCATTTATCTTTATGATGGTAAAGATGCAAAATACAATATGCTTTTTGGCAGTAAAGAGCCCAAGTTATTTTCTTGGACTAAATAAGATTGGAGAGATGATATCATGATACTAGGATCTCTAAAAAAAGTTGTAAATAAAATTGGAGATACGGCTGTAAGCGGATTAAGCCATGGAATAGAAGGAATCAGAAAAGCAGGAAATTTCGCTTATAAGCATCTTGATAAGAAAGGTTACGAGGAATTTAAGCAACGTGATCCTAATTATACAAGAGAGCAAGAAAGAAAAAGATTACAATCTATTCCAAAGAAAGATAATACTATAGATCCTAAACAAGCAGTTTCTGATTATAATACTGCTAAGAAAATTGTGATGCAAGCTATAAATGCAAATCAGTGGCTGAAAAAGCATGTAGAATCTAGAACAGAATTTGAAAAATATGGTTGGGATGATTATGACGCTGATTTCAAGTCTGGTAAAAACGATTATTGTATTATAGTAGGTTTTTCGTTTGATGAACCTAGAAATGATGATGAAGAAAAATTTATAGAAAAGATTCTCGATAGATTTGAAAACACAGTAAAATCCAAATTTTCTACTCAATTGCCTAATTATGATTTTAGTTATCATGAAGGCGGAGCTAGTACAAGTTACATAACATATGCAATTCAAAGAAGGTAACCATAAATGAATATTGGCAGTCTAAATCAGGTTCTTCATGAGTTCACTCTTGAGGATCTTGGTAAATTAGATGATGCAGTCAAAGATGGTGTAGGCCAACACGCTGGTGCTATGGCTGCTTATAAATACAAGTATCTTGATGAAGCTGTACATGATGCAGTTAAGTATGCTGAAGATACTGGCAATAAGCCTCTTCTTAAAATAATGCATAGATTTGATGATAGTATAGAAGAGGAGATAGAATCTGCTGGTCTAGTATCAGGTCCTGTAAAAGGAATACCTCTTTTGATAACCATCATGTCTGTTATAGCACAAATAACAGATGATGGCAGATCATTAGAGAATAAAATCAAATTTATCTCTAATGGAGTGGGACTTTCTGTAGAAGATACCAAGAAAGTAATAAACTTCATTGCAGAGATAATGAAGAAAAGCGGAGTACAATAAAAAAAAATAAATCCTCTCCTCCTTTCATAATATGGGGGGGAGGACAGGAGGATTTAAGATGGTTTTAGGTAGTCTCACTTATATAATAGATGAATCTTATATAAATTCATTAGATAATGTATTACAAGAATACTTTTGGGAAGATGATAGCGAATCAGACAGAAAGGCTTATTTGGATAAAGAAGGAGCTATCAATCAAGCTGAAAATGATTTTAATACTGTTAATAAAATTTTGAATCGTGGAGGAAATCTAGACGATTCTATTTATAAAGAGAATAGAGAATATTTTGATAGAGTAAAAAATAAAATAAATAGAATATATCAAAGATCTAGAATGTATAGTAAAAACAAACTAGATCGCATTTTATTAAAATTAAAGAAATTTGCTCATAAATTAGAGCTTAGCCCATTGAAGAAGAAAAATGCTAATTTCTTTCAAAAATTAAAATCTTTAATAGGCACTGTTATAAGAAAATTGACAAATATTCTTATGAAAAAACTAGGAACACAAAATAGAAAAGGAAAAGTAACAGATGCTGACAAAGTATTTTCATGGTCTGCTCCTAATAAAGAAGCAATTAAAGATAAAGATATTGAATGGATGTCTTGGTATTCACCTTCAGAATTAAGAGATTAAAATCTACCCTCATTATATGACGATGGGGGGGATAGGAGGATTTACAATGTTAATTAAAGAAGAAACAATTAAACCGTCACTTTTAGACAATATTCCTTATATTGACAATCAGCTTCTTGACGAATCAGTCATACCAGTTACCGAAAATAGTAGACTGGGCAAATATATTATATCCGTAGAAGATATTAGTTCTTTTTGCGAAAACAGTGAAAAAGATCCAGGATATGTAATTTCCAAGATATGCGAATCAAATAATATCCCAATAGATAATATAGCGTTTTCAGTAAATGAAGATAGTATTATATTAGGAGAATCTGTTGCAAATTTATCTATTGATATCGCAAATTATGGTATTCCTGTTTATGCAGCTCCAACAAGTCATGATTTATTATGGGAAACCATAGGATACGAATTAGCATATCAATTTGGAATCCCTATAGATGAAATGACTATTGGCGGAGTAAAGAAAATGCTAGGCCATTCAGATGATGTCGGCGAGTTTTGGAATGACAATAATAGAGCTACCCAAGACGATATAAGTAGATTAGTTCATAGATATTCTAATACAAAAGGAAAGATTGATAGTAAAGGAAAGCAAAAATTGCCACATATTTATGATGGAAGTGATAACAATCCTATTATACAAGGTCAAAAATTAAATATACATAATATGAATATAGATAAATCGAATGAAACGTCTTATACTCATCGTGGTAATTTTATAAGAATGGCGCATAAAGGAACTGCTGTTCAACGAAAACGTCAAAGAGAACAAGAAAGAGAAGATAAAGCTTGGGAGTTATACAACAAAGAAAATGTGCGCACGAGTAATGTAAGCCCTAGAGAAAAAGAACGTCAGATGCGTGATATGAATCTCGAAAATGATTTAAGACAAAATGTAGGAAGAATGAGTGCGGCTCGTCAAGCAAAAGAAGAAATAAATGATCATTATAAAGAAGCAGAAGCTGCTAATAATAAGATAAATAGTACTGTAAAGCAAGCAGAAGCTTCTAATGATAAGAACTTCATTGCTAAAGTTATAGCAAAACTTCATGATTGGGCCAAACGCTATAGTGAAAAATACAAAGAAACCAAAGTATCTGGGCCAAAGAGTGCTATTCAAAAAGTTCTTAGCTATATAACAAGAGCAATATCAGCACTTACTAAACGTCTTCATAATCTAACCACAAAATATAAGATTGATTAAAGATTTTATCCCCATCATATATATGACGATGGGAGGGGGGCAATTATAAATGATATGTACAGGTTCACTTAGAACTGTAATTCTTACTGAATCATATTTTGGTAAGCCTAAACTTTGTCTTGAAATGGAGAAATGTATTCACGATATTAGGGCCAAGTTCCCTCTTATGAGTACAAAATCTACTGAAAAAGTGAAAGATATTCATGCTTATATAGGTTTAAGAGATGTGATTCATAGCAACGGATTTGACTCAAAAGTCATGAATTCTCCGGAATGGAAGAAATTCAAAAAGCTTTTAGAGAAACAATTTGGATTTTGGTCAGTGTCATTTATTTTGTTAAGTATACAAGACCCTAATGCTGCTGCTGTTCAAATAGCAGGGCATTTGGAAAATATTGCTACTAGTAAACCATATAATAGCCTTAAAGTTGATCAACAAGGCTTTCATTACAAACCAGAAGATGAATTCTGCATAATGATTATGATAACAGAGGGATTGTTGTTTGATTCTAGATATAGTGATGCAGAAGTTTTGGCTGTAATGCTGCATGAAATAGGGCATTGTTTCGATTCTGCTGTATTTAAGTACATGGGGCCACTATCGTTCTTAACGGCAGTAAGTAATATAAAAGAGAAACTAGGAGCATCAACACTTATAGCTACCGGATTCGCTGCTCTAAATATGAATAAGATACGCAACGATCAGCAAGTGGAACATATGAATGATGCTATAGAAGATAAAAAGCAAGGCAAATTAATCAGCCTTATGCTATCTGGTGCATTGTATTATCTTGAAAAAATACTTGCGTTGAAAAATTATAAGAAAGATAAAGAAAAAGCTATTTTGGCTATATTAGGATTTGCTGGACCTATAGTTGGCAAGTCTGCTATTTTCTTATATAAAAAGCTAGTCCCAATCATCACTTTCCTTAGGAAAATAGTGTCTTTCAATCCGATAAATATGATAAAAGACAATATAAAATCAATGTTCTTAGGAAAGGCTCAAGAGCATTTTGCAGATAAATTTGCAGCTATGCACGGTTATGGACCAGAACTTGTCACAGGACTAGGAAAATTAGAAACTGGGCGTTTCACTGGTTCTCTTTTGGATGATGCCATAGATAAAGTTCCTATAGTACGAGATGTTTATGGTTTAACCGTAGCTGGTGTATTTGGTGTTTATACATCGCTTATGAGTACAGATGCCCATCCAAACTTTGCGGCAAGATTTAATAGTATAAAGAATATTGTTAAAGCAGATTTGAATGATCCTAATATAGATCCTAAAACGAAGAAACTTCTTACTAAGCAATTAGAAGAATTAGATGCTTCGTTTAAGAAGGTCGAAGATAATGGCAAACAACAAGGTGCTACTGGTAAATGGCACGCTAGACTATACAAAGCTTATAATAAGATACTTCCAGGTCGTGGAGATATCTCCAGCTTTATAATGGATAAGACTGGTATTATGAGTGATAAGAAAATTTCTGCAAGAGTAAACTCTTTCAGAGATAAGAAATTCAGGCTAAAATAAATCTCCTACCTCCTCATTAAATATAGGGGGGGGGGACAGGAGGGTTTAAAATGGTTATAGGTACATTGGTAGAGACTTGTCAATATGATTTTTTAAGTGAAGATGCAGAATTAGATATAGATAAAATACAAGAAAAAAATGAGGCTAAAAGAGCATTGAAAATGCTAGAGGCTATTTATAAAAAAGCTAATGCAAAATGCCCACTAAATTGGGCTGATAAAATGTTAATCAGACTGTCAGATTTTGCTGCAGAATTGGAAAGTGCTCCAGAACCAGAATCTGGAGTTGTTGCCAAATTATTCTATAAAATTAAATTTTTAGTTGGCAAGATATTAAGCAAACTTTCTGAGGTATTGGCAAACGCTATAGGAACAACAAAACGTGTGGATCAAATTAACCAAGATCTTTCCAAATGGGGGTATTAAATAATGGTAATAGGTACATTGCCTTACGTTTATAACGAAGGTGTAATAGATACAGCAAAAGAGAAAGTAAAAAACTTTGGTAATAAAGTTGGGGCTTATAAAAATAAAGCTATTGGCAAAGTAGCAGATCTAGCTGATAATGCAGAATGGCAAACAGAATTATCTAATAAATACGCTGCAAAACATAAAGATTATCCCGATAAAGTAAAACAGTATACGCAAAGACATGCTAGTTTCATAGCTGCTAATAGTAAACATGCACAGAGCAATCTTAGAAAAGGATTGGGTGGATTAGGTTTTCTTGGAGGCGGAGTTGCTGGTTTAATAGCAGGTGGCGGAAACCCTGCTGCAGGTTTAGCTGGCCAGGCTATTGGTGGTACAATCGGTGCAGGAATTGGCCATCTTGTTGGTAAAACAAAAACTGGTAAAGAACACTTTGCTAAGATAGGAGAAAAAGGCAGAAAAGCCCGCCATAAGCTCGGTCTTAAAGACGATACCAAGCGTCCTTCTTTCTTGGATCATTATAAAGGCTAATAATAAAAAGAAAAGTTAATACAAATAACAAAAAAGATAGGAGAACATTGATCGCCGGATCCTAGTCTTCTATCTTTTTATCCCCAACCTTATTGCTGAAGCACGAGCTCAGTGCTTGCACTCGATGAGCATCGTATCCTCATGGCAGAAGTTCCGGTACTTGTACGGCGGAACCGTGATGATGTTCACCACGTATTCATATCCGTACTTCCGGCCCATGCTGATCTCAGCAACGAAGCAGATCTGCAAGTTCCGATCATGGAACATGCAGTAATCGTAACACTCGTTGCTACGGATGAACTCGTTGAGCTCGCTCTGGTTGTTCTTGAGGCAGCGAACGATCTTGCTGCCTTTTCCATCTTCGCGCTCATTGATTCTGAGAACGCTGTGATTGGTCAAGATGAGTCCGATGCTCTTCGTGATTTTTGCTACCTGTGTCATTTATATCGTCCCCTTTTTAAATAAGGATTACCTTCATCTTTACACTGCTATAGCATACAACTAAAAAAGAGATATTTTACAAAAAATTTCCCCCCCTCCACATATGGGGAGGGGGGAAATCCCATCAGGCTTTTTTCAGCCGATGGAAAAGTTGATGATTCCTTTGAATTTTTCTGGGGCAGAGATAGGTTTATATTTGATATCTACCACATACCCTTCGTCGTCTTTTTTGACATCTGCTCGGAACCATTTTTGGACCTCCGAGATTGGAAATACACCGTCATCAACTTTTTCGATGACAGCATATTCGTTTTCTCCTTCTTCGGAGAAGTCGGCGGTATCATTCAGTACTTCTTTTTCTGCTTCTTCATAAGACTTGAACCACCCAATACAATGAGTATGCTTTCCGTCTTTGCTGATAGAAGCGACAGCATAGATAACCATAATTTGTCCTCCTCTAGTTATTTGTTTATTCGGCATAGAGATAGTATATATTTGTATTTTCTTCCATATCCCAAAATATCTATCTGGAGCTATTATAGCTCCAGATCAGTTTTATCCATTTATTTCTTTATCTAATCTATCCCAATCTACTTTGCCATCTAATCTAGAGTGATCGTCTATATAGAAATCAGCATATACTTTGGGACTACATCCTTTGATTCCTGTTTCTCTTTCAAATATTTCTTTATGTTTAGGAGCTTGATTATTTATGGCGTCAAATTCTAGTCCTGCTTCTTTGCATACCTCAATTGCACGTTCTAAATACTCAGAATGCCTGCAGGTCCACAGAATTAATTCTCCTCCATTGGATCTGAATTTGTTTAATACCTCTACTGCTTTAGGATCTATTCCCTTATTGAAAGGATACTTATCATAGCATATTGTCCCATCGAAATCTACTGCTATTACATTATATCTCATCACTCTCACTCCCTATTTATATCATTTAGTACTTAGTCCAGTATGGAAAACAAAAAATCTGGGCCCGTAGGCCCAGAATACTTGTTTACAAGGAAAAGATTAGAAATTGTCGTACCAAGTTTGTTGATTTTGCTCAAGATACGCTCACACGTCTTTGTCTTAATCGGATGAGGGTCTGGAACGTAATATTTTTCTTCCAGTTATTTTCTTCCCACAGGGGTCTGTTGAATACGCAGATAGGGTCTACACAATCAGATCTATCATAGTCTTCACTAATGAAATCTTCACATTCTTGATTTGACAGAAATCCCTTTACAGGATTCCTGACACCATTGTCATATTTGATTGCCATGAACAGTGAGCAACAATGGTATGGCAAATCAAGTTTGCTAGTGTCAATGGTCAAATCATAAGAGCGGATTTCAAATTCAGATTCTTCTCCATTGGCCTCCTCCAGTTTCTTTTTGTCATATTCAGCATCTTCAAGATTGGTCTCATACCCAATAGTTTCCCAGTACTTATCTTTGTCAAGATGCTTTGCATGACCATACAGAATATAAACCATATAGACTCCTCCTCTATTTGTTATCATTTTTATAGTATATAGATATTTTTGAATATAAAAAGTAAGATAGACAACAAAAAATCTGGGCCTTCGAAGAGACCCAGATATTGCCGTGCAGAGAAATGCAAAATTAGAAGTTCGCCCACTTGGACTTCTTCCAATTCTGCTTCTCCCACATCTCTTTCTTGAAATAGTCTAGGGGCTGCACACAGTCACATTCGGATTGTTTGATGAAATCGCAGCAATCGTTGTACGATGCATAAGCATGTGCCGCACGGCGTTTGCCGTATTTGACGGCGAGGAACACGCTGCAGCCATATTCTTTGCGTTCGTAATTTCCTTTGACGCCATAGGTGTCATCGCAGAATTCGCTTTCAGCATTGGCTTCGCGCAACTTCTCAACGATTTCCCTAGCCTCTTCCCGGCTTTCTACGTAGCCGAGAGTAAACCAATGGTTGTCGTGAAGGTGTTTTGCGTGCCCACTGATAACATAGATCATTTGCATGTTGATCTCCTCCTTTTGTTTTGTCACTCCTATAATATATGCTCATTTTATGATGTATTATCACCTTTGTAATTTTTTACCAGAAAGGTGCTATAACAGACATATTGATAAATCTGAAGCTGCTGCTTCCCTATGGTAGAGTAGGATTTAAAAGCTTCACCTAAATATAGAATTACTAGCTTTAAATATAAAAAGCAAAGTAAAACAATAAAGGAGGAAATACACATGGCAGTTGTAGGTAATGCTGCACAGCAGACACCAACAGCTTCTCAGTCTTTGGACCGTTTTTATTCCAAAGATCCCATGCATGGTCTAGCTGAGCAGTTTGCCCAGGTAGCTCAGGCTGGTCTGTCTGAATCTGTTGATATTTATAGCGAGCCGTCAAAGTTCTTCATGACACCGGCTCTTAAACACCAGATGAAAAATATGTTTGTCCAGGAGTCATTCGATAAAAATGATCCTGAGTATCAGACAATGGAATCAATCAAAGAGCATAATGATGGTATGAGCCAGCTCTTTGAAAATGATATGAAGGGTCTTATGGAGGCTGCTCCACTCGGTGCATTTAACCCTGTGGTTGGTCTTACATTCCCAATGCATAAGAACCTATTAATGACGACTGTATTCGATAAAGGCGCTATTCCTAAAGACGTAGCTGCTACACCACAGTTCACGCTCACGATGGAAACTCGTACGCTTTATAGCCCAGACGGTCGTGAAATTGATATGTTCCTCCAGCAGGATCAGATCAAGAAGGTTGTTGAAGATGCTGTTCCTCGTAAGGACATTGTTATCAAGGTTCCAGAGGATCAGGATACAGACATCCTTGCTCTTATGGGTGCAACGCATACGACAGATGGTATCGAGAATCTCTCACGTAGTTCTCGTATTACAAAGCTTATCGTTAAAGACGTTGTTATCCAGGAGGGCGATGAATATGTTGCTGATGGTGGCGACATTGTAGTTGCTAAGAATGGTGACGCTAAGATCGGTACTGCTGGCGAAGTTGTTATTGCAATCGAGCCAATTCACTTTGTTGCATCCTATGGTCAGTATGACCGTACTTTCCAGAAGCGTATTGATCTCCAGGTCATGCGTCTTGATGGTGGCGTTGCTACAAAGAAAGATCTTATCTTCCAGTTTGCTGGTTCAATGCATAAGAACCTTCTTACACTCCTTGCATCAGTTCCTGATGTCACGGGTGTTGTCTTTGCAGCACAGCTTGATGTCTCCAATGCAATGTATGAGACACCAAAAGTCAAATGGTCTGCACGTACGGACTTCTTCGAGATTCCAGATGCACCTCATATCACGGTTACGATCTCTCCTGAAGAGACGCGTGATATCCAGGCCATGTACAATGTTAACCAGCTTACGAAGCTTCTTTCAATGATTAAGCTTACGATGGTTAACTATAAGGATGATAAGATCCTTGAGAAGCTCGATGAGTCTTGGCTCAATCTCCCTGCTACGTCTAAGATGAGCGGTATCTTTGACATGATCCCACAGGATAATTACATGGGTTCTCATGTTGCATGGCGCTATGAGACGTTCATGGACTTCTTTGATTTAAAGATGACGTATATGCTTCAGGTTCTCAATGATGAGAATGTTACGTTCTCCATCTTTGGTTCTCCTCAGTGTGTTCGTCGTTTGACTCCAACACAGTACAGCTATAGCACGCCAAGTAACATTGGTCCTGTTATGCTTGACTACAAGAAGACCATAACGCAGAGTGATAACCGTGTTTATCAGTTCATCAGCTCCAACAAGCTTCGTAATGATAATACACTCATTATCATCCTTAACCCACGTAATTCAACGCGTGTCATGTATAAGATCTTCGATTATCAGATGTACGTTGGTAATGAGATCCGTGACGTAGTGAACTACACCTTACCTGGGATTACTGCCTTCGAGAGGTGGCTGTTTCTCTCATACCAACCTCTGCAAGCTCGTATTCGTTTGGCAAATATTACCGGATTGGCTGCAGAAATTCCTGATCGTGAAGACGATTATTTCGTTGCTGATCGTGCTATGAACGAATATACTTCGATGGAAAAAGATTATGATCGCGAGAATAAAAAGTTTATCGAACATGAAATCTCCGATAAATACAAGCTTCCAGTTCGTGATCCTGCTCTTCGTAGTCAGCTTGCTCCAGGCGAACATGTTGACGTATATGACAGCTCAAACTATGTCTACAGTGTCAATTACGCCACAAGTCATCCATCGCTCTAATAAAAATAAAATGTTATTTTATCCAACAGGCCTCAAATGGCCTGTTGGTTTTATTTTTATTAGCTGTTATATGATAGTTGTATTATAATAATTAAAAAAGCATACAATAAATTAATATACTAAACAATTTAAGGAGGGATACCTATGTATTCTATAGACTCTTATGGAGCTATATACAAACTTACAGATCCAACAGGAAAGATTTATATCGGCAGTACTGCTAAAGGAGGCGATTTAAAAGCTGTTGAACTTAGATTCTCGGAACATGTCAAAGATTCAAAAAAGTATCCAAACTCTACAAGAAAACTTTTAAACAGTATTTCAAAATATGGACCACAAAATATAAAAAGAGAATTACTCGAAACGGTCTTCATGCCTAATGGGGATGATACCAATCTTAGACTTCGAGAACAAGAACTGATTAATCAATATAGAGCGGTTCAAAATGGTTTAAATTCTAGCTATTCTACTGGAGGCACTTATTATTATAAAAGATTTGAACCTGTTGTACCAATAGCAAGATTTAATCTTTGCATGTCGGAAATGTATCTTTTTGAAAACTTGGAAAAAGCGGCTATGGATGCATTGCAAAGATCAATGCCTGGAGTTATTCCTAATTCGGAACAGATTTCTCGTGCTAAAACTATTATAAAGAGAAATCTTTTTGGGAAAACCTCATATGCATATGATTCACACTATGCTTTTGTTTCTGAAATTAAAAATATAAATGGAATTGAAGTAGTATGTTTGGATGTATCTTCCAAATGCTCTAAAGATATGGAATTAAATTATGATTCTTGTAGAGAAAATGTAAGTGGAAATTATTCCTTATCTATAGAACAAGAACAAGAAATAGCAAATAGATATATAAATGGAGAATTTAGAGCTGAAACTCTAGGAAAAGAATATGGGGTAACTTTTAACTGCATTAGAAGAATTTTGGAAAATCATAATATTAAAATGGTTCCATTTGGATATAATCCTGTTGCTTGTATAACTCCTCAAGGAGAAGTGAAAGTATTTAAGAATAATACGGAATTGGCTAAATTTATACATGCTCAATTAAATCTTAGCAATGATCCTAAAAAAATATATAATACTGCTGCAAATATTGGAAGTTGTTTAACTGGCAAAACAAGCAGAGTTAAATCTTACTATCCAATGGCTTTAGCTCCAGATTTAGCTGTAGATCCTATTTATACTGGTAAAAAATGCCCAATGATACATGTTATTCCAAATCCAAATGGAAGCATTCCAAATTGGGATACTGCTGGTGGGACTTTACCAACTTTTAATAAAGTAAATAAAGATTATATAATAAGATTTGACATGAGCTCTGGTCAGGTAAAAGGAAAATATAATAATGCCAATCAAGCTGCTATTTTACTAATGCAAGAGCAAAGACGAACAGGAGACATGGTGAGAGAAGGTATAGCATCTCATATAAGGCATTGCCTATCTAATCCTTTAAAATATTCTTATAAAGGGGATAGGTATATGTATGAAAAAAGTTATATGCAATACATAAGAAATCTTAAGAATTTTGGATGAGTATTAGCATAGAAAGAATTATACATTCACCGATAGGCATATTAGCCTATCGGTTTTTTATTACATCATACAAATTTCTATATCATCTAGGTTATTTTTCTTTTTATTTTTGTTTATAAGAATTATACATCCAGTTTGATCTGATATAAATTTATTTTTTGATTTACTGCATTTAGAAATATGGAGTGGGGTTAATCCGATTTTGCTATTTGGATCATATATTGATTCCGGGTATTCGGATTTAAGCGCTATTATATTTACATTTCCTTCTATTCCTTTTTTGGACAGGTATTTTATAAATTTATCATAGCTAATACAGTTAGAACCAATTCGTATTATATCTGTTTTTAGTTGTTGTACTAAAGCCACATAGTAATTTGTATCTTTTACTTTGAATACAATCGGTTGACCATCTTTGTATAATTTTTTCATTACTCTGTCACATTCGTTTATATCCATTTCAGTATCTACAGGATAGTATAAGTTAATAGACATTATATCTCCTCCTTTATAAAA
>Ga0256404_1008226_pt1 | contig 15841 bp, 14 predicted proteins | sample RumenRJG_01DNA_FD_185990 | JGI IMG/M metagenome (GOLD analysis project Ga0256404, IMG submission 185990) | Bovine rumen microbial communities from Lethbridge, Alberta, Canada - RJG_01 | ecosystem: Host-associated > Mammals > Digestive system > Stomach > Rumen | place: Canada: Alberta | collected...
GAAGCCGAAAGCGAGAATGAGGACAGTGAGGAAAAGAAAACTGAGGAGTAAGATATGAAGAATTTCATTGTGAGAACCATTACGGCGGTGTTCTTCGTAGCCGCCATCGTGAGTTGTTTCCTCCGTGCAGAGGCCATGATACTGCTCTTTGCACTGGTGACAGGACTCACTATCTGGGAATTCACCGGCTTGGTGAACGACCGTGAGAACATCTCCGTAAACCGTCTCATCTGTACGGTGGCGGGTGTGTATTTCTTCTTTGCGATGGCAGGTTACAACGGTGGCATCACATCGGCAGGGGCGTTCATCCCCTACCTCATCTCCATCATCTACCTGATGGTGGCAGAGCTCTATCTGAAGCAGGAAGACCCTGTGAACGACTGGGCCTACACGATGATGAGCCAGCTTTACATCGCCCTACCCTTCTCGCTGTTGAATGTGCTGGCCTTCCGTTCTACGGGCAGTGACATTCATTATAGTTATCTGGCACCGCTCTCTGTGTTTGTGTTCCTTTGGATCAACGACACGGGTGCCTATATCTGCGGTTCACTCTTAGGTAAGCACAAACTGTTTCCTCGCATCTCTCCAGGTAAGAGTTGGGAGGGAAGCATCGGTGGTGGTATCCTGGTAGTGGCTGTAGCCGTACTGGTGTGGTATCTCACGGAGCAATACGGTGTCAACGACTTAGGACTAAGTGCTGCAGGTTGGGCAGGTCTCGGACTGACCATCGTGATATTCGGCACCTGGGGTGATTTGGTGGAGAGTCTCTTCAAGCGGACGCTCGGCATCAAGGACTCAGGCCATATCCTGCCAGGTCATGGTGGCATGCTCGACCGCTTCGACTCCTCCCTGCTGGCAATCCCCGCCGCCGCAGTTTATCTCTACACAATGACCATTATATAGGATTTGTCCCAGGGCCTGGGAACAAATGTCCCAGCACATGGGACAAGTAGTCCCACCCCCTGGGACAAATTCTAGTATTATTACTTCTTCTCGTAAAGCACCTGAAGGGTTGGTGTGTAGGTGTTTTCGAGAGTAAGGGTGATGAAACCGCCTTCGGTCTCGAACTTCGCCACCTTGTGATCATCGCCGTGCTTCGGCATGTTGGGCCAGGTGCCGAGTTCCTTCTCAAAATCGTCGCGCATCTGCTGCCACAACTGACGGGTGCTGTCGTTAGTAGAGATCTTATAGTTCTCTTGAAGTGCCAACAACTGACCGTCTTTCTGAGCCAGCATCAGACGGAAGTTCTCATTCGGGTTTGCCATTACCACACGGGTAAAGGCCGAATCGGTCTTGGCAGAGTCAACGGCAAAGCCACGCGCTGTCAGAGAGTCGCAGAAAGTCTGGAAAGGCAGGGCCATCGACAGACCACGATACTTCAGATCCTTCTCTCCACCACTACAGGCACCAAGTGCCACTATTGCCATCAAAGCTAAGATAATTTTCTTCATTTTGCCTAAAGTTAAATGGTTTATGGCGCAAAATTACGAAAATTATTCGATTTTCTTCCTCTATCGGCTATTATTTATCTTTTTTTTCATACCTTTGCAGTGATGATAGCACTTAACGTCATACTTTCCGCTTGTTTGGCTACGGTAACACCAGAGCCAGAGGACTCCATTCGCACTGAGCAAGTGCAGGAGGTGATCGTGACTTCCAACAGCGCCCGCCAACGCATCCAGAATGTGCAGATGGGTGAAGAGGTGATCCAGATAGAGGATCTGACATCCACCCCCCAGCTCTTCGGCGAGAACGATATCATGCGTTCGATCCAGTTGCTGCCAGGTGTGAAGTCCGAGAGCGATGCCTCCAGCAGTTTCCAGGTGCGAGGCGGCACGTCGGCCCAGAACCAGGTGCTCTTTGACAATGCACCTATTTATAATGCGGGGCATGCGGGTGGCCTGTTCTCCACCTTCAATGATGACGCCCTGGCAGGTGCCACCCTCTATAAGGGACTGCTGCCAGCCCAATACGGCGGTGCGTCTTCAGCCGTACTCGACATCATCGGGCGCACAGGTGACAAACAGCATGTTCACGGCGGCGGCACCATCGGTCTGCTGTCGGCCAAGGGTACGTTGGAAGGACCGCTTGCAAAAGACAAGGCATCCTTCCTCATCACAGCCCGTCGCACGTACATGGACCTGCTTCTGAAACTATCGCCCGACTTCAGGCATAACACCCTCTACTTCTACGATATCAATGCGAAGCTTGACTGGACGTTAAGCAAGCGCAACCAGCTGTTCCTGACGTTCTTCACAGGTTACGACCGCACCTCCGTAGATAAGATGGTGGACATGAAATGGAGTAACCTGACGGGAAGTCTGAAATGGCTGCACCATTTCAATGGCGGTTCCAACTCCCAGTCCACCTTATATTATAGTGAATACCAGAACGACAACGGTGTGGATTTCGTAGGCATGAACCTCTGGTATAAGGGTCATATCCGCCAAGCAGCCTTCCGACAGGATTTCACCATCAACATCGGGAACCAGCAGCTGAGAGTCGGTTTCCAATCGACGCTGATGAACGTAAAATCGGCAGAATGGCAGGTACTGAACAAATACGACAAGGAGGAGCGTCGCGCCTGGGAAAACACCGCATGGCTGAACGGCGACTTCAAGCTGTCGAAGGCATTATCCTTCTCGGCAGGCGTCCGTCTGAACCTGTTTACACCACTCGGCGGCTCACTCTATTACGACATCGCCCCCGACGGTAGCATCGCCTGGTACTATAAATACAAGAAATGGGATTTCGTGACCACCCATAGGGTGATTGAGCCCAGGGCCAGCATCAGTATCCAGCCCACGGAGCAGACGAGTATCAAGCTGGGATATGCCCGTACCTCGCAGAACATCCATGCCTTGAGGAATCAGAGCACCACGACCCCCTTCGACCGCTATGCCATCAGCAGTAACATCATCAAGCCGGAGATTGCCGACCAGTGGAGCGCAGGTTTCTTCGCAATGTCATCCGACCAGAAGTACGATTTTTCATTGGAGGGCTACTACCGTAAGATACAGAACGTGCTCGACTATCGCGACGGCAAGAGCTTCAGCAGTGAGATCGAGATAGAACGACTGGTACTGCCCGGTGAGGGCAAGAGCTATGGTGCAGAGGTCTGCCTCCGTAAGAACACAGGATGGCTGACTGGTTGGATTGCCTACACGCTGTCCTGGTCGAAGACACGTATCGACGGGGTGAACAACGGTAACTGGTATGATGCCAACAACGACCGCCGTCACGATATCAACGTCGTCGCCTCTATGAAGCTCGGCAAAGGCTGGGCCCTGAATGCCACCTGGATCTTCAACAGCGGACAGGCCTTTACCGCACCCAGCAGCAAATACCAGATCATCGACAACTGGATCTACTATTATGCTGAGCGCAACGGCTACCGCGCCCCTGACTACCATCGTCTGGACATGAGTTTTTCGTGGACGAAGAAAAAGGGGAAGCACACCTCCCGCCAGTGGGTGATCGGTATCTACAATCTCTATAACCGTTACAATCCGTTCCTGATTAACTTCGAGGATAGCGACGACGGTGCACGTACCCGTGCCGTACAATATAGTCTTTTCGGTATCGTGCCGTCAATATCCTATAATTTCAAATTCTGAGACTGCCCATGAGAAAATATATTCTTTTCCTCTTCTGTCTGAATCTCCTCCTTCTGTCTTCCTGTAAGAAAGACATTCAGGTTGCCTATCACCAGGTGGATCCGATCTACGTGGTAGAAGCATCGGTAACGAATGAGGGCATGGAGGCACGCATCAGTCAAACAAACAATATGGATGACAATTCGATTGCCAGCGACATCGGCAACGCCATGGTTGTGGTGACAGGCGATGACGGCAGCTCACAGACACTCACCTATGTCAAGAACGGCATTTACAGATCCTCTGCCATAGGTGTGCCTGGTGTGGAATATACCATCGACATCCAATTCGACGGGAATCACTTCACCTCCAGCTCCACTATGCAGAAGATGCCCAAGATAAACAGCTTCCGCTTCATCAGGAAGAAGATTGTGTCAGACTACTACCTGATGGGCGAACTGATGATACAGGATATTCCCAATGAGGAGAACTGGTACTTCGCCCACATCTACCGCAACAAGGTGGGCTATCGCTGGGCGGTAAAGCGCGACGACCAGAATCCAAATGGTGAACTGCAGATGCTCTTCAGTTTTGCCCGTGAAGACAGCGACGACGAGGATCTGCTGTTCGATGGCGACAAGATGCACATCGAAGTACGCGCCATCGACCAGAAGAGCTACGACTACCTCTACTCCATGCAGATCATGGACAACACGGGTACGAACCCCATACCGAACTTCACGGGTGGTTGTCTGGGCTATTTCTCAGCCTATAGCCATATCACCTACGACTGCGTCTATCATGACGCAGACGTAGAGGAAGTGGAATAAAAAGGGGGATTACTTAACTGAATCGGAAATCTTACGGATAATCACAGTGACGGTGACATCATACTCATCGATCACATAGCGTATCTGCATCTGATTATCCGTAAACGACAGCACCTGTGCCAAGATCTTACGTCGCTCACCGGAACTGTTCACACAATCCAACTTCAGATTGTTGTTATCACACTGATATGAGCCATCGAAGATCATCTCTCCAGCTGTATCGACGGTCAGGAAAGAACCTGTGCGAACCATACCGTTGTAGTCACCGTCGCCATAGAAATAGAAAAGATCGTAGGTGAGATCCTCGGGTTTGATACTGGTATCGCCATCGATGATGATTTCATCACGCTGCCAGGTGCCGACAATCACTTCACCTAAGCGACGACCATCGTCATCACCGCCATCACAACTATACAGGCATAATAGGGCAGTCATAAAGGCTGCCCTATATATATACTTCAACTTCTTACTTAACATTTCCAACTTTAATCAGGTACTCTGCAATCTGAACGGCATTCAGGGCAGCACCCTTACGGATCTGGTCACCTGAGAGCCAGAACGTCAGACCATTCTCGTCAGAGAGATCCTTACGCACACGACCTACGTAGATATCATCCTTGCCAGCCGTCTCCAGAGGCATCGGATAGGTCAGTGTGGTGGGATCGTCCTTCAGCTGACAGCCAGGGGCAGCGGCAATCGCCTTCTGAGCCTCCTCAACGCTGATGGGTTTCTCTGTCTCGATCCACACACTCTCAGAGTGAGAGCGCAGAGAACTCACGCGGACACACATTGCCGAGCACTTGGCATCGGTGTGCATGATCTTACGGGTCTCATTATACATCTTCATCTCCTCCTTCGTGTAACCATTGGGCTGGAACACGTCGATCTGGGGAATCACGTTATAGGCGAGCTGGTGGGCGAACTTCTTGATGGTCTTCACCTCACCCTCTTCTACCATTTCCTTATACTGCTGCTGCAACTCTGCCATCGCTGCGGCACCGGCACCAGAGGCACTCTGATAGCTCGACACGTGGATGCGCTTGATATGCGAGATCTGCTCCAACGGCTGAAGCACCACCACCATCATAATTGTGGTACAGTTAGGATTGGCAATGATACCACGGGGACGGTTCAGAGCATCCTCGGCATTGCACTCAGGTACTACCAAGGGCACATCGTCGTCCATACGGAAAGCACTGGAGTTATCAATCATCACGGCACCATACTTCGTGATTGTCTCTGCAAATTCCTTAGATGTGCCAGCACCTGCACTGGTAAAAGCGATATCCACATCCTTGAAATCATCATTATGCTGGAGCAGCTTCACTTCGATCTCTTTTCCCTTATAGGTGTACTTCCTGCCTGCGCTACGCTCAGAACCAAACAACACCAGTTCATCCATCGGGAAATTTCTCTCGTCCAGAATCCGCAGAAACTCCTGTCCTACGGCTCCACTTGCACCTACAATTGCAACTTTCATACTGTCTATTTTACAAAATGATTAATTTTGGCTGCAAAGATAGTAATATTTATCGAAAAATCACTAACTTTGCAGCAGAAATGACACTATTATCTGCATATTTCCCAATTACCGACCCCACATTGGTCTTCTTTGTGGTGCTGATGATCATTCTGTTTGCCCCTATTGTGATGAGCAAACTGCGCATCCCGCATATCATCGGTATGGTGCTTGCAGGTGTCGCCATCGGCCAATACGGTTTTCATATTTTGGAGCGCGACAACTCCTTTGAACTCTTTGGTCGCGTGGGCCTTTACTATATCATGTTCCTCGCCGGACTGGAGATGGATATGGAAGGTGTGAAGAAGCACTCGCGACAGTTTGTGATATTCGGACTACTCACCTGTTTCGTGCCACTGATCCTCACCTATGTGATGGCCATCACCGTCTTAGACTATTCAAGTTCCGCCTCATTCCTGTTGGGATGTATCATGGCGTCGAACACACTGATAGCCTACCCCATCATCGGGCGCTACGGTCTGCAACAGCATCCGAGTGTCAGTCTGAGTGTGGGTTCTTCGATGATCTCGCTGTTCATGGCACTTGTCATGCTGGCAGCACTCTCCGGTTCATACGATGGTGGCAGTCATTGGTACTACTGGCCATTGTTCATTCTGAAGTTCGCCGTATTCTGTATCGGCAGTATCATCCTGATTCCGAAACTGGCACGCTACTTCCTGCGCCGCTATAGTGATGCCGTGATGCAGTATATCTTTGTACTGGGTATCATGTTCCTCAGTGCGGCCCTTACCTCGTCCATCGGTATCGAGGGTATCTTCGGTGCATTCTTCTCGGGTTTGATTCTTAGCAGATATATCCCGCGCGTCTCGCCGCTGATGAACCGCATCGAGTTTATCGGTAACGCCCTGTTCATCCCCTACTTCCTGATAGGTGTGGGTATGCTGATCAACGTACGGACCATCTTCTCTGGCATCGATATGGTTTGGACGGTGTTCCTCATTGTGTTCTTCGGCACCTTCGGAAAGGCCCTTGCCGCCTACTTCTCCAGTCTACTATTCCGTCTCTCGAAGGCCGACGGTAATATGATGTTCGGTCTTACCTCCGCCCATGCGGCAGGTGCCATCGCCATGGTACTGGTGGGTATGCGCTTAGAGGTGGCACCTGGTGTCTATCTGATGGATGATATCATGCTTAACGGCGTGGTGATGATGATCCTCTTCACCTGTGTGATCAGTACGCTGATGACGGAGCATGCCTCCCAACAGATCATCATCCAGGAGAAGACCCATCTGCGCAACGACATCTCCATCGGCGAGGACGACGAGCGAATGCTGGTCTGTGTGAAGTATCCAGAGATTGCGCCACAACTGCTGACCCTCGCGACAACCATCCGCAACCAGCGTTTGAATAGGGAACTGGTTGCCCTCAATGTGGTATATGACGGTATCCATAGCAACACCTCTCGCGAACAGGGTTTGCGTCTGTTGGAACAACTACAGAAACAGGCCAGTGCCTCGGAAGTAAGGATGCAGACCCAGGTACGTCTGGCCACAAACATTGCCAACGGCATCAAGCACGCTTTCCGCGAGTTTGCCTGTTCGGAGATCATCATGGGTATGCACGTGCATACCGACATCAATCCGAGGTTTTGGGGTGAGTTCATCCAGAGTTTGTACAATGGCCTGAACCGACAAATCATCCTCACCCGTTTTGTGCAACCCATGAACACACTGCGCCGTATTCAGGTGGCCGTACCCTCACGGGCAGAGTTCGAGCCAGGCTTCCACCGTTGGCTGGAGCGTCTAAGTCGTCTGGCAGGACAACTCGACTGTCGTATCCAGTTCCACGGCCGGCAGGAGTCACTGACGCTAATTGCGGAATATATCAATAACCGCCACCCGAACGTGAGGGCCGAATACACCCAGATGAGCCACTGGAACGAACTACCCCAGTTGGCAGCAGGCATCTCAGAGGATCATCTCTTCGTAGTGGTGACTGCCCGTAAAGGTACCATCTCTTATAAGAACGCACTGGAGCGACTGCCTGATGAGTTGCAGAAGCACTTCTCTGGTAAGAACCTGATGATCATCTTCCCCGACCAGTTCGGTGACCAGAAGGAAGACCGCATGAGTTTCACCGAGGCTCAGCACCATGAGGAGAACAGTATCTATGACAGCATCTCACGCTGGCTCCATGAAAAGAATAAGAAAACAAAGCAATTATGATAGATATCAAAAACATCAAAAAGAGTTTCGGCTCTCTACAGGTACTGAAAGGCATCGACCTGCACATCGACAAAGGTGAGGTGGTAAGTATCGTTGGTCCCAGCGGTGCTGGTAAGACCACCTTACTGCAGATCATCGGCACCCTGGATCGTCCGGATACCGGTTCGATACAGATCAACTACGTCGATGTGACGCGCCTCAGTCAGAAACAGTTGTCCGACTTCCGTAATAGAAATATCGGATTCGTGTTTCAGTTCCACCAGTTACTTCCAGAGTTTACAGCCATCGAGAATATCATGATTCCCGCCTATATCGCAGGGGCTTCCAACAAACAGGCTCGACAGCGGGCAGAGGAGTTACTGGCATTCATGAAACTATCCGACCGTGCCTCACACAAGCCCAATGAACTCTCGGGTGGCGAGAAACAGCGTATCGCCGTGGCGCGTGCCCTCGTGAACAACCCTTCCGTCATTCTGGCCGATGAGCCTTCAGGCTCTTTGGACACGAAGAACAAGGAAGAACTGCATCAGTTGTTCTTCGACTTACGCGATCAGTTCGGACAGACCTTTGTGATCGTAACCCACGATGAAGGACTGGCCGACATCACTGACCGTACCATCCACTTGCGAGACGGACTCATAGAGACACCATCAATAATAACACCTCAGGAAACATGCTCAGACTCGGAGACTACAACACCCTCAGAATAGTCAAGACCGTTGATTTCGGACTGTATCTTGACGGAGGGGAGGAAGGTGAGATCCTCCTTCCCCAACGCTATGTGACCAAAGACATGCATATCGGCGACGAGATAGAAGTGTTTCTCTACCTTGATCAGGAAGAACGCCCTGTTGCCACCACCGAACGGCCATACGCCAAGGTGGGCGAGTTTGCCTATCTCGAAGTAGCGTGGGTAAACCAATTCGGTGCCTTCCTGAAATGGGGACTGATGAAAGACCTTTTCTGCCCTTTCCGTGAACAGAAAAAGCGGATGGAACAGGGCCACAGTTATATCGTATATATTAAGGTGGATGAAGATAGTTACCGCCTGATGGCGACAGCCAAGGTAGATAAGTATCTCACAACCCCCGAAGCCCTCACCCACGGCACGCCTGTCAATGTGCTCGTGTGGCAGAAGACTGACCTCGGCTTCAAAGCGATTGTGGATAACAAGTACCAGGGACAGATCTACGAGAATCAGATCTTCCGTCCCCTCCACAGCGGCGACCGTTTGACGGGTTATATCGATCATGTGCGCCAGGACGGGAAGATCGACCTGACACTACAACCCACAGGCCGCCAGCACACCCTCGACTTTGCAGAGGTGCTGTTACGTTATCTCTACGAGAACGACGGTTATTGCAACCTCGGCGACAAGTCTCCCGCAGAACTGATCTACGACCGTTTTCAGGTCTCCAAGAAAGCCTTTAAGAAAGCCATCGGTGATCTGTATAAACGCCGACTCATCACCATCGAGGAGGAAGGCATCAGATTAGCAAAATAAAAAGCCTCGCCAGTTGGCGAGACTTTTATTTAGAACTCAGCTGATTTCGGTGTTCTCGGGAACGGAATAACGTCGCGGATGTTCTGCATACCTGTCACAAACAGGATCAGACGTTCGAAGCCGAGACCGAAACCTGCATGCGGACAGGTTCCCCAGCGACGGGTGTCGATATACCACCACAGATGGGTCTTGTCCATCTCACGGCGCTCAATCTCACCCATCAACTTGTCATAACTCTCCTCACGGACAGAACCACCGATAATCTCACCGATCTGCGGGAACAATACGTCGGTACCCTGCATCGTAGGACCAGGTGCCACAGCACCCTTGTAGCCAACAGAGCCCTCACCCTGCTGTTCATTCTGCTTCATATAGAACGACTTGAAGGCACGTGGATAGTCTGTCATGATGACAGGCTTCTTAAAGTGTTCCTCCACGAGGTAACGCTCGTGCTCTGAAGCAAGGTCGTCGCCCCAGTTGCAGGGGAACTCAAACTTCTTACCGTTCTTGATAGCCTCCTGCAGGATATTGATACCCTCGGTATAAGGCAGACGAACAAAGGTCTCTTTCAGCACACCTTCCAGACGCTCAATCAAGGTATTATCGATCATCTTGTTCAGGAACTCCAAATCATCCTTACAATTGTCTAGAGCCCACTTCACGCAATACTTGATAAAGTCCTCTTCGAGATCCATCAGTTCCTCCTGATCGAGGAAAGCAACCTCAGGCTCCACCATCCAGAACTCTGCCAAGTGGCGAGGGGTGTTACTGTTCTCTGCACGGAAGGTAGGACCGAAGGTGTAGATGGCACCCAGTGCAGTCGCACCGAGTTCACCCTCCAGTTGTCCGGATACCGTCAGTGAAGTCTGTTCACCGAAGAAATCATCATCATAGATGATCTTACCCTGCTCGTCCTTCTTCAGATCGTAGAGGTTCTTCGTGGTTACCTGGAACATATTACCTGCACCCTCACAGTCAGAAGCCGTGATCAGCGGCGTATGGAAATAGTAGAAACCATGCTCATGGAAATAGGTGTGGATAGCCATCGCCATGTTGTGACGGATACGCATCACGGCACCGAAGGTATTGGTACGCAGACGCATGTGGGCGTTCTTACGCATCACCTCGAAACTCTGGCCCTTCTTCTGCATCGGGTAGTCATTGCCACAGAGACCGTAGATCTCAATAGTCTCTGCCTGAATCTCAGAAGGCTGACCGGCTGCGGGACTCTCCACCAACTTACCGGAGGCACTGATGCAGGCACCAGTTGTCACCTGTTTCAGAATCTCTTCACTCACTTTAGCGGGATCCACCACGATCTGTACGTTTTTGATGGTCGATCCATCGTTGAGGGCGATAAAGTCAACGGCCTTAGAACTGCGGTGCGTACGCACCCAACCCTTCACGCAGATGTCTTTACCGTATTCTGTGCTCTTCAGCACATCAATTATCTTTGTTCTTTTCACTTTATTACCTTTTTACATTTTTACCTTTACTCGTAAGCACCCATTCTCAGGCGGTCAACCTCCTCCTCTGTGAGATAACGCCAATCACCGCGCTTCAGGTTCTTCTTGGTCAGACCGGCAAACTGCACACGGTCGAGTTTCTGTACGTGATAACCCAGACTCTCGAAGATACGGCGCACGATACGGTTCTTACCACTATGGATCTCGATGCCTACCTGCTTCTTGTCGGTGGGATGAGCATACTGCACATCGTCAGCCTTGATCTCACCATCCTCCAGCTGGATGCCCTCGGCAATCTGCTGCAGGTCGTGAGCGGTAACATTCTTATCGAGATATACATGATAGATCTTCTTCTTCAGATACTTCGGATGAGTCAGTTTCGAAGCCAGGTCACCATCGTTCGTCAAGAGGAGCACACCGGTGGTATTGCGGTCCAGACGACCTACGGGATAGATACGCTCTGGACAAGCATTCTTCACCAGATCCATCACCGTCTTACGCTGCTGAGGATCATCGCTGGTGGTCACATAGTCCTTCGGCTTGTTCAACAGGACATACACCTTCTTCTCGATCTTCACGGGCTGATCGTGGAATTTCACCTCATCAGTACGCAGAATCTTGGTACCCAACTCTGTCACCACCTCACCATTCACGGTGACAACACCTGCCTGGATGAACTCATCTGCCTCACGACGGCTGCAAATACCAGCATTTGCCAGGAACTTATTCAGACGAAGCGGCTCATTGGGATCATAGTTGATCTCCTTATACTCGATGCGCTTCTTCAAACTGTACTTTGCATTCGGATCATAGTCGGCAGTATGCTGACGGGGACCCTTCTTGTAAGGCGCTGCTCCGTAGGGTTTGCCATAACCGCCCTGCTGAGGACGCTGGTTGTAACCGCCCTGACGTTGCTGACCGTAGCCACCCTGAGGACGCTGACCATAACCGCCCTGACGCTGCTGACCGTAGCCGCTCTGAGGACGTTGGCTGTAACCGCCCTGACGCTGCTGACCATAACCACCCTGAGGACGCTGGCCATAACCGCTCTGACGCTGCTGACCGTAGCCACCTTGAGGACGCTGGCCATAACCGCCCTGACGCTGCTGACCATAGCCACCCTCGTAGTTGTTACGAGGACGATAGCCACCACGCTGAGGGGTATTGCTCTGCAAACCTGCACCGAAGCCCTCGGGACGGAAACCGCCCTCATCGTCGTGCTGACGATAGTTAGGACGCTCGAAGCTGGGGCGCTGAGCAGTATGAATACGTGGACGCGGAGAGCGTCCCTGTCTTACTTCTCTCTGAAAACCATCTTGCTGTGTTGGTTCTTCGTGTTTCTTTTCATTGTTCTCAAATTCCATAGTTGGTCCTTCTTTTTTTAATTGTTCTTACTCTTAATTCTTTTACTCTTAAATTTTGATTGGTTGAATTAGATACCTGTATAAGTGGCGGGGGTAATAGCACGCAGTTCTTCCTTCACGGTCTCACTCACCTCGAGCGTCTCGATGAAGTCGCGGATCTTCTCCCCAGTCAATTTTTCATTAGTACGTGTCAGTGCTTTCAGGGTCTCATAAGGATTAGGATAAGCCTCACGGCGCAGGATGGTCTGGATGGCCTCGGCTACCACAGCCCAGGTGTTATCGAGATCCTCCTGCAATTTCTCCTCGTTGAGGATCAACTTACGCAGACCCTTCAGCGTACTCTGGAAAGCAATGAGTGCATGACCCATGGGCACACCTACGTTACGGAGCACCGTAGAATCAGTCAGGTCACGCTGCAGACGACTCACTGGCAACTTAGCTGCCAGGAACTGCAGAATGGCATTGGCGATACCGAGGTTACCCTCCGAATTCTCGTAGTCGATCGGATTCACCTTATGAGGCATCGCACTGGAACCCACCTCACCGGCCTTGATCTTCTGCTTGAAGTAATCCATCGAGATATACATCCAGAAGTCGCGGTCGAGATCGATGATGATCGTATTGATACGGCGCATCGCATCGAAGATAGCGCCCAGCCAGTCATAGTTGGAAATCTGAGTCGTGAACTGCTCACGCTCCAGACCGAGTTTCTTGCTCACGAAGCCGTTACCGAACTCACGCCAGTCATACTGGGGATAAGCCACGTGATGTGCATTGAAGTTACCCGTGGCGCCACCGAACTTAGCGGTCACCGGTGTCTCCTTCAAAGCACGCAACTGCTCTTCCAGACGATACACATACACCATCACCTCTTTACCCAGACGGGTCGGTGATGCAGGCTGTCCGTGGGTCTTGGCCAGCATCGGAATATTCTTCCACTGCTCGGCATAGTCGTTCAGTTGTTCAATCAACTCCTCCAGAAGCGGATAATACACCTGCTCCAGCGCCTCCTTGATAGAAAGGGGCACACTGGTGTTGTTGATATCCTGCGAAGTGAGTCCGAAATGGATGAATTCCTTGTATGACTCAAAACCACCCATGGCGTCAAGTTTCTCCTTGATGAAATACTCCACAGCCTTCACGTCGTGGTTGGTCACCTTCTCAATATCTTTCACCCGCTGGGCATCAGCAGGTGTAAACTGACGATAGATGTCACGAAGTTGGTCGAACAATGCATGATCGACATCCTGTAATTGCGGCAAAGGCAATTCACAAAGGGTGATGAAATACTCGATTTCTACACGTACGCGATACCTGATAAGGGCATACTCAGAGAAATACGCGGCCAAGGGTTCGGTTTTACCTCTATAACGACCATCAATAGGCGAGATGGCGGTCAATTCACTTATATTCATTGCTTTCTTTTAGATATCCTGCTCAAAATTCGCTGCAAAGGTAATCTAAAAAAACGAAACTGCAAAATTTCACAGAGGAAATTTTGCAGTTTTACCTTATTTTATAACTGATATAGATCGCTATCGGCCATCAGTTCCACTTTTTTCTCTGCGAGGATCTTATCACAGGCCTCCAGATCCGTCGGACGGATAACCACTGTAGCCACATCGCCATTGGCGAATGAGTACATATACTCGATGAACACACCATTATCCGACAGGTGCTTCAATACAATAGCCAACGAGCCACTGGTGTTCGGGCATACGAAGCCGATCACATCGGTGATCTTCACGGCGAAATGCGCCTCTTTCAGCACCTTATACGCCTTGTCGGGATCCGACACGATACAACGCAGGATACCGAAGTCGCTGTTGTCAGCGATACTCATGGCAGAAAGGTTGATACCTGCGGCCCCTAAGGCCTCGGTCACCTCGGTCAGTCGTCCAGACTTGTTCTCGAGGAATACAGACAGTTGCTTTGCTTTCATATACTTAACGTTTTATGGTTTTTATTCCTTATTTCTCAAACTTACGCTTGTCGATCACGCGCTTGGCCTTACCCTCAGAGCGCTCAATGCCCTTTGGCTCTACCAACTTCACCTTGAAGCCCAGACCGATCACGCTACGCAACTCGCTCTCCAGTTTCTTCTGCAGACCCACCATCGTCGCCATGTCGTCGGTGAAGTACTCGTCCTTCACCTCCACTCTCAACTCAGAGGTATCGGTATTGTTCACACGATCCACAGTCAACAGGAAGTGAGGCTCATATTCAGGCAACTTCAGGATGACATCCTCGATCTGTGATGGGAACACGTTCACACCACGGATGATCAGCATATCGTCGCAACGACCCAGGATGCGGTCCATTCTCACCAACGTACGTCCACACGCACATTTCTCATAGTGCAGGGCTGTCAGGTCGTGTGTCCTATAGCGCAACAGCGGCATACCCTCCTTTGTCAGATGGGTGAAGGTCAGTTCACCAAACTGTCCCTCGGGCAACGGCTCACCCGTCTCAGGATTCAGGATCTCAGGATAGAAATAGTCTTCATTCAGGTGGGTACCACACTGATGTTCACACTCATAACCCACACCAGGACCGGCGATCTCACTCAATCCGTAGATATCGTAAGCCTTGATACCCAGACTCTCCTCCAGTTTCACACGCATCTTCTCCGTCCAGGGCTCAGCACCGAAGACACCTACCCTCAACTTAAACTCGTCACGGGGCCATTCACACTCCTGCATTGCCTCACCAAGGAACATGGCATAAGAAGGCGTACAACAGAGCACTGTCGTTCCGAAGTCGTGCATCAGTGTCATCTGCTTCTGGGTGTTACCAGAAGAGATGGGGATCACCGAGGCACCGATATTCGTAGCACCGTCGTGCGCTCCCAGACCACCGGTGAACAGACCATAGCCATAAGCCACTTGGAAGATATCATCTTTACCGGCACCGTATGCAGTGAAGGCACGTGAGATGGCCTCAGCCCACATCGCCAGATCCTTGCGGGTATAGAGCACCACCACGGGTTTTCCCGTCGTTCCAGACGAGGCATGGATACGTACAATCTCACTCATCGGCACGGCAGCCAATCCAAACGGATAATTGTCACGCAAATCGAGTTTATTAGTAAACGGCAACTTAACGATATCATCAATGCTCTTGATATCGCCAGGCTCCAAACCCATCTCCTGAAACTTCTTCCGATAGAAGGGGGTGTTGTGATAAACATACTCCGCCATTTTCACGAGGCGGCGGCTCTGGATCTCACGAAGTTGTTCGCGGTCCATGCACTCAACGCTTTCATTCCAAATCATAAAATCTACTTAGTTTTTAGCTCAAATTACTCGTTTTGCCCTGCAAAAGTAATGCATTTTTTCCATTCCCACAAATTTCCCACGAAAAACTTGCACTATTT
>Ga0256404_1008228_pt1 | contig 15839 bp, 14 predicted proteins | sample RumenRJG_01DNA_FD_185990 | JGI IMG/M metagenome (GOLD analysis project Ga0256404, IMG submission 185990) | Bovine rumen microbial communities from Lethbridge, Alberta, Canada - RJG_01 | ecosystem: Host-associated > Mammals > Digestive system > Stomach > Rumen | place: Canada: Alberta | collected...
AAAGTAACGAAAACGAAGTCTTCCGTTACTGCATGATTAATGTGTTTTGTAAGCAAAGAAGAAAAAAGAATGCCCATTAAACTTAATTAACAGGCATTCTCTTTGTTTTATCTTAGAAATCCATACATGAGGTGGCACCCAGTGCAGTCAGGATTGCCGATGCGATCGATGCAATCAACTGCACAATAAACTTAGTAGTTTCTTTCTTACTCATAACAATTCAGTTTTTTAGTGTTTACTGTTTAATTTAGAACTGGGGGCAGCCCTTAGGCTGAACTGCCCCCATGTTGAAGTTTAGCCCGCTGGCTGATCGTCTTCAGGATCGGTTGGAGTCGGGATGATGCCGCTGCCATTGTGTACGGTCCCTGAGCCATTATTTACGGTCTCTGAGCCTGCCGAAGAGCCACCATTCTCGTTGTCTTCGATATCGCCTGAATCACCAGAGGTCACACGCTTCAGCACGTTACCATCCTCATCGAGACAGGTGATCTGGATAGAGGTGTTCTTCAGCTCGTCCTTTACATCGACATTCGGGGTGAAGATGATGCGACGCACGCTAATCAGGTTAGCCTTCACATCCTCCAGCTTGTCGACCGCCTTGGAGCGGACGCCGAAGCGCATCGTGCCGAGTCCAGGCAGGGGGATAGAGTGACCTTCAGTCGCCCATGTGCGGATCACCTCGCCAGCAGCATCCCAAGCCGCCTTGATCACACCAGCGGAGATTCCGCTGTGGGTAGCAGCCTCCTGGAACACCTTTTTCTCAGCGATGGGCACGTAGAGGTCTGGACGCATCACGAACTTCTTACCCGGGTTCTTACCAATTTTCACTTCACGCAGTTGTGCAATAACTTTAATAGCCATAATTTAATCTAGTTTAGTTTTTGTGTTAAAAATTTTGTTAGTTCTCTCGTTGTCGCCTGATTGAGCCGTTTTCGACCACCATTAAAGGAAAATCTTGCTACCATTAATGCGCGCAATTTCTAGATTTAATGCTCGCAATTTTTATCCTTAATGGCCGCCTCTACGACCTCTTTCATTTGACATTGCAAAGGTACAAAAATTTCAGCAGTCTTGCAAATTAATCGCCAAAAAAGACACGCAAAAAACACGTTTTGAAAAATACCCCCTTAGGCGTATCAGATATCAGATATCAGTTTTTTATTTGCGTGGTACCCCTCTAAGCCATTCCGAAGTTAATATATATATAATATTATAATATTATATATATATTATTAATATTATTATTAATACTATTTTTCTCTGCGCTCGATGTAGGGGGGTGCCAAAATAAAAACTGATATCTGATTTACTGATTTTTTGAAATATTTGAGCATATGCTATCTCACATACTTTATTCCTATTTATTATAATTTTTATGCCTAAAAAGTCATTTCTTTCCAAAACTTTTCGTACCTTTGCACATTATATGAAAACAACTATCATTGAAGATAATATATTTGAATTTGAACCATTTGAAGAAGATGGCTCTCTGCTGCTGGCTGCGGAAACCTCATGGAGAGGAATGGCTGACGAGTTACAGGAACTACACTATCTGAAAGGTGCCCAGTTTATCAACCAACTGAAACTTATAATCTACTATGGTGAATTCCATCCCGTTGAGGGTGAAACTAATATTTTCAGCGCTATCAGTGAACAAAGTGATGACTTTGACAATCTGATCAATGCTGCACGCAAGGCTGTAGAGCATGGTTATCGCGTCTATATACTGCCTAACCCGAGAAGTTGCCGGACAGCCGATTTTATTTTTGAGAAGAAAGGTATTCTTGGACTTTATGATTTGAAAACTGTTCATGGAAAGGGTTCAGTAGGAACACAATTGCTTGATTCTATTGGGCAGACGAATCGTGTATTACTCAACATGACAACAGACTATAATGCACGTTTGTTGGCTTCTGAAATAAAGGCATATTTTGAAGCCAATGAACAGGCTGTAGAAGTTTTGATTTTTAAAGGTAAGAAATTTATATCCGTTTCAAGATGGCAGGTCGAAGCCACAAAATTCAACCGTTTATTTAGAATGAAATATGAAAAATAATAGCCACCCTAAGGTGGCTATAAATGGAGCAGTATCGATCAAGCCTTGCTCCCCGCACTCAGCGGCGTAGTCAAAACTATTGTTCTGACGTTGCAAAGATAGGTATAATTTGCTTATCTTCCAAACTTTTCTCCATTTATTTTCATTTTTTTATCCCCAAAGGGTAGTTATTTCCCAAAAGTTTTGTATTTTTGCAACTGCTTTCTGCCCATGATGCTATGATGCACTTATAGTGTACGAAGTTTCGGGTGGAGAACTACATTGTGGAAAAAGCGACACTGTACGCTTTGTTTTTTGGTTACTTGAACGTAGGAAATTCAATCTCTATCAAAGACAAACGCAGAGGTGACGCCTACGGATGTGTATATCATACGCAGCCGGAGTGTGCCGAGGGCTAAATATGCCCTCACGCACACTTTTGGTTGCATTGTATATACTCCTGAGGGTATCAAATCTGCTCGTTCTATAGAGAGGGCTTCCTACGGCCTAAGTAACGGGACGGGCAGCAGGAGATACCCTCGTTCTTTCTGCATTGTTGATCATAAATAGTAGAAACTCTGACGCTTGGGTATCAGTCAGACTATTTGTTGCTGACCGCTACTTTATGGACAATTTAAATCTCTTTCATGAATTAGAAACTCTTCTTAGGGCAGACTCCAAATATTGTATGGATGATGGAACACTCATCAAGAACAGAATTGTGAGTGATGCGCTGAGTCTGAATCCCGAATTGCTAACATACCTGCTTTCTCACGAGAGTTTAAAGAATAATTTCTTCTGTGAGCTGGATGGTGTGCTCATATTCGACAAAGTGAAGTTCCAACAATTTGTTATGAATAAGTCGTTCCTACCTGATAGTTATACTGCCTACAAGAATAAGATCGGATTGACATTGGAGGACGGGCGATTCATTAGCGAAAGCCGTGAGGTTGTACTTGCTTGGCCTTATAAGGATTGTATGCTCGAAGGTGGTCAGACCAAAGAAGATGCTAAACGTAATGAGATTTTTTGGAGTGAGACTTTGGCTCCAGATGAAATCAACCGCTTGACGGAGCCAAAGGCTTTAACAGGGTTTAAACGCTATGATAGAGAAGGAGAACATGATGTTGACCATATACTACCTACGGATAACCTAATCATCAAAGGCAACAATTTGCTTGCACTCTATTCTCTTCGTAAAAGGTTTGCTGGGAAGATAAAACTGATTTATATTGACCCGCCATTCAACACGGGAAACGACAGTTTTATGTATAATGATCAGTTTAATCATTCCACGTGGATGGTGTTTATGCGTAATCGCCTTATGGTGGCAAAAGAATTGCTTGCAGCAGACGGCATGATTTTTATTCACATAGATGATATTGAAGATGCTTACTTAAGAGTATTAGCAGATGAGATCTTTGAAAGAAAGAATTTCATAAATGTAATTGCTGTTCGTTCGTCAACACCAAGTGGAACAAAAACAGCTCATAAAAACAAAACCATCATTAAGCAAAAGGATTTGGTTTTAGTTTACAAAGGTGGAGACAACGTTGAACTGAATCCACAATATACAAAAAGGAAAAAATGGGATACACATTATTCGTTGATTCTTGATAAACATGAGGATGGTTCTTATAGCTTTAGAAAACTAGTTGATGAATTAATAAAGATGGGTATTCTCTCAGAAAACCAGAGGCTTGAAGATGTTGATATTGACAATGTTGAGTTCAAAAAATTCTATCTAGAGCATGCAAATGAAATATGCCGTTTGCAATCACATAAGAATAAGGATATTGAGAAAAAATCAAGAGCATTGGTTAACCAAGTTTATGAAGATAAGATAGACGGCAAGATTGCGGGATTATATTACAATGGACAGGTTATTACTCCTTTAGCCCAAGGTATTAAACGTGTGTATAGTGATCAAAAGTTTGTTGAAGATTTGGGAATGCTTCTTTGTGATTTTTGGGATGATATTGATTTTCAAAATACACAAAATGAGGGTGGTATAAGTTTCCCTACAGCTAAAAAACCTGAAATGCTTTTGTATCGTATTATAGACATGTGTACCAAGTCAGGGGATATTGTGATGGATTTCTTTTTAGGTAGTGGAACTACAGCTGCAGTCTCTCATAAAATGAATAGACGTTATATCGGAGTAGAACAACTTGATTATGGGGAAAATGATTGTGTAGTAAGATTGAATAATGTTATAAATGGAGAGCAATCGGGAGCATCAAAAGGTATAGGCTGGCAAGGTGGAGGTTCATTTGTCTATTGTGAACTTGCTAAGGCAAATCAGCAGTTTGTTGAGGAAATAGAAGCTGCCGAAACGAATGAAGCGTTGACAACTATATGGCAGCGGATGCAGGCAACAGGTTATCTGAATTACAAAATCAACATCTCTACTATAAATGAGTCTGCCACAGACTTTGATGCGCTAAGTTTGGATGACCAGAAGCGTTTCTTAATGGAATGTCTCGACAAGAATATGTTGTATATTCCTGTCAGCGATATGGAGAGTGAAGAGTATGCTATTAGCAAGGAAGATAAACGTCTGACTAAAGAGTTTTATAAAAAGTAGAAAACATGACGATCAAAGATTTGTTTTTAAAAGGCTTGATGGAAGGTGATATTACTCGTATTCCCATACCGGACTACTTTGAAACAAGTTTGTCTAAGACCTTAAGACCCTACCAACAGGACTGTTTTCGGAATTTCTTGATGTATATGGGAAACGATTTTGACGGCAAACTAGTACGTCCTCATCTACTTTTCCATATGGCTACAGGCTCTGGTAAGACTCTGATTATGGCAGGTGCTATGCTGTATCTTTATGAGCAAGGCTATAGAAACTTTCTGTTTTTTGTGGATAGTACCAACATTGTTGAAAAGACAAAGGACAACTTCCTAAATGCTTCATCATCGAAATATTTGTTTGCTCCTCAGATAGATATCAATGGAAAACGTTTGGAAATTAGGAAGGTAGAGAACTTCCAAGGAACATCATCAGATGCGATCAATCTTTGTCTTTGTACTATTCAAGGCCTGCACTCGGATTTGAATTCAGAAAAAGAAAATGCCGTCACCTATGATGATTTCACAGACCAGCCTGTAGTGCTTATTTCTGATGAGGCTCACCATATGAATGCAGCAACCAGGAATGGAAGAGCTTCGGCTGGAGATGAACAGCATACACAAGATTGGGAGTCTACTGTAATGCGGATCTTCAATAAGAATAATGGTTCATTGCCAAACATATTACTTGAATTCACGGCAACTGCTAACCTAACAGATCCTTCTATAGTTCAGAAGTATGAGAACAAGATTATTTTCGACTATCCTCTTAAGAAATTCCGTGAGGACTTTTATTCTAAAGATGTTGAGGTTATCGAAAGTGACTTAGCCCCACTTGATAGAGCTCTTCAGGCAATGATTCTGAGTCAGTACAAGCGTAAACTATTTGCAGATATAAAGCAAAATATAAAACCTGTCGTACTACTCAAGTCCAAGACAATTGCTACGAACAAGGAAATATATGAATCTTTCAAGAATGCGGTATCAAAATTAAATACAGCTGGTATAGAAAGGATCCGTTCAAGAGCGAAAGATGATATCAAAACCGCTTTTGACTATTTTGACGCTCATCATGTGACTGCGGAGAATCTTATACTAGAACTGAAAGAGGATTTTTCTGAAGAGCGGTTGCTCTTAGTAGATGGTAATAATATCTCTCCAGAAAAGCAGCTGCTACTCAACTCTCTCGAAGAACCATCCAATGGTATACGTGCAATTTTTGCTGTTGATATGCTTAACGAAGGATGGGATGTCCTGAACCTATATGATATTGTTCGTTTGTATGAAACACGAGATCCTAATACAAGAAATGGGACACCTGGCAAAACCACAATGCAGGAGGCTCAATTAATTGGTCGTGGAGCTCGTTATATGCCATTCAAAGATCCTTTAAATCCTGCACTTGATATCGATAAACGAAAATATGATGGTGATGCATCGAATCCTTTAAGGGTTATTGAGAAACTACATTACCATTGCTATCATGAACCAAGGTATATACAGGAACTAAAAACTGCACTTAGAGAGAAGGGAATTATTCCTGACAACAGGAAGCAACTAGACTTGTTTCTTAAAGATGATTTCAAAGAGACTCGTCTCTATAAGAAAGGCTTGGTATTTGTAAACGAAAGGAAGAAGCTGGCCCAAGTTGAAGATGACGGAACAATCGGTGGGGCTATTCTTAGTAGGGTATTTAAGGTAATGATGCCAACTGGCAAAATGCGATCAGGTCTTATCTTCGGTGATGCTGCTTCCAGCGAAGTTCTTACGAGTATTACTATTGATATCAAACTTTGCGAACTGGGTAAGCACGTTCTTCGTTCGGCTCTTAATTGCTTCTCAACTTATTATTTTGAATCCTTAAAAGAACTCTATCCAAAACTAAAGTCGTGCAAAGAATTTATCGAAAGCGACAATTATTTGGCAAAAATCTCTGTGAAAGTTAGTGGCAACCAAAGTTCTCTTGCTGCATATTCTCAAGAGGATAAGCTATATATAGCAAAAAGCGTGCTGAAAGATATGGAGCCGATTTTGCATACAAGAGGAAAGACGTTCCGCGGAACCAAAGAATTCAAGCCTTCTATGTTCAATAAGGTGTTTAGGGATAAGATAGTCCTTAATGTTACTGTGCCTTCCTCTGGGACACAGGAGTTTGGAGAATCGATGAAGACGCCCAAAAATCCATTATACGCTCTAGATTTGTCAAATGTAAAATGGTATGCCTATAATGATAATTATGGGACATCAGAAGAGAAGGCTCTAGTCAAATATATAGAGGGGAAGATGGATAAGTTCGAGGAGAAATACGACGAAATTTATCTTGTTCGCAATGAAAAAGATTTGAAGATTTATGATTTTGCAGAAGGTCGTTGCTTTGAGCCTGACTTTGTCCTGTTTTTGCGGGTTAGAGGGTCTTTAGATAAGTATGACAATCTTCAGTTGTTTATAGAACCAAAGGGCGATGGTCTGCTCAAACAAGATAAATGGAAGAATGATTTCTTGAAACAGATAAAGTCAATGGCCGATATAACCTATTGCACACGGACTGATGATTTCCATGTATGGGGAATTCCATTCTTCAATGAATCAACTAATGTAGAATTTGAGGCAGCGATGGAAAATGAAGTGTTAGAGTATTCTATGGAAGAACAAGACACCATTGTATTGCTATCTTCGTCGGAAGTTCCAGAAGAGAAAAGATACAAGCAGTTCCTGCCTGTCTATAACCTGCGTGCTGCCTGTGGTTACTTCGAGGATAATATAGTCATCCCAGAAAACGAGGCTGAAGGATGGATAGATATCAGCGAATCTGGAATCAAGGCCAACCGGAATATGTTTGTGATTTATGCTACAGGTGACTCTATGCTGCCAAAGATTAAAAACGGCGATCTGTGTGTATTCGAACTATATAGTACTGAGAATGGAGGCACTCGTGAAGGTGAGATAGTCTTAACAGAATGTCCTGATAAGGATACCGATACTGATTGCCACTACACTATCAAGAAATACCATAGCACATGGCACTTTGATAATGAAGGTAAAAAGATTCACGACAGTGTTGAGTTGATTCCTCTGAATAGGGATGAATATGAGTCTGTTGTGTATAGAAAAGGAAAGAAATTACGCACAATAGGAATATTTAAGGGAGTACTCTAAAGTTTTTATAAGAAAAACTTGGAAATTATTGAAATTCTTCGTATATTTGCAGCAAGGAAAGCAAACACGCCAAAACCGTATCACATGATGTGAACTGCCATTGCTCATGTCCCGATTTCTCGGGGCATGAGTGATTTTGCATACCTAATTATGAGGATATATCGAAAATAATGTGGAAATGCTTCTACATTATTAATATTATTGTGTACCTTTGCAGGCCGAAACAAATTAGATAGCATGAAACCAGCATTGATATTAAGAACTTACGCTTGGCTGTATCACACCATCCGCAATGATGGACCGTTGACTTTCAGACAGATTAATGAGATGTGGATGGCAGATAAAAGACTCAGTGATGGCGAGCCAATGGTAAGACAGACGTTTGCAAGGCATCGTAACGATCTTGAAGATATTCTTGGCGTGAGAATTGACTGTGACAAGAAACATCGTTATTCTATAGTGAGTGATCAACGTTCGGAGAGAAATAATTGGGAAGTCCTGTTGGATGCAGCCATCAACCAGATGTTCACAAAGGGAGCGGAGATTCATAAAAAGATTATTTTGGAGCCTAACTTTATAGAGAACAACTATTTTATGCAGATCTTAGAGTGCATGCTCCGAAATGTGATGGTGGACTTCGACTATCAGCAAACCAAAGAGTCTATTAAACATTATCAGAAGGTGGAACCATATTATTTCAGGCAATGTCAGGAGCATTGGTTTTTGGTCGGTAGAATAAGTGTTGGGCTGTTCGTTCCGTTTTGCCTTGATAAAATCCTAAATTTGAGAAGAACAAACATCAAATTCAGACCCAAAGACGGCTATTCTGTTAAATCATGTGAAGAAATGAAAGATTTTTTTGGTGTGTAACGACTTTTGAGACAGGCCAGGTTGTATATTTGCAGGGCATTTTCAATCAATTTTAATAAACGTATGAACACCGAAACAATAACAGATGAACTGCTCGGCAGTCAACGCAGGGTCGCAAATCATCTTTGCGACCCAAAGATCATCAAGAGATTCATTAACTATTATCGGAAATTCCTTTGCAGAAGAAACCTTCAGGTTAAAACTCTGAATGTGAACTTCTATCTGACAATAGAAGAGGAAAAGATTTCAGAAGTCCGTATTGGGGATGTTTCAGAAATCAATTTCAGAAGCCCGGGTAACCAACTTGTGCAGGAACAACATAATTATGGAGGGCTGAATCATGGAGAATGAGAATCTAAACGGCTTCGTGGTTCATATTTACAGCCCAGGCAATCAGATTATCCAGACCCAAACCAATAACTATTATGGTACCGTGTATCAAGGGAAAAGCGAATGTGCCCAGAATGGCTTTTCCGATGAGCAGGTAATGAAGGCTCTGCAGGCTTGTGTCGGCAAAGATCAAGTGATTGATACCAAGCAGAAATGGGCTGGGGCATATTGGTGTCTTAGATGGAAATGCAATTACCCCGTGGATCCCAAAGAATTTTGCGATAAGATTGACAGACTTAATCTTGGGTTGCCAGAAAATTATGGTTGCTCCTATAATAATATAAGGAGATTTTGCAAACTCTCTTTTATGGATTGTGACCCGTTTGGGAAGTCGGAAGTGAAAGTCAGCAATATGGATAAAGGTGTGTATTACTGGTGTAGGGAAGTTGCACTAAAATTAGCCGAAGAACTCGGTAAAACTAGCCTCAAAATAGGCTGATTTTACCAAATCGTTACCAAATCATTACCAAATCGCTCCAGAAGTTCTGGGGCGTTTTTTTGTGCTTAATTTTGCACTCGGAAATCAGAAATGAGGCCCGAAGAATCAATAATTTAATGATAAAAAAGTAAAAGCAAAATGAAGTACAAATTGATTATTCAACAACTGAAAAAATCATCAGATCCAAATGTGATCGCATTTGTGAATGATGTGGAGCATTACAAAAGAATGTCGTATCGGAAGTTACAGGCAAAGTGCAAGCAACTGGACGATCCGGGCGTTGTGGAAGAACTCGTGAAAGATTTTATCCCGACAATAGTCCGAGTGGCTTTCTCGCATTGGCAGAAGAACGGATCGTTATGTTTTCTCGAGTTGATCAGTGAAGGGGTGTTAGCGGCTCATTCAACCATCGACAGATACAGAAAGCAACATCAGGTAGCCAAAGCAAGTTGTGTCCGTGCAAATATCTTCAGGCAGATTGGCGAACTTGCCAGACCAGAAGCGTGTCCCTTCGAATTCTGTTGTTTTGATGAGGAGGATGAGCAACTTTATAAGAATCTGAATCTTTGGGGTGACTATTCGCGCAGAAACACTTTTAACAATAAGAATATGAGTAACAGATTTAGTAAGAATGCCTATGGCATCAGTGTTAGGGAGTGTTGTGCTTCTTGTGTACACAAAGACCTGACAAGAGCAGTGAAGATGAGACACTGCATGAAGAGTGATGAGGATGTAAATCCCCTGTATGACTGCAACCAATGGGAGATGGATGCCTTGATGAAGTCGGCAGGAAAGACCCAAGGGCTGGTGAAAGACAAAGAGTATCTGATGTATCTCGCAGCAGTCAGAGAGAGTGAGATGAAGGCAAAGCTGGAGGGTGTCCACATCAAGCCGAAATCCATCAAGGAGATTCGAAAGGATTATGAGAGACTTTTTGGTCCAATATACAACAACTTTTAATTAATTTATCATTTAAAATTTCAAAGTTATGGAAGCAAGAATTTTAAGAGTGGTGAAGTGCGGTGAGTGCTTTACAGTGAAGAGTGAGAAATCTGAGAACGGTGTGCTGAATAAGCGGACACTGGTGCTTCAGGAGTTGGGAGGTAAGTATGAGCCGACCTATGTGGTAACTGCCTTTGGTAATCTGGCTACGTTACAATATAGTGAGGGTGACATCGTGATTACCACACTGAAGTTTCAAGCCCGAGAGTACAACGGACAGATGTTTATGGATGTGGTTGCTTTAGAGTTGATTAAAAAGTAGTCCATCGACTCTTTCGACGAGCTCAAGAACCGAGGAACCGTTAGAATTTAATAATTTGAGTTGAAGGGGAAGAGGTCTTCACGTGATTAAAGATGGCCATCGGATTTCTGAAACTTCTTCTCGCAAAAACTCAAAAACAATGAAAAAGAACAATAACGACATTATTAAGACAACAACGTTTAGTGCCCTGGTGGCGGTAAGCAAGACTGAGAGTGGAATGGATTATATTCAGGTGTTGCCTGATAATCCGAGTGTAGGAATGACAGAGGCGTTTCATGGCTTTGGTTATGGTCAGATGCTGAGTAACGGTTCGTTTGATTTCGTTCGCAAAGTGCGCCATCGTGGTAAGCCTGTATTTAAAGTCGATTTTGGTAGTCTGTCATTCTGTCTTGACGGTAACGATCGAGTGATTTTCACTATTCCAGCCGATATGCGTGCGGATATGCCAAAAGTGCTGAGAAAAGGTATCAAAGAGATTATCAACTATCTGAAGAAGGAGGGTTATAGCTTATGATCTATCGAATAACTTACGACAACAAGAAACGCAAACTGGCGCATCCCATCAAGAATCGCGAGGAATTGATGGCATTGAGGGATTCTAAGGCGAATCTGGAGAACCTCGCCAAAGCGCGCCAAGGTGACGAAAAAGCAAAAGCTGAGTTGTTGCAACTGGCTTATAATCTTGGTCATGTGGATGGTCTGATTGCTGGCTGCAAAAGTCAGGGTAGTTTCTTCTTTCACGATGTGGATTGCTATGATGCAGAGCAGTCGGATGCCTTTAAGGAGTTAATTCTGAATAAGAAAGATGCCATAGGCTTGATGATGCTGGAACGTTCCGCCAGCGGCGGTTGGCATCTGGTATGCAAGCGTCACCCAGGCACTACGATCTTAGAGAGTCAGGTAAGAGTGGCAACAGAACTTCAAATTGAGATGGACACTAATACCAAGGATTTGCAAAGGGTGGTATATTCGACCAGTGGATCGCTCGAAGATCTGCCTTATCTGGATGATGCGCTCTTTGAGGAACCGATGACGGCTGAGGAATGTGAGGCTGAGTTTCTACGCTTGAAAGAAAGGGAAAGGAAAAGGCAAGAGCAATTGCCAGCAGGTGCCAAGAAAGCCAATAAACACTTCAAGCCTTGGGAGACCCATTCGACAAGCTCAGGGACCGTAGGGACAGTCCCTAGTCAGAAAACCCATTCTTGCGTCCCGCTGGTAGCAAGCGACCAAAGGTCGAGCGCGACAAGCTCAGGGACCGTATCATCGACAGGCTCAGGGAGCGTACCAGGTGAGGCAGATGAGCGGACAAGGTTTATCTTTAGGGAATGTATGAAAGAAGAGGGCGTGACGGATACAGACCTCGTGGATCAGGGCGGTAGGCATAACTCGGTGAAGATGATTCTGAGTAGTTGCAACCAATTGCTGACCAAAGAAGAGACGCTGGGCATGTTGAAGGAACTGATGCCAAACAACTGGCAGGACGAGAATATCCAAAACCTCGTGAATGACTTCTATACGGATTATTATAATCCCAGTCAGCGTTTGACGCTGTTTCAGAAACGGGTGTTCCGAGAGAGTAGGAGACTGGGCGGTGATGTCAGCCCTCAGAGCGAAGATCTTAACATCGGTTCCTGTCCCCAGAGTGAACTTTCGAGGTTGTTTGCCAGTAAGATGCCGCCCGAGATCCCCAAGGTGTTACCTAAGTTGGTAAAGGTGGTGACACAACACACACCTCAGCGCTATAAGGCGACGGTGGCGCAAGCGATGTTCCCGCCCTTATCGACCTACTCCAGAAAACTCAGTTTCATGTATATCGACAATCAGGAGCGTGATCTGCGCAGTTGTTGTCTGATCATAGCCGGTACGGGCACGGGTAAGGATTCCTGTACGAAGCAACCCCTGCAGCACATCTTGGCTGATATGGTGGAACGGGATAAGGAGAACCGTGTCAGACTGAAGAAATTCAATGATGAGTATAACAACAAGGCGAACAACAAGCAGAAGCCGCAACGTCCCGACGATCTGATTATCCAGACGCTGAAATATGACATCACCAAGGCTGCCCTCGTACAGCGTATGGAGGATGCCCAGGGCGCGCCGCTTTACATCAGACTGAACGAACTGGAACAGTGGGATAAGATTGAGGGTTGCACGGGTCGTAACAACCAGTTTACCACCATGAAACTGTGTGATGACGAGGGCAATGACTTCGGCTCTGATCGCGCCAGTACGCAGAGTGTAATGGCCTCGGGCTGTCTGCATCTGAACTGGAATGCGAACACCACCATCTCCAAAGCCATGCGGTATTTTAAGTATGTGATGACTGACGGTCCAATCTCACGTTTGTGTCTGGCTACGATTCCTGACGAGGAGATCGGTGCTGAGATCGCGGTCTTTGGCAACTATGATGAGCAATATGACGAGGCGCTGAAGCCTTTCATTGAGAACCTGAAAGCAGCAACGGGCGTAATTGACTGTGCCCCTGCCTGCAAACTGGCTCAGCAACTGAAAGATGAGTGTGCCGACTTTGCAAGACTCTCGCAAGACCGCGTGTTTGACAACCTGACTCACCGTGCCCTTGTGCATGCTTTTAGAAAGGCTTGTCTGCTGTATGTTGCGAACGGGAATAAGTGGGAAAAGGCCATTGAGAATTTCTGCCGTTGGAGTCTCTTCTACGACCTCTATCTGAAGATGATGTTCTTTGGCGATCAGATCCGTCATGCTGACGATGACATCCCGACTTCCAAGCGAGGGCCTCAGAACTTGTTGGACTTCCTGCCTGAAACATTTACTGTTGAGGAAGCAAAGCGCATCAGGCAGCAGCACGGGATGGATACTGAACATACAACGACTATGATTCGAACATGGAAAAGTAGAGGGTATGTGTGTCAGATATCAGATATCAGTTTTAAAAAAGCCCTTCGACAAGTTCAGGGACCGTTAAAAGTAAAATAGTAAAATGATGTTACCAAGAGGAATTAGAAACAACAATCCACTGAATATCCGTAGAAGCAAGGATCAGTGGCAGGGGCTGAGAGCCCAACAGACAGACGCATCGTTCTGTCAGTTTGAAACACTTGAGTATGGTTGGCGCGCGGCCTTCTATCTGCTCACGCGTACCTACTACCACAAGTATCGGTTGTTTACCATCCGAGCGATTATCAATAAGTGGGCACCGCCTCAGGAGAATCTGACTGTGACCTATATTGAGAATGTGTGTCGATTGACTGGTATCCCGCCCGATGAACCCATAGGCATCCCATCAGATCAGCCTGCCCGTTGGATGGCTGTCGGTATAGCGATGGCGATTCAAGAGAATGGGACGGATAGTTTAGACTATTTCGCCATGCTGCGAGGGTGGGGGTTGGCAAGAGAGGGTATTTAGCCCTCTCTTTCACTTTGTAACGAAATGATATGTTTTGGATGCAAAGTGATAGCAAATGGAAATCAAAAATAAATATACGCTTTACAAAATGTAAGTATGTTTCAGTTTTAACAAACAAGAGGAAAGTGTTTTGTGCGTTTTCACGACATAAAGCAGTAATTTTGCACCCGCAAACTTACAAACAGTGCATGTTATTAACTAAGGTAAAGAGATATGAAAATTAAAAAGCGTTGGATCATCCTGATGACGGCGATGACGTTGATTGCCGTTGCAGGACTATTCGTAGGGGAGCCTACGTTTGAATGTGACTGGTCGGTCATCTCCGCGGCTGATGTGGCGTGGTTGATTACCGCCACTATTTTTGTGCTGATGATGACACCTGGTCTGTCGTTTTTCTATGGCGGCATGGTGGGTGCGAAGAACGTCATCTCGACGATGTTGCAGTCGTTTATCGCCATGGGACTGATTTCGGTGCTGTGGGTGGTGATCGGCTTCTCGCTGTGCTTTGGCGACGACATCGGCGGCGTGATCGGCAATCCTTTCACATTCCCCATGTTTCATAACGTAGGCGGAGCCGTCTATACCACTCCTGCTGGCAATGTGTTGGGCGGTGCTACGATTCCGTTGGCGCTGTTTGCCCTGTTCCAGATGAAGTTTGCCATCATCACCCCGTCGTTGATTACGGGTTCGTTTGCAGAGCGTGTGAGGTTTTCGGCCTATATGTTCTTCATGATGTTTTTCTTTTTCATCATCTATTGTCCGTTGGCTCACATGACGTGGCATCCCGAGGGTTTGTTTATGAAGTGGGGTGTCGTTGACTTTGCGGGTGGTATCGTGGTACACGCCTCCAGTGGTGTGGCTGCCCTCGCAGGAGCGATCTATTTAGGACGGCGCAAGGCGGAGACCCGTAAGAGCGAACCAGCCAACATCCCCTTTGTACTTCTGGGTGCTGCCATGCTGTGGCTGGGTTGGTTTGGCTTCAATGCGGGTTCTTCGCTGCATGCCGACGGACAGGCCATCAAGGCGTTCCTGAATACGAATACCGCCTCGGCTACGGCCATGATGACGTGGATTTTCTTCGACTGTCTGCGCGGTCGTAAACCGTCGGCCATGGGTGCTGCCGTGGGTTGTGTTGTCGGTCTGGTGGCCATCACGCCATCGGCAGGCTACGTCACCGTGGGACAAAGCATCTTCATCGCCTTTGTCATCACGCTGATCTGTAACATCGCCGTCTATTGGCGTTCGCATTCCAACATCGACGATGCTCTCGACGTATTCCCCACGCACGGCACGGGTGGTATCTTCGGTACGGTGCTGACTGGTATCTTCATTCAGGAGGGTCTCATTGCAGGCACATGGGAAGGTTTTGTGATCTTCCTCTACCACCTGCTCGCCATCGTCATCGTGTTCGTCTATACTTTCGCCATGAGTTGGTTGGGCTACACGCTCATCGACAGTCTGATCCCCATGCGTGTGTCTGCCTTTAGTGAAAAGGTGGGTCTCGACTTCTCGCAGCACGATGAGCACTACGGACTGGCGCATATCGGCGAACGAGAGTTGGCGGAATACGAAGAACACCTGAAGGAGAAAATGAAAAACGCTGCAGATTAATTGTCTGCAGCGCTTTTTTTGATGATGTCTTCTACCACTTTGGGGAAATGTTCCATTTCGAGCATGTGCTCTTTCTCGGCGATGGTCTCTACGGTGTCATCGGGGGAAA